>Ga0114970_10000451_pt1 | contig 30818 bp, 26 predicted proteins | sample M_140205_XF_Meta_FD_87030 | JGI IMG/M metagenome (GOLD analysis project Ga0114970, IMG submission 87030) | Freshwater microbial communities from Lake Montjoie, Canada to study carbon cycling - M_140205_XF_MetaG | ecosystem: Environmental > Aquatic > Freshwater > Lake | place: Lake Montjoie...
ACCTGAGTCGTAGCGCTCGCCTTTGGCCAAGCTGCCATACCAAGGCCAAATGGCCATGTCGGCAATGGCGTAGTCATCACCGACCACAAATCTGTTGTTGGCCAGTCTTTGGTTCAAGACATCGAGTTCCCGTTTCACTTCCATGGCGAAGCGGTCTATGGCATATTCAATTTTGGTAGGGGCATAGGCGAAGAAGTGACCGAAGCCGCCACCTAAGTAAGGCGCACTGCCCATTTGCCACATCAACCAAGACATGCACTCTGTGCGCTTGGCAATGTCGGTTGGCAAAAAAGCTTTGAACTTTTCGGCTAAATAGAAAAGGATAGAACCAGACTCAAACACACGTTGTGGCTTTTCAGTGCTGTAGTCTAAAAGGGCCGGAATTTTGGAATTTGGATTCACACCCACAAAGCCACTGCTAAATTGCATGCCTTCGCTGATGCGAATGAGCCATGCATCGTATTCAGCGCCTGCGTGCCCAAGTGCCAGCAACTCTTCCAGCATCACGGTCACTTTGATGCCATTGGGAGTACCCAATGAATAAAGTTGCAGGGGATGCTTTCCCCTTGGTAGTTCTAATTCGTGGGTAGAGCCTGCCACAGGGCGATTGATGTTGGCAAACCGGCCACCATTGGCCTTTTGCCAAGTCCAAACTTTGGGGGGAACGTAGGGCGTATCTGACATGCTTAACCTCATAGAAATTGGTGCTTAGCCTACACGAGTTTGAAGGGAATTCAAACATGGAAACCACCGGCTTCTTATGGTTATGCCTCGCTTCCTATGGTGTGCTGCCTTTAGGAAAATGTGTAGCCGTCCATTGCAATCACATAACTGCTGATGCCACGGTAGAAGGCCTTGGCGGTAGCATCTTTGCCAGCAGCGCCCATGGCCACAAACAAGGGCAACAGATGATCTTCTGCGGGGTGTGAACGAACACCTTCTTTGGAGTGCTGGCGGTAATCAATCAAGTGCTGCAGATGTTTGCCCAGCATTTGCACTTCCACCCAATCGGCAAAGGTTTGAACATAGTCTGGTGTTTGGCCGCCTTGCATTGCAGCCATGCGATAGTCGCCCAAGTTGTGCGTGATGTTGCCAGAGCCAATGACCAAATACCCTTGGTGGGTAAGTTCTTCAAGTGCTTCACCCATGGCCAGCGCATGGGCTGTCCCTGCGTGGCTTTGGATGGAAACTGCAATGATGGGAATGTGGGCATCAGGAAACATTTGTCGCAGTGGCGTCCATGCGCCATGGTCTAGGCCGCGTGTGGCATCAGTGGCCACTTGGCTAAAACGTTTTTGCAGTGTCTTCACCACTTCTTGTGCACCTTCAGGGTAGCCTGTTGCAGGGTATTTGATGCGGTACAACTCTTCTGGGAAGCCGTAAAAGTCGTAAATGGTTTCAAGTTGCGATGCCGTGCTGACTGTTGGGACGGTTGTGTCCCAGTGAGGGCTCACCACGATGATGGCGCGTGGAGTTGTGTAAAGACTGGCCAATTCGCTCATGGCTTTGCCTGCTGCACCAGAGTCCAAAGCAAAAGTAGGGGCGCCATGCGGCACAAAAAGGGCGTTTCGAAAGTTTTCCATGCGCAACTCCAATGGGATGGTCAGACTGTAGTCCTTATATCGGTTTTATATTGGGTGCGCGACATTTTTGAAAAAGGACTCGAGTGGTTTTCAGGTTGAAACAAGGCGCTGCCATCACACTGGCGTTTGGTAAGTAATGATGGCTGGTTTGCGCAGTAGCAAAATAAGAGGCAAGGCCGCTAGTGAGATCCACATCATCAATCGAAAGTCTTGTAAATAGGCCAAGGTAGCGGCCTCTTTGGTCACTAGGGCATTGATCAAAGCCAAGCCCTCAGGCGACTGTACATCGATCAGTTTGTTTTGAATGGCTTGTTGCAAGGGCTGGCTGAAAATGTGAATCTGATCTGCAAAGATCGAGTGATTGGTTTGTGTTTTTTCCACCAAATAGGCAATGACAATGGAAATGCCGATGCTGCTGCCAAGGTTGCGCATGAGACTGAACAAGGCGGTGCCTTCATTTCTAAAACGTGGCTCAAGTGTCGTGAAGGTAATGGTGGTGAGAGGTGGAAAGATAAACCCGAGGCCGAATCCTTGAATGACACCTGTCAGCACAATGGCAGAACCTTCAATTTCGGAAGTAAACCCCGTCATCATGTAGAGCGAAAGTGCCGTTAACAACAACCCGCATGCAATGAGATATCGCCCATCCAGTCGATTTGAATACTTACCCACAATCACCATGGCAATCATTGTGCCTACACCTCGTGGCGCTAACAAAAAGCCAATGTCAATGATTGGATAGCCCATTAAGCCTTGCATAAAAGGCGGCAGCAAGGCCATGGTAGCGAGCAATATGATGCCCACCACAAAAATGAACACCAGTCCCAAACTGAAGTTTCGATCTTTGAACAGACTGGGTTCAATGAATGGGTTTGAAAACGTCAAGATGTGCGCTAAGAACAAATAGAAAGCGAGGCAGGCCAAGCAGGCTTCGATGACCACTTCTGGGCTCATGAACCAGTCGAGAGATTCTCCCCTGTCCAGCATCATCTGTAAGGCACCCAGCGCAATGCTGAGAAAGACAAATCCTAGCCAGTCAAATTTTCGCTCATGGTCGATGGGCGTTTCTTTGATGTAGGCTGCCAAGCCAAACCAAGTGAGCAAGCCCAAGGGTAAATTGATGTAGAACACCCAACGCCAACTGTAATATTCCGTGAGCCAACCACCTAGGCTGGGACCTAAGATAGGCCCAATCATCACGCCCACACCCCACATGGCCATGGCGGTGCCATGCTTTTCTTGAGGGTAGGTGTCTAGCAAGACCGATTGAGACAAAGGCACTAGGCTGGCACCAAACACACCTTGCAAAAACCTGAACATCACAATTTGTTCCAAATTTTGTGCGGTACCACAGAGCATGGAGGCCAGCGTGAAGCCCACTACAGCCATGATGAAAATGCGTTTGCGTCCAAACTTGGCCGTTAGAAAACCAGTCAGAGGCATGAAAATGGCTGACGCGACGATGTAAGACGTCAATACCCAAGCCATCTGATCTTGCGTAGCACTCATCGAGCCTTGCATGTGTGGCAAGGCCACATTGGCAATGGTGGTGTCCAAAGCCTGCATGATGGTGGCCAACATCACGGATACCGTGATGAAGCCACGGTGTTCGATCTCGCTGTGAGTTGTCATGACCGCGGTAAAGTGGTGGAGTTAGAGACTCATACCCAAAAGACTTCGGCGATGCCCCGTATCGATTTCAACTTTGGTGCTAAGACCAGTGCGAAGCTCCGGAGCTTGCTCGTTGGGGTTGATTTTGATTTTGACGGCTACGCGTTGCGCCACCTTGATCCAGTTGCCTGATGCATTTTGTGCAGGGATTAAGGCAAATTCTGACCCTGTGGCACCACTCAAGCTTTCAACTTCCCCTTGCCACACCACATCAGGGTAGGTGTCGATGTGAATTTTGACGGACTGACCAACGTGCACATAGGTCAGGTCAGTTTCTGTGAGGTTGGCTTCAATCCATAAGTTGCCATTGACCACCAAGGCCATGACCATGCTGCCAGCTGGTACAAACTGGCCTAGCTTGGGCGGCTTGTTGGCGGTGCCTGCTACAGCTGCGCGAATTTCAATGCGCGATAGATCGAGTTTGTTTTGATCGAATTCGGCTTTTGCGCCGAGGAAGCTGGGATGTCTTTCAAAGGGTGCATTGACATTGCCATTCAATGATTCTGCAATGCGCTGTAAATCTTGTTGAAGAGCGACCACTTGCATGGCTGCTAGCTCTGTGTTTTGTTTGGCTTCGTCAAATTTGGAGGCAGATACAAAATTCTTGCTTAGCAATTCTGCTTGCCGCGCTTGTTCTTTCACTGCAAATTCTTGTTTTGATTTGGCTAAGTTGATTTCGGCTTGCTTGGTGCGATAGCTGGCTTTGAGTGCGGCTAAATCTACACGCACTTGCAACAGTTTGGCTTCAGCCTTGGCGCGTGCAATTTGAACGGGTGCAGGATCTAGCCTGAACAACACATCGCCAGCTTTGACCACTTGGTTGTCTGCCACGAAGACTTCTTTGACAACGCCAGAAATTTCGGCATTGACGGGTACCTTGTCGGCTTTGAGGTACGCATTTTCTGTTTCTACAATGCGGCCCCCTTTGAGGTAGGTGACAGTTCCGATGACGCCTGCAAGCAAGGGAATTAGAACCAAGAGGACAAGGCGTTTAAAAGACTTTGAGTTGTTTGACATGGTGAATGAACATTATAGGGATGGCTAGGCCATCCCTATACTTAATTTGCATCGCCAAAGTCACGAACTGCCGTCTTAACGTTCGATGCTACGGTTCCAGCGCGCGTTCCATGCTGGGCGATTTTCATTGATGGCGTTCCAGTCCAGGACAACCGCAGTTTTCATGTACCCGGCAAACTGTTTGAGTTTGAGCTTTGCGTCATCGCCTATTGCTGGCGCTTTGGGATTGGATGGAATTTGGTTGCCATGCTCTAGGCTTGCCGCTTGAGCAGAGGATGACAACAAGAACTCGGCCAGTTTTTGAGACAAAACAGGTTCAGTGTTATTGGCAATGACGCACTCGGCCACCATCAAGACCACAGAGCCTTCTTTGGGCTGTGCATACTCAATTGCAATGCCTTTTTCTTGAAGCGTTGCAACGCCTGTGGGTGTTAATGGTGCAATGGCAGCTTCGCCGTTTTGAATCATTTCAGCCAACTTGGCAGAGCTGGGAATGTACTCAAGCACATTGGGCCCAATAGCGGCCTTCCATGCATTGAAGCCAGGTTCTACATTGGCTTCTGTTCCACCTTTGATGCGATTGAACATCAAGAAACCATGCAACCCAAAAGAAGAGGAAGGCATGGATTGAAAGACGACCTTGCCTTTGTATTTGGGATCGGCTAAGTCCATCCAAGAAGTTGGGGCCGCCCAACCTTTTTCAGCAAACATCTTTTTGTTGTATGCCAAACCAGTCATGCCCATGGTGACACCAGCCGCGATGTCATCTTTGAATCGGGCAGTTGAGAAAATTTCATTCAAGGGACCACTAGGTTTCATTTTTTCACACAAACCCATACCTGCAGCGCGAATCATCACGCCATCGTCTAAAAACATCACATGCATTTGCGGCTTGTCTTTGTTGGCTTGAGCCTTTGCCAAAATTTCAGATGACGTGCCGGGAACAACAACAACTTTCACGTTGTTGGCTTTTTCAAAAGCAGGAAAAACATTTTCTGTCCATGTCTTCTCCATCGTACCGCCGTTCATGCCGATGTAAAGTGTTTTGGTTTGAGCCTGTACAGAAGCGCTCACCAGCAAGGCCAATGAGGCCAAAGCAATGGCACCCAACGGTTTGTGCACTGTATTCTTGAGTTGCGAACAGAACTTCATGGTAAATCTCCTGGGGTTGTAGTAATAGATGAAAGCACACTGGGAAATCTAGATATCGAAAATTCATCGATGGGGGTTGATGTTTTGCCGAGCGTGGCCAATTCAGCCAACACCTCGCCAACGGCTGGACCAATTTGGAATCCAGAACCAGCAAAGCCAAAACCATGAAACAAGCCGGGGGTTGTTCGACTGGGTCCAATCACGGGTTCGTGGTCTGGCAGGTAGCCTTCGGTGCCGCTCCATGTTCGAATGATGCTGGCATGTTTGAGCTGTGGCAACAGTTCTACTGATCGGGCCAGTACCAATTGAATCGCTTCTCTGCTGGGACGGGCCCGAAGCTCGTCCAAAGCAAAACCACGCGAACCACCAATGACGCAATTTCCTCTGAAGGCTTGTCTGGCATAAATGCCGCCACCTTCAACCCCCAGACTCAGTGACATGAAGGCAGGCATTGGTTCGGTGACGGCCATGGTGGGGTGGGCAGACACCATGGGAACGGGCTCATTGAACTTCTCTGCAACAAAGCTTGCCCAGGCGCCGGCACAATTCAAAAGTATGGGCGCTTCAATCACTTGGTCGGTGCTTGTTGTCAGTGTAAAGAGCCCGTTTGAGTTCGAAATCTCAATGACCTGAGTTCGTTCCATGATTTGTGCGCCCGCATGGATTGCTGCATTTGCAAACGCAGGAGAAACTAGGCGTGGATTGGCATGACCATCTTCTGCGCACAAAGAGCCCCCTACAACACGCTCACTGAGCCATGGGTAGAATTCACGAAGTTGAGTGCCAGAGTAAATTTTGAGACCTAATCCAAATGGCTCACTTTTTTCTTTGTAGACAATGAGTGAGGCAAGATCGGCCTCACTTCGGGCGATTTTCAAATGGCCTGATCGTGTGTACTCGCAAGCGGATCCTAAAAGATCGGATAACTTTTCCCAAATGGCATGCGCCCTCTGCGCTAAGGGAAGTTGAATGAGGGATCGACCTTGACGGCGAACACCGCCATAGTTCACGCCGCTAGATCTTGATCCACACAAGTCACGTTCAAGCAAAATAACTGTCTTGCCCAATTTGCGAAGTGCAAGTGCTGCGGATGTGCCCACAATGCCGCCGCCCACAATGGCCACATCGCATTGGAGGGTGCTATTGCTCATGCAGCCGCCTTTGTGTTGGCGCCATTGGCATTGGTGGCAGGGCTTTGAACAAACGGGATGGGTTTGATGGGTGCTTGCCCTCTAAGACGTCCTACCAATTGAACCGATTGTTGAGTGCAATCAGCCAGGATCTCTGTAGCAGCAGGGCCACACATGCGACCTTGGCATCTTCCCATGCCCACCCGGCACATTGCTTTGAGTCGATTGAGATCTTGCGCGCCTGTAGCCTGGACAGAAGTTCGAATGTCGCCTGCCGTAATTTCTTCGCATCTGCAAATGACAACATCGTCTGTAGTTTGGCGAGCCCAACTTTTAGGGTCTTGGAACGCTGTGTTCAAGCCGTACCCGAATGCTTGCCGCTTTTGAAGTTGGTGCGTTAACTGACGAACACGCAAAGAATGGTTTGCTTTCGATTCGATGTGTCGATCTTCAATCAAAGCCAGGCCCGCCAATTCGCCCGCCCACTCTGCAGCGTCTGCACCTTGAATACCTGAGCCATCACCCGCTAAATAGACATGTGCTTCTGTAGAACGACCTACTTGGTCTTTTTGTGGCATCCAAGCATTGTCAGAATTTACAAAAACAAATTTGCAATCCAGTATGTCTGCCAGTTGTGATTCACTTCGCAGGCCATACCCGGTTGCAATAGCATCGCAATCAAGGGTGTGATCGCCCTGTGAATTGCGCCATATCAGTTTTTCTACGCCGTGCGCACCACTGGCTTGCATCGGGCTTGCATCATTGTGAATGGCGATGCCTTGTGCTTTAAGCCAAGCGACGTAATACATGCCTTTGGCTAACACCACGGGTTGGTTCAAAAGGGCTGGCAAGGCTTTGACTTGAAGACTAAGTCGACTGCTGTCCAAAATAGCCACAACGTTGGCACCTGCTTTGGCATATTGAAAGGCCACCAAATAAAGCAATGGCCCAGTACCTGCAAAAACAACTTTTTTCCCAATGGCGCAGCCTTGGAATTTCAACGCAACTTGCGCGCCGCCCAAACTGAACACGCCCGGCAAGGTCCAGCCTTTGAATGGCAAGATGCGGTCGGTTGCACCTGTTGCAATGATGATGTCGGTGAAGTCAATGACTGAAGTTTGGCCGTCGTTCAATAGATCAAGTTGACCGCCTTCTGCATTCCATACCAAGGTGTTGGGGCGATAGTCCACTTGGGGGAGCAAAGAACGCATGGCAGTTAGAACGGCATCGGCCCTGCCTGCCTCGAAGCCATAAATTTGTTTGGCAGTTCTAGAAAAATTGCCGGGCTGTTGGCGGTAAATTTGGCCACCCCATTTGACTGATTCATCAATCACGGTGGGGCGAAGACCATGGGCCACCAAAGTTTGTGCTGCGCGAATGCCAGCTGGCCCCGCGCCCACAATGACAGGCTTGATTAACTTTGTCATGGCTTGACTTTCGATGTCACCAGACGCATGTTGGGTTGGACAAAGGTGGAACAACTTCGCATGCGCATGCCATCTTCAGAGGCCACCCAACAATCTTGACATGCACCCATCAAGCAGAAACCGGCTCTAACTGACTGGCTAAAATCTGTTTGTCTGATGAACTTTTGGTGCGTCAAAACGGCTGTGAGAAGTGTGTCGCCTTCTAGGACCTGCGCTGCTTCACCATTGATAAAAATGGTGAAACTTGTGCGATTTAATTCGGCGACCCTTAGCAATTGACCGGGCTCATGTGATTGGTTTATTTGAGTTTTTGACACTATTTCTCACCCACCAAAATTTTGTCCAGACCATAAAGCCTGTCTAAGATCAACATCACGCCAGCAGTCAAGGCCACCATAAGTGCTGAAACGGCCGCCATCAAGGGGTCGACCGACTCTGTAGCATACATGTACATGCGAACGGGTAGTGTGACAGTGACCGGTGAAGTCACAAAGATGGACATGGTCACTTCATCAAAGCTGTTGATAAATGCCAAGAGCCAACCCCCTGTGACGCCCGGCAGAATCATGGGCAAAGTGACGCGCCAAAATACAGTGATTCGACTGGCGCCGAGTGAAAGTGCGGCATCTTCGCAATGCCTGTCCATGCCAGAGGACGCTGCCACAATCAATCTCAGCACGTAGGGGGTGACGATCAAGGTGTGGGCTAAGATCAGCCAGACAAAGCTGCCTGTAGCCCCAATCAATGAAAACAAACGCAATAGGGCCACACCCAAGACCAAATGAGGCACGATCAGGGGCGATAAAAACAATGCATTCAATGCATCGCGTCCTCTGAATTGATACCGGGTGATCGCCAGTCCTGATGGGATGGCTATGGCTGTTGATAAACTTGCAGCAGCGATGGCCAACCAAAGGCTGTTCCAGAAGGCCGTGACAAAGTCTGAATGTTTGAAGACGGCCTTAAACCAGCGGAGTGAAAACTCTGTTGTAGGGACGGTGAGCGTGTTGCCTGGCGTAAAGGCAACCAGACAAACCACGACCAAGGGTGCCAGCATGAAACTGATGACCAAGCCATTGAACAGCAATGCTAGGGGGCCGTTTTTGTTCATGCGACTCCCATTGTTTTTTGGTAATTGCGCTCTAAGATTTTGTTATAGCTCAACATCACGATGAGATTGGCTACCAACAAAATCAAAGCCAGCGTAGCACCGAGGGGCCAATTGAGTTCGTGCAAATACTCGTCATAAACCACTGTAGCAACCATTTTCAAACGTCTGCCGCCAAGTAGGCCCGGAATGGCCAGCGCGCTAGCGCTTAGGCCAAACACAATGAGGCTGCCAGATAAGATGCCTGGCACCACTTGAGGAAAAACAATGCGCCTTAAAGTTGTGAAGGGGGAGGCCGCCAGTGAAAGTGCTGCGTTTTCTACACCGAGATCTAGCTTTTGCAAAGATGTCCAGATGGGAATAATCATGAAGGGCAGCATGACATGAACCAGTGCAATGATCACGGCCCATTCGGTGTATAAAATTTTGACATTCCCCATGCCAAGTGCCAATGAAATTTGATTGAAGATACCTCGCGGACCCAGAAGCAAACTCCAGCCAAAGGCGCGAACCACCACAGAGACAAGCAACGGGGCCAACACGATGAGCAAAAAGATGCTTCGCCAAGGTGTTTTCATGCGACTCAAAATATAAGCTTCGGGAGCTCCGACAGCCAAGCAGATGCCGGTGGTAACGGCTGCAATCCAGAAGGTGCGCCAAAATACCTCGTAGTAATAGTCGTCAGTGAAAACTGCAATGTAGTGCTCTAGCGTATAAGTGTTTTTGATGCCGGTGTTGTAGTCAAACACGTTGAATGACAAGATGGTAGTCATGAGCATGGGTGCCAGCAACAAAGCAACAAACAGCGCGATGGCTGGACCGGACAGCAACCAGGGAGCGTTGCTTTTGAAAGGGTTCATGGCAATACGCGCAGGGATTGAGTCGACCAAGTTAGGCCGGTTTCTTGCTGCTCTTGCAGCGGCTCCGTGTCGCTGTTGCTGCTTACAACTTGTAGCAAACCTGCCTTCGTTTCAATTTGATAAAGCCATTGGCTGCCAAGAAAAAATCTTGTTGCAATGCGGCCATTGAGCAAACCTTCATGAAGTGGCGTTAACTTGATTTTTTCAGGTCTTAGACTTACAAAAGCTTGACTACCTTGAGGTAAATGAGTCTCTGGGCAAGCAAAATATTCGCCATTGATGCGGATGAACAATTGATTCTCGTGCCTCACAATTTCGCCTTGCAACAGGTTGGCTTTGCCCACAAAAGCAGAGATGAATTTTGTCTGAGGGTTTTCGTACAAGTTGTACGGCTGATCGATTTGAGTTATCTTTCCAGCTTGCATCACAACCACGCGGTCGCTGATGGACATGGCTTCCGTTTGATCGTGCGTCACCATGATGGTGGTGGTGCCAACCGTTCTTTGAATTTGTCGCAACTCAAACTGCATTTCTTCTCGCAGTTTGGCATCCAAGTTGGAAAGTGGTTCATCAAGCAACAAGACAGGCGGTTCAATGACCAGTGCACGCGACAGAGCAACACGCTGCCTTTGCCCACCTGAGAGTTCGCGCGGATACCTTTTTGCATAGTCTTCCAAATGCACCAAGGCCAATGCATCGGCTACTTGCCGCGCTCTTGCTGGTTGCGAGACCTTGCGCATTTCGAGTCCAAATCCTACGTTCTCTTCGACGGTCATGTGTGGAAATAGAGCGTAACTTTGAAACACAATGCCTAAGCCGCGCGTGTTGGGCTTGGCATGGGTAATGTCATTGCCGTCAAGGGTAATTTGGCCCTCTGTGACATCGGCAAAGCCCGCAATCATTTGCAGTGTTGTCGTTTTGCCGCATCCTGATGGGCCGAGAAGGGTGACGAACTCACCTTTTTCAACGCTCAGATTCATCTTGTCGACTACGCAATTAGCACCGTAGAACTTGGTGACATCTGTCAGCGTCAAAAATGACATTGAACGGCCCTTTCAATGGCTTTGAACATTGCTTGTCATCTTGTTTTAAAGACTCTCAGCCGTCAACAGGGAATATCATTAAGTGTGAGAAATAATTTATTGATTTCGATCATTGAAATTTTGAAATAATTTGATATCAAATCTGTCCCGCACACCAAATAATCGCAGGAAACGTGGCCAGCCAAGCCCAGAAAAAACGGTTTAAGCCAAAATACCAAAAAACCAAGAAGTGGAACAAGCTGGCGATCAGACAAAAAAGGACTGCCAATCGCGCGTCAAGCAGTGCCAGTGGTGCCAAACTCTCCCACACCATAAAAGCCCATGAGCTTTGTGTCGCCAGCCAGGGTTTGCGAAGCCAATGCCCTGAGCCTAAAGGCCCATGAATGGCGGCGTTTAAAAAGATGGTCATGGCACTGCCGTTGCGCCATTCACGTTGAAGCAGCTTCACAGAGCCAGACATGAAATAAGACGTGATGGAGTGGATGGTGATGTACCAAAAACCTGCACGCCATCCGAATTCGGAGCTTGAGAAGTGGCTCACAACTTGTGCAATTAACAAACCCGTCAGCACGACCAAGGTCATGAAATCACTGCCGCCATTGAAAGCGCCTCGCCAGCGAATGAGCAATGCCAAATTGCTCACAAACAGAAAACCGATGTTCAATAAATGACAGCCTTGAAAGACCAAGCTGACCAATGCCAGAAGTCTGAGAACCAATAAGGCAGTGAAGGCTTGAGGCATAAACAATGAATCTAAAAATTTTCGCATCCATTGGTTAGGAACGTCCTGGCGTTGAATAGACCAGACCCACAAGCTATTGCCCTGCGTCGCTGGCCGCATGCGCAAATATTCCAATGTTTGAATGCTCAAGCTCCATGCAAACAGCAGTTCTATGGCGCGAATGGCCAAAGGTGTGCTGAGCATGAAGGACGCATGCCAGTCCATTGTCATGTTCGAACTTCCTCTGGCGAGGTCATCATGACGTGGGTGTTGGTGGTCTCAGCCGAGTTGTCAAGCAACATCCGCAATTCAAATTGATTGTGGGTATGTTCAGGATATAGGTTGTGCAAAACACCTGCTACAAAGTGCGCCACCATTTGGTAAGACACAAAACTTCTGGGATCGCAGCCCTCAGGGGCATCGTTGAGATCTGCCCAAAAGTGATCAATCAAGTTTTGTTGCGCCAAACCTAAATTGGTTTTTGGATTGTGAAAGAGATGCCAGAATTTTTGCTCAGCGTGGGGATAGAGATGCACCCAGTCGGTCCAAACCAATTGACCGGTGGCATTGACGATGCCGGCTCGGGCATACAGGTGAGGAACATACCCTACAGCGTGAAAGAACTTCCAATTAGGAAAAAAAGAGCGAAGAAGAAAGAGCCACGGCCCGCTAACGATGGGCGTTTTGTAGATCAAGGTGAGGACGAGCACCAAGAAGTAGCCGATGACCCAATAAACTGACATATCAAAAAAGAACACGGTGCTGAGGCATTGCAATCATGAAATTTGGCTTCAATGACCCATACATTTTAATTCAGCTTTTAATTTTTTGAAGCTATAACTGTCACAAATATTTCACCATAATGAAATCTTGGTGAAACTCTCGGCCTGCATTATCAACTTCCAAGTTAAATACAACTTGGGAGACCATGATGAAAGAATTGCCAAACCCTACATTCCCGATTTCGCAAATTTCGTTGCCTCGGGGGTCACTTCATCAAAGCCCTCAAAATCAAAATGCAGCCAGCCAAACAAAAATTTCAAAATCTGCCATCGAAGTTAGCTGGGCTAAACATCAAGACGAGGTAAGAGAAGCTCAAAGACTGCGTTTTGAGGTTTTTGGCAAAGAAATGGGTGCCAGGTTGCCAGAAACTGTGCCTGGGCATGATATCGATCTGTTCGATGATTATTGCGAGCACCTCTTGGTTCGAGAGGGTGTTTCGGGTGCTGTGATTGGCACTTACCGTGTCTTAACCCCAGCACAGGCTAAACGGGTTGGAGGCACCTATACAGATACTGAATTTGATTTAACACGCTTGCGCTTCATGCGCGAACGCATGGTGGAATTGGGCAGAAGTTGTGTTCACGCCGAGCACCGTCATGGTGGTGTTATCTTGGCCCTCTGGGGTGCCTTATTTGAATTCATGGCACGCAACCAATTGGACACCATGATTGGTTGTGCAAGCATCCCCATGCTGCACAACGGCATAATAAGCGGCGATGCTGCTGCCAGCATGTGGAAGCAGCTTTCGGTATCAAACTTGGCTTCCATAGAGTTTCACGCTCGGCCTCGCTTGCCTCTGCCCATAGAAGAATTGGACTCAGACTTGCCTGTAGAACCCCCCGCACTGATCAGGGGCTACCTAAGGCTTGGTGCCAAAATTTTGGGTGCTCCCGCATGGGACCCCGATTTCAACACGGCTGATTTGCCCATGATGATGCAAGTGAAGGACCTTCCGAATCGATATCGCAAGCTTTTTGCAGTGACATGATGATGTTCAAAGATGTTCAGGAATTTATGCCAGGGGAGAGTCCCTCAGCGCGGCATTACCGTGCCATCTTTATTTCTGATCTTCATCTTGGAACACCTGGTTGCCAAGCGGAAGCCCTGTTAGAGTTTTTGAAGACACATACCTGCGACACTCTTTATCTGGTGGGTGACATCATTGACGGCTGGCAGCTTAGGCGCAAATGGTATTGGCCTCAAGCTCATAACGACGTCGTACAAAAATTATTGCGAAAAGCGCGCAAAGGTTGCCGTGTGATTTACGTGCCGGGGAATCACGATGAATTTGCCCGTGACTTTTTGAATCACTCCTTTGGTGGTGTTGAAGTAGTAGAACACGCTGTGCACATTACCGCCGATGGTAAAAAGCTATGGGTGATCCATGGCGATTATTTTGATGGTGTCATTCAATTTGCAAAATGGCTGGCCTATGTGGGTGACACCTTGTACGACTGGGCACTCAAAGCCAATCGTCACTTGAATTACATGCGCGGCCGTTTGGGAATGCCCTATTGGTCTTTGTCCGCTTATCTAAAATTGAAGGTTAAAAAAGCCGTGAATTTCATTTCTGACTTCGAAGTGGCTGTTGCACACGAAGCGAAAAAATTGGGCTATGACGGTGTTGTGTGTGGCCATATCCATCATGCTGAAATTCGCGACATAGACGGCGTGCTGTATTGCAACGATGGCGATTGGGTTGAGAGTTTGAGCACCTTGGTTGAGCACCATGATGGACGCTTAGAGATTCTGACTTTTGACCCCTATTCTGAAGAAAAAATTACTGTGAAACCCACTGCGTTGGTCAGTGCTTGAAGAGCTCTAAGCATCAGGGCGCATGCTTTGAGTTACCACAACGCTAGCTTGACTCACCCAGACAAATTCAGCCACTGTGGTAACGCCATTACAAAAAATGGAAACCAAGAAAGTACAACTGTACCAATGAAAATTGCCAGCAAAGCTGGCAGTACAAATCGCATGACCTCTTTCAATGACTTTTTAAACACAGCGCTAGCAAAATAAATATTCATGCCTGCAGGTGGGCACAAGAAACCCATTTCCAAATTGGCTAGAAAAATGATTCCAAAATGGATCGGATCAATGCCGTAACTGATGGCAAGAGGCAGCAGTAATGGCACCAGCACAATGATGGCGGCATAGATTTCCATCAGTGCGCCTGCAAAGAACAAAAATACATTCAATGCCAGCAAGAATACATAGGGGTTGGTTGTAATGCCCTGGACCCACTCAGATGCCAAGTCTGGAATGCCAACGTCAATCAAATAGTTGGTGAGACCAAGCGCCATACCCATGATGAGCAAAATGCCACCAATGATTTGTGCTGATTGATACAGGCAATGTCTCCATATTGCGAAGTTCAGTTCACGGTGAATCAAGCCTTGCGTGATCAGAGCATAGGCCACCGTGATTGCGGCCCCCTCGGTCGGTGTGGCAATGCCTGAAATCAAGGTGCCAATGGCTATCAAAGGTGCGATCATTTCCCATTTAGCAGCCCACAAGACCTCTTTCAATGAGACACCAGCTGTCAACGATGAAGTCTCAGTATTGGGAAAATCGATGGGGTGATTTGAAGTTTGAGTGGTTCTCAAAAAACCACCAAAAATCAAAAGCGATAAAACCATAAGACCCGCGGGTATGAGGCCCGCTACAAACATGGTGTTGATTGGTATGCGCGCCATGATGGCATACATGATCAGAGGCACAGAAGGCGCTAACAAAACGCCTAAAGAGCTTGCGCTGGTAATCAAGCCAATACTTTTTGATTCTGGGTAGCCCACTTTGAGCAGGAGAGGCAACATCAATCCCCCCAGCGCCAGTATCGTGACGCCGCTTCCGCCCGTTAAGGCCGTGAAGCAACTGCAAAGACACGCAACCGCAAGGACGCTGCCTTTTTGCCCAGAGCCAAAGAGGCTACTAAACAATTGGCTAAGCCGATGAGCAGCTTGGGTATTGGCAAATACAAGGCCTGCAAGCGTAAAGAGGGGCAGTGCTGGTAAAGATGGGTTGACAGTAATTTGGTAATGAGACAAAGCCAGAGATGCCATGGGTATGCTTTCTGATGAAAACAAAATCCAAGACAAACCACCCAAAACCAAAAACACGGGGCCGCCTAAAGCGAGAAAAATGAACAGAAGCAAGGTCAGCCAAAGCGTTGGAACATCTATCGAGGCCAGCCACTGACTGGCCTGCCATGAAGCCACAAAAACGAGCAGAGTTCCCGCCCATTGAAAGATGAAACGATCGTTCCACTTTTGGCCGAATTTAAGGCCCAGAATGCCAAAGCCTAATGGCAAGGCGCACAAGAAGAGCCAGGTTGGCAAGCCGTAGGCGATGGTATGTTGGGTGCCTACCTCCGTCATGACCAACTCATAACTGGCTTTTGCCAACACCCCGCAGATCAGTGTGGAGCCTAAAAAGACCCAAGCCCGAGCTAGTTTTTGGGCCAGAGGGTTTTCAAGATCACGCCACAAGGCGCCAAGGCTGGTTAAATGACCGGTTCTTTCCGCATAGACAGCACCTGCCAGTGAAAAAAGCAAGCCTAAGTGCTGAACCAAGACTGGCGCATTATCGATGCCGCTGCCTTGAATGGGCCGCAATAAAACTTCAATGACAGGAATTAAAACCATCCCGCAAAGAGCAAGTGCAGCAATGCTCGCATCCCAATTTTGCAGGACATATCGACCTCGTAAAACTTGCATCATGGGGTTTTTGAGGCGCGGTATGTTTTGAGGTGTGCAAAAACTTCATCAAATGTTTCGGCTGGCACCATTTTTCCTCTGATTCGAGGGTAAAGCGTTTCGGTAAATGCACGCCATTCTTTCATTTGCTCTGCATTGGGCGTGTTCACTTTCAAGCCTCGCTTCTTCATGGCGTCTACAGCCTCTTCGACTTCCTTGCGTGCTTGTATGCGAATCAGGCTGCCCGCCTTGTCTGCCGAGGCTTTTAAGATGGCCTGAGTCTCTGGCGACATCTCATCGAATGATTTTTTGGAAATCACAAAGGCACCCACAATAGGCGCCCAGTTGATTTCTAGCATGTTGGGTGCCGTATTGTAGATTTGCGTAGCTAGGGCGAAGTAGGGTGTTGAGGGCACCACATTGATCATGCCGGTTTGAATCGAAGGCAGGATATCTGTAGGTTCTAGCGGCACGGGTGTGTAGCCCATGCTTTTCATGATCTCTTGTTGATCTGCTTCTGCGCCCCATGCAAAAAATTTCATTTTTTTGTAATCATCAGGACTGAAGGCTGCTTGTTTTGAAAAGAAACGCACCCAACCTGCATCGCCCCAAGCCAATACCACATAGCCCTTCTCTAGAAACTTTTTTTCCATACCGGGGCGCATCTTCTCGCGCACATAGTCCAATTCTTCCCATGAGCGAAAAGCCAAAGGCAAATTTTGAAGCGCGGCGATCGATGGTTCAATTTCTCGCAAACCAACAACTGACAGCAAGGCTGCGTGCAGTTGACCAATGCGCATCCGGCGAACCATTTCTGCTTCACCGCCTTGGCTGCCATCGGTGAAAACATTGAATCGAGGTGATCCTGGTTGGCTCTTTTTCCAAGCTTCACCCACTTCCATCAACTGGCGGTGATACAAAGAGTTTTTAGGAACCAATGAGCCAATTTTCAATTGAGGATCAGCCGCATAGGAAGTGAAAGGGAATGAGGAAGTCAGGGCCAATGCAGCAAAGATTTGAATGACTGATCTGCGAATGAAGTTTGCGTGCATGGTCTAAGCTTGAAATTAAAAAAGGTTGTCAGTACTGTCAAGCAACCATTGAGCTCTTCGTCGCATGACAGTATTGGTTAAATCATTGTGTTGTCGCGCAAGCTCAATAGCTTGGTTGAGAAGTTGCGTAAAAGCCTCTTTGTTTTGTGTTGCGACTGCCCAGTTTTCAGCTTTTGAAATCAGTGGCGCCACCTGAGTGCCTCGCCATTGAATGCCAAGATTGAAATATTTTTCTGCTTCTTCTGGTTTACCACCAGGCCTGGCAAGTTCCAAAGTGCCCATCATGCTGGCCAATGCGCCTTGATCAAATTGCGGGTTGGCTTGCCAAACAAGCGCTCCTAAGCGCAAAACTTCAGGCAAATCTGCAACCACATCCGGTGAGTCTTTTGACAAAGAAATTGCACCTGCCCATGCCGTCATTGACCAATAGACCAAGCCTGCATCTTGTTTGGCAATTTGGGGGGCTTGCTTGTCCAATTTTCCTTGTAGATGATCTTTCAAATCGGGGTAGTGAAGCGACAAGCTTTTAAGGCCCAAAGATTTTGCGCGAATCAGCATTTTGGCCGCACGTGCTCTGAGTGAACTCGCTTTTTGAATACTCTCTGATTCAATTCGGTCGGCTTCGTCCATCAAGAAGACAAATGCATACTGTGTATAGCCGCGAGCAACGGATTCTGCGAGTTTCAAGTGCTCAGGAATCTCCTGTAACAGAGACTCTGAAAGTTTCAGTTGGTAAGCACTGGCGTGCATCAACAACTCTAAGTCGTCGTCTGAAGAGACCGTTTCTTTGGATAACAAATCGCCTGCGCGATTGAGAATTTGATGCTGTACCGAGCATCCTGCAAGCAACGCAAGACTTAAGGTGCCAGTTAAAAATAACTTGCTCAAACTGAGCATTAGATTGAACAAGCTGGCACCTTGGATCTCATTGCGCGTTTTGATTGGACATTTGGAGCAATGCCAATTTTGTTTGATCTCCAAGTCGCTCTACCTTGGCAAGGAAGGCGTTGTAAACAATCAGACATATCAAGGCTGTGCCAATGCCAATGGCCGTTGCCAGTAAAGCCGTACCAATGCCGGCACTCACACCTTGTGGGTCTGAAATGCCGGATTTGGCCAATGCAGTAAACGTATCAAAAATACCCAGAATGGTTCCAAGCAAACCTAACAAAGGTGCTGCAGTCACTATGGTATCTAACACCCAAAGGTGTTGGTTCAATTGGTGCTGTACACGGATAAAGGCTTGCTCAGCGACATCTTCAGCAAGCTTTTGCGATGCTGTTGGATGTAGGCCATTGGCAAAGGCATGTGTGATCACCTCGCCCACATCGCCTTCTTTGAATTCAGGCAATGGGGACTTGGTTTTCAATGCATGGAGAAGGCTTTTAATTTGCCCACTGGCGTGCGTGTAAAAAATGGTACGTTCAATGGCCAAGAAAACAGCCAGCCCTAGGGCGACATACAACAAATACAAGGACGCATCGTGCAATAAAAGCATCATGCTATGCGCCTTAGAAGTCTGAGCGCAGGGTTACGCTGGTAAAGCGAGGTGCGCCAATGTTGTAGCTAGGATTAGAGCCTGCCAGCGTGCCTAAAGCCAAGGCGCGCGTGGTGAAGCTTGAGCCACTGGGTGAGCTAATGCGCTTGTACTCAGTGTTCGTCGCATTGTCCACGTTGAAGCGAATTTCAGGTGACTTGAAGAATGCTGTTTCAGGCAATTTGTAGCCTGCTGACAAATTCCACAAAGTGTAGGCGTCCATCGATTGGTCGTTAACCAAAGTTGAGAACGCTTTGCCAGTGTGCTTGGCAGTGACTTGTCCAAACCATGGGCCTTCTTTGTAGCTCAAAGCCAATGCAGCCATGATTTTGGGTGTGTCAGGCATTTGTTTGCCGGCTGTTGCCTCTGTGAGTGTAGTGCTCACTTTCAGGTCTTTCTTCATCAAGCTTTCGGTGTAAGTCAGTGAGCCATAAACTGAGAAGTTCTTGTTCAGCTTTTGACCCAATTCGACTTCTGCGCCCTTCATGGTCACATTGCCTACGTTGTAGTCCAATGAGCTCAAGCTCACTGGATCCCAAGCGGCGGCAATGCGATCTTTGAAGTTCACAACAAACACGGAGCTAGAGAAAGTTGTGTCTTTGTTTTGTAAACGATAGCCAAGGTCGAAATTGGTTGAAGTTTCAATGCCAACCGCAGGGTTGCGCAATGTAGCGCCTGTCAATACGCCGTTGACAACAGTTCCGCCCGTTAACAAGTTCGAAAGAACAAAGTTAGAGGGTGCACGGAAGTTTTCTGCAACGTTGAAGAAGACTGATTTTTCGTTGTCCAAATTGAATTTGGCGCCAAAGCTTGGCAGCACTTTGCTGTAAGTGCGTCTGATCTCGTAATCTAGATCGGCGCGTCCTACACCGTAAGTGCCAGCATTGGCGTAGTTGATGAAGTCTCGATCGATCGATGAATTGCGAACACCCACTTGCAATGACAGTTTGTCTTGCATCAGAGAAATGCTGTCTTGGGCGAACAATGATGTACCAGTGCTGATGGTTTTCCAGTCACGAGCTTGGTAGGGAAGTCCATCGCCACGCAGCAAGTAGGCGGAAGTTTTATCAAGCCACACGCTTGAAGGGTTGCCAGCATTGTCAAACGTTACGCGAGGGCCTGTTTGACGGTGCACTGCGCGCTCTGTCCAGTAGCCAACGTTGATGTTGTGGTTTTCAACACGGTAGTTAGCCTTGAATGTCACACCGGGGCGGTTTGTCTCTGTGACACTGCTGCCGTAGGTCAATACTTTGTCAAGCGTGTCGCCATCGCCATTGATGTCTTTCACCCGTGTGGCCAGGGTGCCAGTACCGCCTTCAGACAACAACTGCAATTGGCTGCCTCCGGTACCGTAGCCATACCAGAAATAGGGCTCTGCACTGACCGTTAAGTCTTTGTTCACTTTGAACTCAGCCTTGCTGGTGAACAAGTAATTGCGGAAAGGATTGACGTTGTACTTGTAGAAACCATCTGCAGGAGAAACTTCAGACTGTGCTGTTCCTGCTACAGGTGTCAAATGTTGTGGCGCAACACTGCTGAAGTCAAAATTGCGACCGTATTGTGCAATTTGTGGATTGGTCAAAGCGCGAATGTTGTTGTTGATGGCGTTGTTGTACAAAACACTGGCACTCAAAAAGACATCGGCATTAGGACGTGACTCAGCTGCCAAATCGATGTGCTCACGGTCGGCTCCGCCTGGACCTTTGAATTTATTGGCAGTTGTTTTGGAGTATGAAACAAAGGCCTTGGTGTCACTGGGACCAAACTTACCCGTGTCAATGCGAGCGAAGGCGCGCTGGTAGTTCAGCTGACCTGAAGACATGGCAGCACGCATGCCAAACTTGTCCTTAGGTGAGCAAGTGACCATTCCCAAGTTACCGCCTGAAGCGCCAACGTGAGGTGCATCTGTGTCGGTAGAGCCTTGCGTCACGAATACTTCGCAAAGGTTTTCAGAGTCTGTGTACTCTTGAGGATAAACCGCAAAATTGCCCGAATCATTCACCGGAGCGCCATTGATGGTCAGACCCATTTGGTCGCCAGCAAATCCGCGAACACGAATGCCGCCACCGAACAAACCGGTTGCATCTGAGCTAAAAGCGTTCACGCCTGGCAGCAAGTCGATGGCCTGGAAGGCGTTTGCTGAGGGATTGAGTTTGTCCAAATAAGCGCGGTTTACAGAACTGCGAGCCTTTGGCGTCTCTTCTTGGGTAATCAAGCCAGAGTCAGTTGCACCTGGCAAACCTTCTACGTTGATCTTGCCCACATCAGTGGCTTGTTGCGCCATGATGAGAGGGGAAGCGAAAGCCAAGCTGATGAGCAAGGCGAGCGGGGTTGGTTTCAATTTTTTCATAAAAACTCCTGGTAAAAAAATTAATTGAGAGGAACAAAATCGAGGGTGACTGTAAATTTGTGTTGTGACTGAGATGCCCAACTGCCTTCCGGCCATGGCGCATAAGTGGTGCGTCGCAATGTTGACAAAGCGGCGTTGTCCAAAATGATGGAGTTACTAGAGTCCTCTATGCCGGCATCTTGTAGCGCACCGTTTCTAGTCAAAACAAACCACAGTTTCACTTTTCCGGATGGGCGCTGAAGGCTGGCTTCTCTGCCTGTGGGGTAACGCTTGTTTGCATTCAGGGTTGCCCGAACGCTGGCAATGTAGTTGTTTTCTAAACTGACTGAGACCAGCGGCTGAGGCGCAATTTTGGGCACTTCTTGAACTGGCGCGGCAGTTGGTGCGCTCTGCGTTGGCGCAGGCAGGGGGCGTGACTCAGTGGCTGTCACATCTTTGGCAGGCTCAATGGGTGTGGGCGTTATTGGCACATTTGGCTGTGTCAGAATTTTGGGTTTTGGCTCAGGTTTTGTAAGCTGAGGCGTAGGCGGTTTTGGCGGTGGTTGAAGCAAGGGCTCAATCAGCTTTGTCGTCAACTCCATGGCCTCTTGCGCCAACATTTCTGCAGGTGCTTTGAGTGCTTGTGCCATTGAAAAAACCATGCAGACCAATAGCAGCGATCCCAAACTTGAAAGTTTGTGACGCTCGTGATTTAAACGGTCGATGAGCAACATCATTTGCGCTCTCGGGCCGCAAGTGACACCTTACCCAAGCCTGATTTTTTGATTTCGTCCATGACATCGACCAAAGTTTGAACTTCTGCGCCTTTGTCACTGTTCACAATCACGGCAATTTGATCTGCATTGCCAGCTTTTTGTTTGACTGCAGCCGCCAAATCTTTTAAGTCAACATCTCTGCCATCAACTTGGATGACATTTTCTTTTCCCAATGTGACGACAACTTGGACATCTTTTGTTTTGAGTTGCTGTGCTTGGGAAGAGTTGGGCTGTTGTGTTTTGATGCCCAAAGCAGGAATCACATTGACGCTGATAAGAACAAAGAAAACCAATAAAAACATCATCACATCGATCATGGGGATGATTTCGATGCGTGCTTTTTTTCTTTGTGTTTGCTGCCAATGGCGCATGATGCTTAACCGCGATATAAGTAACCAACTAGCATAAAAAATTAGTGTGACAAATTTGTTACTTAGCAGGGTTTGTGCTAATTCACAACATCCGAATGCGATCAGTTTGTGGGGGTTTCAAACCTGGGTTTTGTCGCAAATAATCAGAAAGCGCATCGACGTCCAGTTCGCCACCCGAGACGGTGGGTGCCTGTTTGAATTGCCAGAAACCATCACTACCAGAGGCCAAAAAACTGTTCATGGTCACATGGTAGTTATGATCCAAGTTAAGAGGTTTTTGACCAATTCGAATGTGCAGGACACGTTGCCCAGTGCTCTGGCGCAGGTCCACCTCGTATTTCAGACTTTCAGACGGAAATAATACTTTAGACCTCTCTAAATTTGCAAACTGATGTTCCAGCAGGTCTTTGACTTGTTGTCCGGTCATGCGTTTAACAACCAATGTGTTTCCAAAGGGCTGTATTTTAAAAAGCTGCCCAAAGTTAACAGTTCCTCCGCCAGGTTGAATGATCAGGTCGGCGCGCACACCGCCAGGGTTCATCAGCGCAAAATCTGATCGTCCTCGTTCTTCAGATGAGGTAGAAGACCATTGGGCATCAGCGATCAAGTTGCCGAGGCCAGATTCACCTGAAGGCGTTGACTTTCGAGTGATGGATGTTGACAAGTGGCTGATCACTTTCAGCACTTGCACTTGTGAGGCCATGCGATATTCATGCACAATTTTTTCAACATCCATTTGCTTTCCGAAAAAAGGCAAAGAAGGACTTGGCTGTACCTTGACGCCTGAAGCATTGACAAACGCTTCACTTTGAACAATGACGTTGTGTGCCGTCTTGTTTTGGACTTTGTGGGTAACAGGATCGTAGGACAACTGAATGTGCGTGAGGAACGTCCCATATTGACCCGCACTGGTCAAAAGAAATGGTTTACTTGGATTGATTTTGCTGTAGTCACAGGCGTAAGCACGGTGAGTGTGACCCGAGACCACCACAGCAAAGCTAGTATCTAGTTGATTCAAAATAGGAACAATATCTCCGGAAAGTCCTGGGCACGAAGCATCGTTGTGCCCCCCTTGGATCAACCCGCCCTCATGAATGACTAAAACCAACACCGACACGCCTTGCGCTTTGAGCAAAGGGACATAGGCATTGGCGGTTGTGGCTTCATCTTCAAATCGCAAGCCTTGAATGCTCTCAGGCGTCACCATGTTGGGCGTGCCTTTGAGAGTCATTCCCACGAAGCCCACTTTGACCACTTGATTGCCTTGTTGGAAGGTCTTGATACCATAAGCAGGAAACAATGTTTGCTGGTCTGCCTTTTTCACATTGGCCGCCAAGAATTCAAAATTAGCACCTGGAAATTGGCGATTGACTTGACATGGCTCTAGTCGAGTTAACTTTTCACAACCACCTCGGCGCATTCGCATTAGTTCAGGGGTGCCTTTGTCGAACTCATGATTGCCAACGGCATTGAAATCGATGCCCATGGCATTGACTGCTTCGATGGTTGGCTCATCCAAGAAAAGCGCAGAAGTGAGTGGTGTCGCACCAATCATGTCGCCAGCGGAAACAACGGCATGCAATGGGTTAAGTTTTTTGAAGTGTTGTATGGCCGCAGCCAAATAGGCAGCGCCTCCCGCAGGCACTTCTGTCAAGTTGCCCTCAATTTTTTCCCGAACACTCAGGCTGGGGGGCTCTAAGTTACCATGCAAATCGTTGAAAGCCAAGATGCTGATATTGATCTTGTCAGTGGATGCGACGGGGTATTCGTTCATTGGCGCACAAGCGCACAAAATGACCCCTGTGCAAGCGAATACGCTTGAGATGAAGGCCGGTAAGTTCATGCCATTTTTTCCAGCAAGGCCTGCCCCATTTTGATGCGTTGACCCGTTGAAATACCTTCTGCCAATTTGAAGCCTTTGGGTACAAACACAATGATGGTGGAGCCGTGTTGAAACCAGCCAAGTTCCTGGCCTTTGTAAGTTTGAATGGCACAAGGAATTTCATTGGGGCCGGTGTAATCGACATGGAACAACAAATTAATGGCGTGCAAGCGCAAGCTGGCAACCAAGATGGCTGCTACGGGCACCACAATCATGGGCGTACCATCAGACAATTTGAAATTGAGAACGGCCCGTTCGTTCTTGCAAAAAAGTTGCTCAACTCGTTTAAGGGCAATGGGGTTGACGTTCCAAGTGTCCCCAGATATGTGCGTCACATGCGTCAGAGTTGCATCCGCTGGCGCATGAAATCGGTGGTACATGCTGGAGGTCAAGCGCAAAGTCACGTAGGTGCCATTTTTCAAGGACTCAACCAATTCGCCCGTTCTGGGCGTAAACCCCATCAAGCTTGAGAGACTGTAAGGGAAGCCTTTAGCTTGAAATACTTGGGTGTGATCAATGGTGCCGCATTCGCCCACAATGGCGTCACAAGGGCTGCTAAGGATTTCATTGCGCATGTCAATGGTTCTAGCGCCAGGCTTAAGTTCCCGCACAAAGCAGTCGTGCATACTGTCGAACTTTATTTTTGCTGCTTCGCTCAGATCAAGATCTGAAAATAACTTCCAAACGCCAATCGACAAATCTCGGATGATGGGATTCTTAATTTGGCTCCACCAGCCAATGAAGCGTGTGAGCGTGATGCGCGGAATTCGATTCGTCAACAGAAAATTCAGGTCCTCTTGTTTGCTGATTCTTTGAATTAATTGTTTCATTTTCATTTTCCTGTCACGAAATTTAAATAAAAAGATGACTTCACCAACTCATCTTCGGATTCAACGTGTCTGTTCAACTTGCTTTGATCCTTGGTGCAATTGCACTTTTCTTCCCTTTTGTCAAAAGACGATTGGAACTATCATTTGCCAAACACCCGTCCTTAACAGGGCATTCCAGAATGGCAAAAAGAGTGGTTTCGTTGTTGCCAGGCTATGAGTTCAAAGAAGACCAATTCTTTTCATGTGATGGCGCACCAGAATCTGTGGCTGATACTCGACGCGCTGCTTTTTACCAATTGGCAAATTTGTTACAGACGAGACATGCCAAAAGCATCGAAATGACCGCTGAAGCGCGTGAAATCATTTCTGATTTGCAATTCACGGGTGCTTACCGCGTTCCATTTCAATTCAGCCCACTGGTGCGACAACACTTGAAAGTTGGTGCGTTTATACAGTCGGCAGATGGCGTATTTGTGACAGATCAAGATGGCCAGCGGTTTTATGACCTCACCGGCTCTTACGGTGTTAACGTTTTTGGCGCTGACTTTTACAAAGAGTGCATGAAATTAGGTTCTGAAAAGGTAGAGGCTGTGGGGGCAACGCTGGGTGCCTACCACCCTTGTGTTGCTTTTAACGTGAAGCGTCTCAAAGAAATTTCAGGCCTAGACCAAGTGTCCTTCCACATGTCGGGCACGGAAGCTGTCATGCAAGCGGTCAGGCTGGCAAGGTATCACACGGGCCGCAAAAACTTAGTGCGTTTTTGCGGTGCATACCATGGCTGGTGGGAGGATGTTCAGCCAGGTCCTGGTAACCCCATGCCACCGCGTGAAACATACACCCTCAGGGACATGCATGAAAATTCTCTCAAAGTGCTGCGTACAAGATCGGACATTGCATGTGTCCTGATCAATCCATTGCAAGCGCTGCATTTGAATCAAGGTGCGCCTGGTGATTCTTCCTTGGTCGATAGCAGTCGCAGAGCTACGTATGATCGAGAAGCCTACACAATTTGGCTGAAAAAACTGCGAGAAGTTTGCACTGAACGCAACATTGTGCTCATTTTTGATGAGGTTTTCTTGGGCTTCCGTTTGGCAAAAGGTGGTGCACAAGCCTATTTTGGTGTGCAAGCTGACATGGTCACTTATGGCAAAACATTGGGTGGAGGTTACCCAGTCGGCGTCGTGTGTGGCCGTGCTGATTTAATGAAACGTTACCGATCTGAAAGACCGGCCGACATATGTTTTGCTCGCGGCACATTCAACGCCCATCCGCATGTGATGGGTGCCATGTCTGTCTTTTTAGAAAAAATAGAAACGCCAGAAATATCGGCTGTTTACGACAATTTAGACAACACTTGGAATCAAAGACGCGAGCGCTTCAACCAGGTGATGACCGCAAAAGGATTGCCACTGCGGGCTGCCAATATGTCCAGTGTATGGAGCCTGTATTACACCGATACAAGTCGTTATAACTGGATGCTTCAGTACTACCTTCGTTCAGAGGGATTGGCGCTCAGTTGGGTTGGCACTGGTCGCTTGATATTCAGCTTGAATTACTCGGATGCAGACTTTGAAGAAGTGCTGAATCGTTTTGTAGCGGCTTGTGTATCTATGAAATCAGCGCAGTGGTTTTGGGCCCCCAGGGAGCTTTCAAACAAATTGATTCGCAGATCGATATTGAAAGAAATGTTTCAAAAACGGGAATCGGCGCAAGCTTAAAAACGCAGACCCAATGTCAAGCTGGCTTCTTGGTAGTTGATTTTCTGAGAAGCCTTGTCTTGCCTTGCGCTGGTGATCACATCGGAAAGATTCACGCGCCCAACTTTGTAGGTTGTTCTTACAAAATAGTCCTTCGAGAAGTCAACTTCCAAACCGCCTGCAAGATCTAGGTTGGTGCCTGCTAGGTGAAATTTGTCGTTGCGAACTTGACCCACCATGGTCATGGTGATATTGCTTTTTGGAATCACAATGCCAGCGCCTACCAAGGTGAAAAAACGTGCTTTGAGATTTGCTGGCATGGCAGTGATTGGGTATTTCTTTTCGTATTCTATTGAGATGACGTTCAAACCATCTGTGTGTTCGTAATGCATGAAGGCAGGCGATAGGTACTGCTGCCCGGAAACAAGGTAGTTTTTCTGAAGATACTGGCCAGATGCACTGACAGTTTGACCATCAGCAACAACATACTTCATGTGATCTAAATTCAATGCAAGTGCAGCGTCGGTATTGAATTGGTATGCAATTCGAGCATTGGTCTGTGGAATGGTAATTCTTCCAGGGTTCAAATAAGTATTGAACAAGGTTTGCGGTGTGAGCGTCTTTTGAGTGTCTGTGCCTCGCACACCAAACAGTGTGAATTGATGGTCGATGCCTTTAAAATGAATATCACTCTTTGCATAAGACTCATTGTTCCAGCCCCATTCCAAGGACCATTTTGAAGGTGCTTCAGCATTGAAATTAACTTCAGCTGCATGAGCATTCATCAAACAACAGAGTGTGGAAAGTGAAAGTAATTTTCGCTTAAAATGATTCATTGATTTGACTGGGCTACTGCGACTCTTAATTGACAACGGCTATCTTAATCACTGTCTTGGGATTCAGCACATATCCAGGACATTCATATCTTTCAATGTCTTCGCCTGAGATAGGAAACGCGCCGCAATTCGATAATTTTCTGAAGGGTGAGTTGTAGATTCCGCACTGAAACTTATCCTCTGGCAAAGGTTCTAGAAAAAAACATTGTTGATTCAAGCAACAACTGCCACATTGGGTACAAGCGCCAGATATTTGACTGGATTCATTCAAGCGAATTGCAAAAAATGATTCAAAGTACCTTTGAACAGGCCCTTGTGAAAGAGCTCTGTGGTGAATTCTTAATTTTTCAAGTGTTGCTCTGTAGTTCGAGAGGTATTTGGGTTTCAGAAAGATGAAACTGAATAAAAATGGCAAGACAGGTATGGCGTATTTGGCTAGAAGCAACAATGCTTCAGCAGGAAATCGAATGAATGTATTTTTCAAAACAAAGCTTTTTGAGTGACGATTGGATGGAAAACTTGTGAAAATTCTATGCCTGCTGTATTTCAAAGCGATGACGATGATTTGATTGCCATCTCAAACAGGAATTTGAATCAATGCTTAGCGCTGAAAATACAAAATACCGATTTGACCCGATGCAACTTCTCTAGATCCAGGCGTTTTCCTGAGTTCAGCGATCGGTTGAGAGATGGCAAAAGATGAATACCAAGCCCAATGCCTTGAGATGGATTGCTTGAAGGTTAAGCCTGCGCTCACCTTCTGAAAGCCTGTGGGAATCAGGTTTGTCAAGGCATGATTGCCTTGTAAATTTGAATTTCGCCAATGTTCTGCCGTTGCCCAAGTGCTGTCAGCATGCAAAATCAATTCACTTTGTTGGAAAACTGGCCAGGCATATGACAAGCCAAGGTTCAAAGTGGTGCTGTCCCCTTTGTTCAAAATATCTTGCGTCCAATCGACATTGAAGCGCCAGCGTTGATTGATTTTCCGGTGAAGCATGACGCGTGTTCGAATTGTATTTTTGCCGCCTTCAAAAACATCAAAAGACTCGCCTGTACTTACGTTGTGAACGCGCATAGAGAGACCGATGTTCAGATCGGGCTCATCCATGACTTGGTAACTTAGCGTTGGCTCAGTGCCAAACTGCCCTAAATCACGCCAAGCGCGACCATCGCCAATGCCAACCTGCCACTTGCCATAGCGCAGTCCAATCACGGGCCTGACGCGTGCTGTGTTTTGCCAATCTGCAATGTCATTCGATTTAAGCCTGGTTCCGAGGGTGAAATAAAATTGTTCAAATTCGGCAGCAGTTGAAACTGACTCCGGTGAACTGTTTTGAGCGTTTGCCAAACTTGGCAAAAAAGTCAAGGCGGTGAAAATGATGACACTGTAACAAAGAGCTGTAAGGCTCATTCGCTTCATTGCAAACATTGAATTGGTCATGAAATCGTTTTGTACACCCGTGAGATTAAATTCGTGTGACAAAATGATTTTTAAAGAATGCTGACCATAAAAAAACCGCTCTGCAAAAGAGCGGTTTTGAGTGGAGCTCAGCAAATCAGTGAAACATCTGCTTTGGGTTGTTGTCCATTAACTCACCTTTAAGCAAGTACAAAGGCGCTTTGTGGTAAAGAATGATGTCGTGAAAGGGATCAGTGATGATTTTGGTCATCCAAACCAAGCCAGTTTGAACATCTTTCAGGAAGAAAAGATGAATGGTTCTAAAGAGCAAGCCCGCAACACCCAAAATGAGCCATGAAGCACCAACTTGCCTAACCCATTCAGTCAAGGTATCCCAAGGTTCAATCATGCCAAACAAGCCAGGCTGAACGTAAAGTGCCATGGGCAAAATGGCCCAAATGCTTAACAACACAACTTTGCGGCTCAAGTTGTAGCCAACTTTGATCTCTTCCTTGTGTTCTTGGGTAGCTTGGTTAATTTCGTCGTAGCCCAATGGTTCGAAGAAAAAATGACCAGATTGGCGAGTAGTCATAGACACTAGCCAAGCAATCAGTGCAGAAATGACGGGGTCAACAAGCAGAAATGCATAGGCAACCACAAAACTAATGGCACTGATGAAATGCAATGTCTGATTGATTCTGCTGTGATGGTAGTAACGGTGGTCGTCAAAACGCTGAATTTTCAAGGCTTCGAAAAATGTAGTCACATCGTCTCCTAGTGAGAATTTTGGGCAGCACGAATTGTGCATGATCTTATGATTGTCGCAAATGATGAAATTTCAATGACAAGATTCATTTGTCATTGAAATTTCATCATTTATTTTTTTCTTAACCTGATTGTCATCAAGTTGTTAAATCGAGACCTGATGATTTAGGTATGGAAAATTCAGTTGATACCCCTATCGTCCTCGAAGATTACCCTGCTACAAGGCCTTCATTGCGCATTGCAGTTGTCACTGAAACTTGGCCGCCTGAAGTCAATGGGGTTGCCATGACTTTGGCCAAGTTGGTCCAAGGCTTGAGTCACCGCAATCACGATGTCCAGTTGATCCGCCCGCGCCAAACAAAAACTGAATCACCCCTCAATGATGCATCCCTTCAAGAAGTGTTAATGCGAGGCATGCCCATACCCAGGTATCCAGAATTAAAGTTAGGCTTGCCAAGCAAAAAAACATTGGTCAAAACTTGGACTTTGCGCCGACCAGATGTTGTGCACATTGCCACCGAAGGCCCTCTGGGTTGGTCTGCACTGCAAGCAGCCAAAGTATTGAAGCTTCCAGTCACCTCTGACTTTAGAACCAATTTTCAAAGTTACTCGAAGCACTATGGCGTAGGGTGGCTGCGAAAGCCTATCGTTGCCTATTTGCGAAAATTTCACAATGCAACTGCTTGCACCATGGTTCCTACGAGGGAGCTTATGCGTACTCTGAGTGAGAATGGGTTTGCCAACCTCAAAGTCGTGTCCAGAGGCGTAGACACCAAGTTATTCAATATTTCCAAACGTGACATCAGCTTGAGAGATTCTTGGGGTGCCACAGAAAACACCAAAGTTCTGATTTCAGTGGGCAGAATGGCACCTGAAAAAAATTTAGACCAAGTGCTGAAAACTTATGAAGCTTTGAAGTACATTGGCCAAGCTTTCAAGTTGGTCATGGTGGGTGACGGCCCTCTGAAGCAGCAATTTCAACAGCGCTATCCAGAAATCATTTTCCCTGGCATGTTGTCACAGGCACATCTAGCTGCCTACTATGCAAGCTCTGACTTATTCATCTTTCCTAGTCAAACGGAAACCTTTGGCAATGTCACTCTAGAAGCACTTGCCAGTGGCATACCTGTTTTGGCATTCGACTGTGCCGC
>Ga0114970_10000453_pt1 | contig 30754 bp, 25 predicted proteins | sample M_140205_XF_Meta_FD_87030 | JGI IMG/M metagenome (GOLD analysis project Ga0114970, IMG submission 87030) | Freshwater microbial communities from Lake Montjoie, Canada to study carbon cycling - M_140205_XF_MetaG | ecosystem: Environmental > Aquatic > Freshwater > Lake | place: Lake Montjoie...
CAGAGCCGAAAAAAGCCGAAACATGCCCACTGCCGTCCTGCGCGGTGGCTCGGAACTCATACTGGCCGTTCGCCGGAATCGTGATGATCACGTCATAAGTCTCCGCAATCGCCATCAGGAAGCGATCCACCTTTACTGGCTGCACCGCGGGCCCATCCGCCGCCACGATGGTCATTGGCCCAGCGGATGAGTTCAGATAAAAATACGATGCCGCGCCCGCATTGATGATGCGCAGCCGTACACGCTCACCCGGCTTGCCTTCGATGCGTGTCTGGCGCTGTCCATTGATGAGAAAGCCGTGGTAGCCGACATCGGAGACGTCCATCGGCATCATGCGATCCCATTCACGCGCAAAGTAGTCCTTCAAGTTGCCACGCTGCCATGCGCCGAGGATGGACTGCGAATTCTTCCGCATCAGACCAAAGTAGTCGCTGCCACGCATCAGCATGCGCATGACCTCCATGGGGTCCGTGTTCGTCCAGTCGGAGAGCACCAGCACCTGCTCGCGATCCGCCTTCACCTGCTCACCGCCACGCGGCAGCACCACGATGCTGCCAAACACGCCGTTCTGCTCCTGCAAATGCGTGTGCGAGTGATACCAGTAAGTGCCGCTGTGCCGCAGATCGAAGCCAAACGTGTGCGTCGTTCCCGGCTGTATGGGCGGCGTGGTCACATGCGGCACGCCGTCCTGCTCATTCGGCAGCAGCAGCCCATGCCAGTGCGTCGAGGTTGATTCGCGCTTGAGTTGATTGTGAACGCGGATGCGGGCGAAGTCCCCCTCGCGGAAACGCAGCGTCGGGCCAGGAATGCCGCCATTGATCGTAAACCCGCGCACCGCCTTGCCCGCCGGGCTCACGGTTTGTTCCGCAATGGTGAGATCGTATTCCACCACGCGCTGACCAACGGCAGGTTTCGGAACTTTGCAGTTGTCACAGGCCAATGCGGCCAAGGATGGCCCAAGGAGGGCAAGAAGAATGTGTTTCATAAAAATCGAGTCGTTGAAGGTTTGAGGAACCACGCCCGTGCATGCTCATGGAGTTGCGTGGGCACAATGCGTCCGTCAGAGAAGCCGACTCAATTCAGAAACGAGCAGAACAGCACTGCCAACCGGACCTGCGGCTGCTTTGACGCGCTGCGCTCCTCGGATGACGATTTTACATCGCCTAAGCTCTTCGGTGGCCGCGTTGCGGGTGTGGCAAAATTGGCTTCAGTCCAAACAACCTGCGGCACCCACTCACGACCATTCGCTGGCGGTGCTTTGGCGGGTGAAACAGGCTCGGAAGTCTTCTCGCATCCGCATTCACTCAGTCCCGCTTCCGCCAGCCAAGCGCAGCAACCCATGGCGCAGGACTCAGGCGCATCCACACGCATCATCGCCTGCACAGGCAAAGCCTGCGCGATCAGCGCGATGAATAGAATGATGGTGCGGAGTCGATTCATGGGTTCGTCGATGCAGATGCATCGTGTGCTGAAGTTATACGCTACAAAATGCTCAAGCCCTCTCACTTTTTGCTCTCTTCAGACTTCTGGTGGCACCCAAAGAAACAAAAGGCCGTCATGAGTAAGCTGCCAATGCCTTCGTCAGAAGCCGGACTGTCAGCCGCCAATGCGGCGGACACGCATTCAACAACACCAACAGCATCCAACATGAAATCATTCGACCAGCTCAATCGTCCCACGAAATGGGCGGGTGCAGCACTCGCACTCGTCGCCACAATGGCTCTCATCATGCCGACTCAAGCGGCCACGTTATTCGAACAAGTCGCCACTCTTCACGAGCATCTCTGCACGCGTTTCTGCGGTCACCACTGCCACCATCACGGACATGAATGGTGTGGTGGCTACGAGCACTTCTGGTGCCCAGGGCATCATTAGGGCTTTAGTTGATGGTCCTGCTCAGTGTGCTGTCCGGCAGACATGCCGGACAGCGTTCACCGAACCATTTTACTTGGCCATTTTGCGGCACTCTTCAGCGCACTTTTTGCAGGCTTCCGCACATGCCTGGCAATGCGCCATTTTGTGCTTGGCGCATTCTTCGCCACAGGCTTCACAGATCGATGCGCAGAGCGCGGCGGCCTTGCCAGCATGGGCGGAGTCGCGTGCCATGAATTGCGCCGTCAGGGCGCAAATGTCCGCGCAGTCGCGGCACAGCTTGATGCACGGCACCATGGCTTTGACATCCTCTTCATTCAGACAGCCGGTGACGCAGCTTTCGCAGGCGGCGGCACAGGCTTGGAGGGCGTTGTGGCCGGCGGCGTGTTCTTTGTGGGCCGGGGTATCGGCCGCTTGGGTGGTCATGGGGGCGAAGACGGCCAGGGCCATCGTGAGTGCCATTGTCGAGCGGGTGAGCATGTTCATCGGTATTGTTTTTTGGGTTTGGTGTTTTGGCTCCGGCCCATTGGAGCCGTTGCCAATGCCCATGCTGTTCCACCTGCCGCAGCAGTGCCATGGGGTGAAACCCGTCCTTCCATACGCCTACGCCGCCTGATGTTCCCAAGCTGGTGTGGTCGCCGCAATGAATAGGATGGGTGGCGTTAGACCGCCCGTCTCTTGGCGGTAACGAAATGGTCAAAGCACGTACCACAGCCGGTCGGTGCTGTGAAGGAAGCTGTTGGTGAAGCAAGGTCTTCACCACAGCACATACCCAGCCTGCATTCCGATGAGTCGCCATGAATAGGCCGCTGCTGTCGTCGTCAGAAGCCGGACTGTCTGCTTCCTATGAGGCAGACACGCCTTCAACAACATCCAACAGCATCCTGCATGAAAACATTCAACCAACTCAATCGTCCCACGAAATGGGCGGGTGCGGCACTCGCACTCGTCGCTGTCATCGCGCTCACCATGCCGACCCAAGCAGCAACTCTATTCGAAAAAGCCGCCTCCACCATGCGTGAGCATGTGTGCGAGCGCTTCTGCGGCTGCCACCACCATCACCACTGCCATGAGTGGTGTGACGGCTACCGTCACTTCCATTGCCCAGGGCACCATTGATCATGGGAACCGACACGAAAATGCCACCGATGCATATCGGTGGCATTTTTGCGCCTTGTTCTCGGGCTTGCTCGGCCTCACTAGGCTGAGTGCGTGATTTCAAGATCGCCGCGCATTCAAAAGCAGCCGCGCGGGAAGTGGCATTTCACAGTTGTGAATCCCGTGTTTGAAACCTGCTTTCCGAAGCGCCACTGCCATGGCTCCTATTAACGGCTTTGATGGGCAACCTCGCGCGTCATCAACTCAACATTGCCCGCAAGGTCGGTAGCCTTGGCAAGGTAGCGGCCGTTGGCCGACGGGTCGAGTGTGATGCTCCAGTCGGCCACACCGGCGTGCTGGGTGGTGATCGTCGCAGGGTGGCCATTCACGGAGACAGTTACGATCTCGCCGTTGTCATGGGAAACACCGCACACGGTGCGTTTGGTGCCTTCGACCTCGATACTCGTAATCAAGGTCGCGGGTGGCAGATCGTCCACGGGTGCGAGGAGTTGAGGGAACGCGCTGCCTTTGTCGGCATCCTTCACATGCACACTCTTCACTCGGGTCACCGGGCTGTTGTGAAAGTAGTAGCTGACGGGGTGCTCCGTCTTTTTCGTGCGCGGGCCGCCACCGAAATCGACGACACTGCTTCCGCTGGTGCTGAGTTTGAGATCGCGAAAATGCCCCGTGAGGCCCGGCTTGGGGCCGATGGCGGTGAGTTGCACGAGCGGATCGCTTTTAAGCGTGCAGTTGGCAAAAGTGAGGCGGTCAAACGTGAAGTCGCCATACGGGAGGCTTAATTCGTCGTGGCCGCCGTTGATGGGCTCGGAGGTGATGTTGTGAAAGGCGATGTCGCGATACACATGCGCGTCGTAGTCGGGGTGGTAGATCCCGAACGCGGCGTCTTGCACGCGCAGGCCGTCGAGCAGGAAGAATTTCATGTTGGGCCGGATCGCATAATGCGCGGCCCAGGCGCGCAGGTTGCGGACGATGAAGGGATGCTCGCGGTCGCCATGCACTGAGCCGTGCTCCTCGTCGCCGAAACGGAATTCGAAAAGGCCGTTGCTGTGGGATTCGTTGTCCTCGAATCTCATGAACGGCAGCGTGCGCACATCGCGCTCGGCGACCTTCCCATCGGGTGAGCGGACGCGCAGCACGGGATTGAAGTCGGGCGTTTTCGCGATCTGAAAATGGAAGCCATAGTGATCGTTCTCACACGCGACATTGCGGGTGAAAGTGTTCCGCCCATTCGCCCACCAAAAGCCTGCGCCGTCGTTGGGATCGAAAGAGAGAACCTGCTTTGGCAGGGCCACATTGCCAAAGGACTGCACGGCGAGATTGCGGTCGAATACGTTCCATTGCTCGGTCGCGTCTTCGAGGAAAAAGCCGTGCCCGCGCGATTGGTAGCCGACGCAATCCCGGATGAGCAAATGGTCAGTGCCGTGGACGGTGACCCAGCGGTTGTGCGAATCCCAGATGCTCGCGCCGAGCACGCCGCTGCCACGCATGGTGTCGCGCACGAGATGGAAATGGATCGGGTATTTGCCCAGCACGCCTTCTTTGCCCAGATGCCTGAACTCCGCGTAACTGATGCCGCCCGAAGAGTCGCGGTGATACATCGTGTGACCACGCGTGCCCGTTGGGTCGGCAGACTCGATGACGACATTGCGCGAGAGGTTGGCGACTTCGCAACGCATCATGTCAGCGCCGTGGTGCGCCTTCTCCAATGGACGGTCAACGGTGAGCACCGCGCCATTGATGGCGGTGATCACGCGCTCCTCCGTGCCGATGGGTTTCTGCCTGCCACGCGACTTTGTTTGAAAAGTCGTCCCAGACTCAATGGCGGGTGCCTCGCTCGTCGTGATGATGATCCGGTCGCCAACGTGCCAGTCGGACACTTGTTGCTCCACCGTCACGCTGACATCGCCCACTTTCGCTGGCGCGGCGAGCTTCAACCAGGTGCGCTTCATCGGCGCGCCATGCACGTCCCAGCACCCACCGCAGGCGATGATGGCGGGCAGAGCTTCGGGATTGGTGCCTTTGAATTGGCGCAAACGGATCGTCGCCTTCACACCCGCTGGTATAGGCGACGCCAGCGTGCCGATTTCGAGCACTGGAAGGGTAGCGCCAGCTTGTGGCGCGGGAGCCATATCGTGGCAGTCAAAACCATCCTCTGTTGTCGTCTCGCCGGGCTCGACTTTGATGAGTCCCACATCGAGCAACGTGGACACCTCGCGCGAAAACGTGAGCTTGCCCGCGACGTGCAGCATCCGCAGCGCCGCATCTGAATTCACATCATAGGTCACGACATGCCCTGCTCGTACTTGAACAAAATCACCTGCTTTTGGCCGACGTCCGTCTTCCCAAGTCTGAGCGTCCGACCACTTGCCGTTATTTCCCGTGCGTGCATTGAACACCACGGGGTCTGCGGCGGACAGCGCGGATGCGAGCAGGAATGTGCAGAGCAGGGTTGGATGGAAGTTCATCGCGATTAATTTGGCTTGTCTTAGTTTGAGTGGAGGAGCGGCGCGGCGGCATCTTGGTTGATTTTTACCGAATCAAACTCAGTCGTGGTGGACGCCATGGGATTGCCAGAGCAGACGAAGAAGCCGGCCCGGCCTTTGTCGTCGAAGGCGGCAGTATGTGACATCAGCGACTCGCCCCAGTTCTGACCATCGGTCGAGGTGAAAATTTGAATCTCCCTGCCTTTTTGAACGAGCTTGAGGTGGATTGGCAAAGTTGCCTTGCCCAGTTCCTTTTTTTTACCGCCGTCTTGATCGCCGGACTTGTCCCGCCACCGGCAGACGAGATTGCCTGATGCCTCCACCTGGACCAGCACATAGCGACTGCATGGTTCCGCGAGCGATTCCCGGATCATCACGCCCGAAGCTGTCGCGGGGCGATTGTCATTGGGATAGGCATTGGGGCCGCCGACGTTGGGGGTCAGACTCGTCAGCCTAGCGGATATTACCACGTCGCCGGTGACGGGCTTGCTGACAAAGACACCTTGGTCTTTGACTCGCTGCCAAAACGCAGTCATCGCGTGCCCGCTGCCGGTGAGGGTAAACTTCCCATCAGCCACCGAAACCGCGCCGGGAATGGGCGGCGAGTTGAGTTCATCGTAGCTCCAGCCGGGCGGCAGCGAGGAAGGAGTCACGGTCACCATGCTGGTCTGCCGCACGTTGCCGATGGTCGCGGTAATGGTGCATGTCCCGGGCTGCTTGCCGACGACCATGGCGATTTGCTCGCCGACGCGCCTCACCTCGGCCACGGCTGGATCACTGCTGTGCCAGACGACTTCGCGCTCGAAAGTGTCACGGGGTGCGATGGTCGCATTGAGCGTCGCCCGACCATTGACGGGAAGCGTGAGTGCTTGGTGGTCGAGAGTCACGCTGGTGACGGCGACCTTTGGCCGGCAGTGGATCGCCTCGTTGAGTTCGATCGTGGAAATCTGAATGCCTTCACTCTCATTGGCCGCCGTCACATTGAGCCGGTAAATGTTCCACTTGGCTGGCTTCGCGATGGTGAACTCGCGGCGCGGTGTCTGTTCGGTGAACCCCGGAGCATTTTGCTTATCCAGCGCGGTCCAAGTCACCCCGCCATCATTGGACGCAACCAATTCCACCGTGCGTGGCAGTCGCTGTTTGTCCGCAGCGCCAACCACATAAGAAGTCACCAAGTATTTACGACCATCGGCATGCTGATGTTGAATCCAAGTGGATGGCTTCTTATCATGCCAGACGCCTTTCTTGTCGCGCTCGCCAGCGCCCGTGATCCTGCCCATGCCCGCGTGAGCGTAATAGACGGTATCAAAAGTGAGGTTGGCTGGCCGTGGCTTGCCCGCCACCATCAGATCCTCGAGAGCAGTCTCGACCTCGCTCTTCGGCCGTTTTTGATCCAACACCAGATAAGAGTGCCCGCGATCCGCGCCCGACTGCCAGACATTCACCCCGGTCAAAGGATCGGCGACGTTGGTCCCACCGCTGACGACTTTATACCAGGGTGCGGCTCCGCGAATGGCCACGAGGCATGAAACGGGATCCCAACTCAGACGATCACCCGCGAAACCCGACGAGGCGGAGTGCTTGTAAGCAACCGTCAGCGGATTGTGCTCGGGCATCTCATAGGTGACGCGGCGCCCGGAGCAGGTTGAGCCGCCTTCCCCATTGAAGATCACGGGCGTCGGCCAAGTCGAGCATACCAACGCCGTCGATGCCGGATCTTGCATGAAATTGAATTCGCCGTCTTTTGCGTTCCGGCTCACGTCTGGCGGATATTTCCCGCCCATGACATCAATCCGTTTCACCTTCTTCGCGACAAGCGCGGGACCATCAAGAGGGCTGGCTGCATCGGCGCGGGACTTGAGCAGGTTGGCTATATTGCGCAGTGGACCGACCGCCACAATAACAACGCTACCATCGGGCTGTTGTGCCAATACCTCACGGTATAACGTCACCGCATCCGGGTAGTCTTCGCTGCTGGGAAAGCGATGTGGAAACTTCGTGGCGATTTCGTCTGAGTAACCCGGATGGGGAAGCAGTCCGGCGTCTTTAAGTGTGCCCACCGGAATCTCGGGACGGCCAAACCAAGTGTTCACCGCATCAATACAAGGTGCGATGAAATCTGATGAAGTGCATCCGATGGTGGCGAGTAGTTTAACCTCACCGCGCTCGATCGCCCCGTGCAGAATAAACAGCGCGCCCACGTCATCGCAGTCGGCACCCATGTCCGTGTCGAAAATGATATTTAGCTGCGGCTGAAGGGTCTCACTCACCTTGCCGCTAGGCGCGGTGCGTGTGCTGAAGACGACGGGGTCCGCTGCGAAGATCGCGATCTTGAATAGCAGCGCGCAAAAAGTCAGGATGGTTTTCATGGCGATAAACCTGATTCTGACGGCCGTGATTACTTCTTCTTCGGCACCCCAAGATCGATGCGGGTGATGTTATCGTCGCCCGCACCGTGGATGGTGATGATGGCACCTTCCTTGACCGTGGGCAGAACCTTCGCGGGGTTGCCGACAAACTCGAAGTCGCCGCCGTCAATGCTTTCATAAACAGGCACGTCATCGGCAAACTTGTTCATGTGGAGCTGGTTGCCGTATTTCTTGGTGTAGGCCGGGCCGAGGTCTTTGCCGAGCATCAGCAGCCGCTCATTCTTGAACGAGATGAAGGTGCCGGTGGTGCGGCCTTTTCGCGCGCCGACGCGGACGAGAGCCTTGTTCCCGCCGACGATGATCCACGTTCCAGCTTCCACCTTGCTCAAGACTTTAGCGGTGCCTGAAGGGATGTAAGAGTTGGAGGCATCGTCCCAACGAACGACCGGGGTCTTCGCGGGAATGTCCTTCCAAACCAGGCCGCTGTAATTGCCTTTGAGCGTCAGCGTGCCCTCTTTGAATGACACGAATTTGCCATAGCCCATCTTGTCTTTCTGGTCGGCAGTGTCCGCTGCCGGGGCTTGGGCTGCAACGGGTGCGCATGACATGACGGCCATGCCCAGCATGATGCCGCAGATGCTGACGAGGTGACGGGATGCGTGTTTCATAAGATGCATGGCTGCTGCTTTCGGGGCGGGGTTACTTCTTCACGCCGATCTCGATGCGGGTGAAGAATCCGTCCGACGGCCCAAAATAAACCGTGACCAGAGTTCCTTCCTTGATTTTGGGCAAAGCCACAGCCGGTGTGCCTGCAAACGTGTAGTCACCGCCATCAATGCTTTCGAACACGGGGACGTGCTCGGCGAACTTGGGGTATTTGAGCTGGTTGCCATATTTCTTGGTGAACTCGCTCACCGGGAGGTCTTTGCCGAGCAAGAGCATCGTGTCGTCCTTGAACGAGACGAAAGTGCCCGTCGTGCGGCCCTCTTTTCCAGCACCCACAACGACGTGGGCTTTGTTTTCGGCCACGAAGATCCACGTTCCGGCTTCCACTTTCTCGAGGATCGCTGCGGAGCTGGATGTTTTATAGTTTCGAGCGGGAGCGTCCCAATGAATGACTTTGGTTGGCTCAGGGATGCTAGCCCAGCCCAAGGCGCCGGCGTTGCCCTTGAGGATCAGCGCGCCGTTCCTGAAAGAAACGAACGTGCCCCAGCCGGCATTGTCCTTCTGGTCGATCAAGTCCGGTATGGGTGCCTGGGCCACAACGGGAGTCCACGATGCGGTGCCTAGCAGAGTGACCATGCCGAGCAAGATGCTGCTGACGATGTTACGAGATGCGGTTTTCATAGGTTATTGGATGGATGAGTTGAGGTTGGTTGAACTTTGAAACGCTGACGCTGCTTGAGTTTGAACTATCTCTTCGGTGCACCGATGTCGATGCGGGTGATGTTGTCGTCTCCCTCGCTGTGAACGATGAGATTGGTGCCCTCCTTGACGTTTGGCAGAGTCGTCGCTGGAGTGCCCACATGCGTGTAGTCGCCGCCGTCGATGCTTTCATAGACTGGCACGTCCTTGGCAAACTTATGGAAGTGAAGCTGATTGCCGTATTTCTTGGTGTAGGCCGAGTCGAGGTCTTTGCCAAGCATCAGCAGTCGGTCCTCCTGGTATGAAATGAAGGTGCCCGTGGTGCGCCCCCTTCTCGCGCCGACACGGATGAGCGCCCTCTTATCGCTGACGACGATCAGGCTTCCGGCTTCGATATTGCTCAGGACTTCCGTGGTGCCTGCGGGTTGATAGGCATTGGTCGCACTGTCCCAATTGGAAACCTTGGTTTGCGCTGGGATGTCATGCCAGACCAGGCCGCCCTCATTGCCCTTGACCGTCAGCGTGCCGTCCTTGAAGGACACAAATCTGCCCCAGCCAAACTTGTCCTTCTGGTCGATGTGATCCGGCGCTGGAGCAGCCTGTTCGACCTTGCTTGCAGCATCCTTCAGCTTGTCGGCCTTGGTATCTTGCGCGCGCGTTGCCCCCACTACGGTGAGTGCTGCGATCATCAATGCCGCCGCAAAGCCCCACACAGGATGAGAGCGGCGGTGCATGGCGATGGCGCGAATGCGCGAGCGCATCCCGGCGCGTTCGAAGATGCCAACGAAAGCGAGGCTCAGTCGCGAGTGCGGCCCGGACTTTTGCAGCTTCAGCAACGCATGACCATAGTCGGCACGACGGTCTTCCGCATCGGTGCCGAGCACCTGCGCATCACACGCCGACTCACGATCCGACCTCATCCGTGCAAAGGCCAGCCAGAGCAGCGGATTAAACCAATGCAGCGCCTGGAGCACGCAGAGCAGCCAGTTCAGCGGCAGATCATGGCGTTGGAGATGGGTGAGTTCGTGCAGCAAGACCATGCGTGCTTCATTGGCGGAGAATCCCGCTGGAAAACTTGCTGGCAGCAGCAGCACAGGCCGCAGCAGACCCGCCACCGCCGGGCTGTCCACCGCTGAGGACATGATCACAGGTGGCACACGTTTCACCCCTAGCTGCTGTGCGGCGCAGGCCACCAACTCATGGATTTCTGCACTGGTCGCCACCTTCTCACGAGCGATTCGGCGCAGGCTGCGCCGATACCCCAAGCCACCGACGACGAGCACGCCGCAAGCACCCAGCAGCCATGTGGTGAAGGCCCATTGCAACCCGCTCGGCTGCCACGATGTGGATTGTGTCAGCGTCGGAGTTTCAGCAAATGACTGTGGCATCACGGCAACGGTTTGGGTGCTGACCGGTTCTGCCAAGAAACGATTCTCCATGCTGAACCTACTTGCTGGCAGCATCGGTGCCAGCAGCACCAGCACCACCGGCAGCCACAACGCATGACGCCACCGTGCAGGCAGCCAGCGACCGAGGGCGAGTTGCAGACCAAGCACAGCGAGCGCCAGCACCGATGCCCGCAGGCTGGTGGCGAGCAGCCATTGAAGGAAAGTATCGAGTGTGCTCATCAGGACTGGAGAGTTGGCTAACTTTGATTTTTGAGTGTTTGATCGAGCATTTTCTTCAGCTCGCGCACTTCGTCCGGCGTGAGCTGCGCATTCTGTGCAAAGTGAACGAGCAGCGGCTTCGATGCCCCGCGAAAGACCCGTTGCATGAACGACTCACTCTCCGCGCCCACACACGCCGCACGCTTCACCGCCGGCGCGAAGACACGAGTTCCGCTGGCGTTCTCAGCCGTCTTCAGCGCACCCTTTTCGACCAGGCGCGTCAGCAGTGTGCGCACCGTGTTGTCCGCCCAGTTCATCGTGGGCCGCAGAGTTTTCGTAATCTCAGATGCCGTCTGCGGAGCGCTCTCCCAAAGCGCCTCCATCACGACCCATTCGGACTCGGAAATGTCAGGTGGTTGCATAACGCGGCTCGGATTACTACAAACGTAGTGTTATGTCAACTACGGATGTAGTGATTCCATGCGGAGAGCCTGCTTGGTTTCATGATTGCCGCACTTAATCTGGCCCCTGTGGTCTGGAAGATTGATCAGGGCGGAATATCACGCGAGGGCAACTCACGGTTAATGGCTATGCGGGTGAGACAGTCCCTGCCAGCCCTGCCACGCCATGAAAGCGGCCAGTAACACGAGCAGCACGCATGAGATGTATGGCGCGCGGCGCATCCACTCGCCGAAGCCGCTGTAGCGGCGCTCTGCATGCTGCACGCTCCATGCGGCGATGACTCCGACCACGACCATCGTCAAAGCGAGGCCAAAACTGAATGCGGCGACGAGTGAGAAGCCAAGCGCGACTTTTTTCACCTGAAGACACACCAGCAAGATGGTGAAGGCCGCAGGGCAGGGCATGAGGCCGCCGGTGATGCCAAAAAGTACGATCTGAGGCGTGGTGACAGCGCGATTGGCGAAGCGCTTGGCAATGTCTTGTGCATGCGCACGCGCATGCGCGTCTTGGTATTCGATACCGTCTTCTTCCGGTTCTTCGACGGCCACATCCGCATCGTCGGTGAAGCGCAGTCGATAGGTGTGAGCGTGATCGCTGTGCCCTAAGCTCACGACGGCAAGAAACTCATGCGGCTCCGGCAACTCGCTAGTAGCTTCCCAAAAGGTGTCGCGTGCTTCAAAGACGAATTTTTGCGTGCGACCATCGAGGCGTGCGGTTTCAATGCCAAGCTGTGTGCCTTTGGGTAGTGGCACCGTTTCACCCGAGGCTTTGCAGGGATAGATGCGGAAGCGTGGAGGCACGTTTGTTTCAAAAATGGACACCTCCAGCCAACCGTGACCCGTATCCAGCAACATGCCGCCATGCGGCCCCTGTTTGGCACTGCGAGTTGGCGCTGCCATACCAGCGGGAAGGATGAGACCGCTTGGCGTCAGTGTTTCGCCCACAAGCAGTCGCGGTGCTTCGGTGTGAGCGTGTGAATGAGCCTGCCATTGGTCCGGCTCATCCGTTTTGGCGGCTGCAGTTGGTGCGGCGTGTTCATGCGTATGCGCATGAGCTTCTGTGACCTCACGCCGCGTGCGCAGAAACATCCAGGCTGCCAGTGCCAGGATCATCATAGCAGAGACGAGGTGGAAATAAGGCTCTGTGTGCTCCACATTCCACTGCCCACCGTAATACAGCGCCAAGCCAGCGAGCAGCCAGATGAGCAGTGAGTGCGAAATGGCTGCCGAGAGACCGAGTAGCACCGCCTGCCACACCGTGCCGCGCACCGCGATGATGAAGGCGGCCATCATCGTTTTGGAATGCCCTGGCTCCAGCCCATGCAAGGCGCCAAGCAAAATAGCCACGGGAATGTAGAGCCACACATGGGCGCTACCGCTTTGAATGAGTTGGGAGATATCGGTCATGATGGTTGTTACTTCTTCTCGTCAGCTTTCTTGCACTCGCAGACCCACTCAGCCTTTTTGCACTCTTCACAGATCGCGGTGTTGTATTCGAGGCGTGCGGTGATGGCTTTGGCTTTAGCTGAGTCTTTATACTGAAGGATGAGCCACTCGCCGGCTTTGACAACAGGAACGACGAAGCCTTTGGCGTCCTTCTCGACGGTAAGCTTGGTGGGCTTATCGCGCTCGCCTGTGGTGGCGGTGAGCGTTTGCTCGGCCATGGCGACGGGTTTCATGTCTTTGTCGAGCAAGGCAATGTGAAACTTGTCACCTTTGACGGTGACTTCGCCGTGCATGGTTTCATTTTTGCTGAATTCGAGGATGCGGCCTTTGTTGGGTCCGAGTTCGACGCCTTCATGAGCGAAGGTGATGGAGGAGATGAGTGAGAGGATGATGAGTTTGGCTTTCATGGTGTGATGAGATGTTGGTTCGTCCGGATTATTCAGCCAGCTTTGCGTTGGCGACTTCGGCGGGGTAAAGTTTCTTCAATTCGACGAGCGTGGTGGCGATACCTTCCATGCCGGGTTTGGCTTCGTCGAGTTTGCGGGTGGCGCTGGCTTCGCGGACGGCGGCGAGGTGTTTGACTAACGTGTCCACGAGAGTTTGCGCGGCGGCTATTTTGTCGCCGGATTGGGCGGGGAGGCCTTTGGCGAGCTTGGGGTAGGCGCGGGTGACTTCATCAATGGCTTCGTATTTCTTTTCAGCGACGCCTTCGATAAGTTCGCCTTGGTGTTGGTTCAGTTCGGCCCAGATACCGGCGGCGGCGGCCGGGATTTCGATGTTGTCGCCGCTGTGGGCGTTCACGCTGTCGTCGAGATACATGGGCTTACCGGATTCAGCGGGCGTGAGGTCGAAGTTGAGGCGCAGGGTGATGGATTTCGCATCAGGCGTCTCTTTGAGCTGGAGCACCATGGTGTAAGGCGCACCGTCGGGCACTTTGTCGGTGATGAACTTGGTGCCCTGCTTCTCGGCGGGCAGCTTTTTGGCCTCGGCGCGTGGACCAGCGGTGACGCTGAGGCTTTGCCCGGTGAGGGTGATGGGCTTGCGGTCTTTGTCGAGCAGGCTGATCTCGGCATGGCCTTCTTTGTTGACGATGACTTCGACATTCGGCGTGGCGCTGGAGTCCACATAGAGGACACGACCGCCATTGGGACCGATGGTGACGGCTTCATGGGTGAGGCCCAGGCCTGCGAGCAGGAGGGTGATGGTGAGGATGGATGTTTTCATGGTGTTTGTTGGCTTGGGATTGTTAGTGGGAAGCGGCGGCATCGAGGCGCAGGGCTTTCTCGGCGGCTTTTTTGCCAAAGAGAAAGAAGACTGCGGGCGTGACGACGAGATCGAGCAGCGTGGAGGAAACGAGACCGCCGACAATGACGACGGCGACGGGATGGAGGATTTCCTTCCCTGGCTGCCCAGCGGCGAGAACGAGTGGCACGAGAGCGATGCCAGCACTCAGCGCGGTCATCAAAACCGGCACCAGTCGCTCCAGTGTGCCGCGCTCGATCATGGCGCGGTTGAAGCCCTCGCCTTCATGCTTCATCAAATGCAGGTAATGGCTGAGCATCATGATGCTGTTGCGCGCGGCGACACCGGCCACGGCGATGAAACCGACGAGGGTGGCGATGCTGATGTTATTGATGAGATACCACGTCAGCGCGAGGCCGCCCATCAGCGCGAGCGGGATATTGATGAGCACCTGCGCGGCCAGCGAGGCGCTGCGGAAGTAGCCAAAGAGCAGCATGGCGATGACAATGAAGACGAGAATGGAATAAAGGCCGATGCGCTTCGCCGCAGCCTGCTGCGCTTTGAATTCGCCCTCGAAACTGATGAAGTAGCCGGTGGGCAGTTTTACTTTGGCAGTGACTTCGTTTTGCAATCGGGTAACGAGGGCACCGAGATCGCGCTCGCTGGTGTTGGCACCGATGACGATGCGGCGCTGGGTGTTTTCACGGTTGATGACGTTCGGTCCTTTGCTCTCGCGCACATCGGCGACGAGGCGCAAGGGCACGCGCAGGCCGGTGCCGGTTTGGATGAGCATCTCGCTTATTTTTTCCGGCGAGTCGCGATACTCGGGCGGCAGGCGCAGCAGCAGATCGACGGTGCGCTGGCCTTCGCGAAGTTCGGTGAGCACCTTGCCGCCGAGCAGGGTGGAAAGCTGCTCATTCACCGCGCCGGTTTGCACGCCATAGGCGGTGGCGCGTTCGCGGTTCACTTCGATCTTGATCTGCGGAATGGGCACCTGGGCTTCGAGATTCACATCGGCTAGGCCGGGAATGGTTTTGGCGATGTCGCGAATCTGACCGCCTTTTTCACGCAACACATCGAGTTCGGGGCCGAAGATTTTCACGGCGATCTTCGCGGAGACGCCACTGAGCATGTGTGAGAGGCGATGGCCGATGGGCTGGCCGACATTGAGGAAGGTGCCGGGGATGGTGCTGAGTTTTTCGCGAATCTCCTGGAAGACCTCGGTGCGCGGGCGTCCGCCTTCTTTGAACTCGACATCGAACTCGTTCACGCTCACGGGCATGACGTGATCGTCTTTCTCCGCACGTCCGGCGCGGCGGCCCACGCTTTTGACTTCGGGGATGGTTTGCAGCAAACGCACGCCGACATCGCCGACATCGTTCGACTGCGCCAAGGAGGTGCCCGGCGCGCTGGCGAGTGAAATCGTGGCGCTGCCTTCATTGAAAGTAGGCAGGAATTCTTTTCCCATCTGCGGATACAACATGAAGGCGGCGATGAGCAGAGCTCCCGTTACAGCGAGTACGAGAAACGGCTGCGCAAAGGCGAGTCGAAGGAAGGTCTGGCGTACGGTCCATTTCAGGCCGCGAACCAAAAAGCCGTCCTTCTGGGCGTGACCGGCTTTGGGATTCAAGAGCAGCGAACACAGCACGGGAATGACCGTGAGACTGACGACAAACGATGCCGCCATGCTGGTGATCGTGGCGATGGCGATGGGCCGGAACAAGCAGCCCTCGATGCCTTCCAATGCTAGTAAGGGCACGAAGACGAGGATGACGAGGATCGTGGCGTAGAGAATGGAGTTTCGCACCTCGCCCGAAGCTCTGGCAATGACTTCGAGCTTGGGCTTCGGCACCGCGAGAGAGGCATTCTCTCGTAGCCTTCGATAGACGTTTTCCACATCGACGATGGCATCATCCACGACCATGCCGATGGCGACTGCGAGTCCGCCGAGGGTCATGGAGTTCACGGTCACGCCGAACCATTTGAAAACGAGGATCGTGATAGCAAACGACAGCGGCATGGCCGTCAGCGTGATGGCCGTGGTGCGGAAGTTTAGCAGGAAGAGAAATAGCACGATGGTCACCATGATGGCACCGTCGCGGATGGCTTCCTTGAGGTTGTGAATGGCATGACCGATGAAGTCGCCCTGGCGGAACATGATCTCGATCTCCACACCGGGCGGCAGGGAGGGCTTCAGTCCTTCGAGAGCCGTTTCGATCTGCTCGGTGAGCTTGAGCGTGTCGAAGCCGGGCGCTTTATCGACACTGAGGATCACGCCACGCGTGCCATTCACGCTGGCATCGCCACGCATGGGCTGGATGCCGTTTTCCAAGCGCGCAACATCGCTGACGAGGATGGGGCGGTCGCCGACGGTCTTGATGACAGTGCGGCCGATGTCCGCAAAGTTCGTCGTCATGCCAAGATTGCGCACCATGATCTCCTGCGTGCCGGTGGTGAGGTAGCCGCTGGTGGAGTTGTTGGCCGCAAGCGCGACCGCCTTTTCCAATTCTTCAAACGACACGCCATGCGCCACCATTTTCTGCGGGTCGGGCAGGACATGCACCTGCTTCACCCCACCGCCAATAGTGAGCACCTCCGCCACACCACCGATACTTTGCAGACGGCGACGAATCGTCCAGTCCGCCAGCGTGCGCAGGTCCATCGGCGCGATCTTGCCATCCTTGCTGCGAACGCCGACGAGCAGAATTTCGCCCATGAGCGATGACACCGGTGTCATGCCTGGCTGAATGCCTTCGGGCAGATTGCCTGCGGCCGCTTGCAGGCGTTCCTGCACCATCTGACGGGCGCGATAAATCTCCGTGCCCCAGTTGAACTCGGTAAAGACAAGCGAGAGGCCGACATCGGAATTTGAGCGCAGACGATCCAGGCCCGCGATGCCTTGCAGCGTTGCCTCGATGGGCTGAGTGACGAGCACCTCGACTTCTTCCGGCGCGAGGCCGGGACATTCCGTGAGAATGGTCACGGTCGGCTTCGTCATGTCCGGCAGCACCTCCACCGGGAGCTGTTGAAGCACCTGCCAGCCGGTGAAGACCAACAGCATGCAAGCCGCCAGCACCATGGGGCGGCTGCGGAGTGAAAAGCGGATGAGTGAGTTTAACATGGTAGTGCGGCCCTCCGAAGCTGGGATTGACGCTGTTCTTTGGTTGGGGCATTATTTATCATTATGAGCAGACGCGAAGAGGTGCTCGCCAAGCGCGAGAAAATTCTGGAACTGGCCGCCCGGCATGGGGCCAGCGATGTGCGACTGTTCGGCTCCGTGGCGCGTGGCGACGAACATGCGGAGAGCGATGTCGATTTCCTCGTTCGATTTCCTCGTGGCGCGACTTTGAGAGGCGTCTGCGATCTCGGAGATGACCTTGAATACCTGCTGGGCTGCAAGGTGGACCTGCTTACTGAGCACGCTGGACTCGGTCCACGGCTACGTAAAAACATTGAGGAAGACATGGTGGCCCTGTGAAGCGAACGGACACCGATTTGCTGCAGGATATTCTCGAGTCCATCGCTGCAATCGAGAGGCATCCTGCAGGCAGCAGAGTGATACTGGATGAGGATGATGTGCTGTGCGGCTTCCTGCAACGCAGGATCGAGATTATTGGAGAAGCTGCATCGCGGCTCAATCAGAGCACCTCGGACAAGGCTCCTGACATTCGATGGCGTCAGGTTCGTGGCATGCGTAACCGGCTCATCCATGACTATGCCAATGTGGACCTCGATATGGTTTGGCATGTTCTTCAAAACGAGATCACCCTACTGCGTCAGTCGGCACTGAGATAGCTGCAGTGCCTCAAAGAAAATGTGGATTAGACTCACTTCGCCACCTCCTTGCGCTTCATCATTGCGATAATCAGCAAGACCAGCAGTAGCGCGGTGGTTCCAGCGAAGAAGATCGTGAGTTGGTTAAAGTCACTGCCGCCGCCGTGTTCATGATCGTGGTCGGCATCGGTTTTCTTGGCAGCCTCCGCTTTACTCATCTCGGTGCCATCGTCGTTGTGCGGATGTCCATGCGCGGCATCCAGCGCCTCTTTGAGCGAGACGCTGCCTTTGCCCGCAAAACCGAGCATGTAGGCACCACGGATGACGACTTCATCACCGGGCAACAGGCCGCTCATGATTTCCACACGGCTGTCATTCATCTCGCCGGTCTTCACCTCGGTTTTCACAAAGGCATTTTTTAGACCGTAATCAGCCACATAGACAAAGCGTCCGCCTGCATCGCCTTGAATCGCCTCACGCGGGATGGACATCACATTCTCCCGCTTGCTGATGGCGATGCTGAACTCCGCGCGCATCCCTGGACGCAGCAACTTGTCAGGATTGGCGACATGGAATGCGGCCTCGATGGTGCCGCTGTTTTCATCCGCAGTAGCAGCAATGTGGGCGAGCGTGGCCTCGAAAACCTTGTCCGGTAGCGCACTGACGCGAATGTTTGCTTTTAAACCCACCTTCAATTGACCCACGAGATGTTGTGGCACGCTGGCGGCGGCCTCGACGGTGCTGATGTCGATGATTTCGATCAATTCCTGATCCGGTGAGATGGGCTGGCCCGGCGCGAGGTTCACTTTGGAAACCATGCCGCTGATCGGCGCAGTGAGTTTGATCACCGGCGGCGGATCGCCCGGTTGACGGCTTTCCACCCACGCGACCTCGGCATCGACATCGACCTCCTGATGCGGAATGACGAGCACGGAGAAAGCACGACCTGGAATGCGGCTGCTGACGATGGCTTTTTTGCCTGGAAGCACCTCAATGTGGCCGAGCGCGAAGATGGTTTTTTCAAACACCGTCTCCTCCGCCTCGACCAACTGGATGCCGAGATTTTTCACGCGAGTCTCATCGAGAATGATGAGGTTGTCCTTGGCCTTGGGAGCAGCGGCGTGCGCCACACTGAAGGTGGTTAATGCGATAAGGAGTATTTGGGCTGGAGATATTTTCATGACGGGGCAATCAAAGGTGTTTAGCGTTTTGTCGTGGGTGAGGAAGTGGCAGGCAAAGCGGGCGCATGTTTGCCGGTGGCGGCCTCATAGCGGATGCGGGCGAGGTGGAAGTCACGCACGGCGTCCAGCGCGGCGGCTTCGAGGTGCAGACGCTGCTCGCGGGCGCGGAGAGTGGTGAGGAGGTCGGTTTGACCCTGCTCATAGGCTTTTTCGAGTTTGTCCGTCTGCTCGATGACAAGCGGCAGGAGTTTGTTGCGCGTTTCGTCAGCGAGATCGGCGTTTGCCTGCATCTCTCGGCGTGCCGTTTCAGCTTCACTGATGATTTGATTGCCCAGTGCCTCGCTTTCCAAACGCGCGCGTTCCGCACTCGCGGTTTTCTCAGCGATCTCGCCCTGGTTGCGATTCCAGAACGGCAACGGAATCGAAATGCGGAAGCCCAGAAAGCCGGTGCGCTCGCGATTGGTCGGAGTGACATCCTGCATTTCACGCGAAGCAAACAGCCCAGCCGTCACATCCGGCATGCGACGCGCTTTGGCGAGATCTTTCCCAGTTAGGGCCGCTGCAATTTTTGTCTGAGCAAGTTGATAGTCGGCACGCTGCATCCAGCCCGCTCCCATGCCAGGCACGGTAAGACTTGGAAGATCACCACTGAGAGTCAGCGAATCGGAAGGCTTTAAACCCAACATGGGCTTGAGCTGTCCCTGCAAACTGACGCTGCTCGTCTCCAGTTTCCGTGTCTCCAGCAACAACCGCTGGGCATCCACCTGTGCTTGAGCAGCGTCGAGAGGAGATATCTCTCCGGCTTTGGCACGTCCGCGCACGAACTCCGAGAGCTTTGATGCCAGCGCCGTCTGCTGCTGACGCAAGGCACGTTGTTGGGTGAGCGACAGCAGTTGCACGGCAAGGCTTTGTGCTTCTGCAATGAATCGGCGCTCGGCATCGCGAACCTCAAGTTCTGCCGCGCCCACCAGTTGCGATGTCAGTTGCTTTTCCAGGCTGAGCCTGCGTGTGATGGGAAAAGCTTGATCAATAGAAAAGACGCCAGTTTGTGGACTGACGTTGCTCTGATTCTGAAAGCCGTAGCCAAACTCAGGATTCGCAAGTCTGCCAGAACCAAGCTGGCGCCCACGAGCTTCTTCAACGGCCATACGAGCCGCTTTAAGCATGGGATTGTGACTGCGCACACGGTTGATGATGTCTGAGAGTGTAAAATCTGCCGCGACGCTAAGTGCGGGCAGGCTGAGAAAAAGAAGAACGCGAAACATGAGTGGGATGAGTTAAGGATTGAGACACGCAAGCATGACGGAACGCCATGCGGGTAAATGCGTCAGCAGGGCCGGAGATCGTGTCCGGGCTGAACGTGCCTCTCAAATCCTCAACGCGATGGTCTGCGCAAGTCTGCGCGGCCAATCCTGTGCCTGCCAACTTCGTTGTGGCGGCTTTTCTGTAACGAAATGGACGCCAGCAAAAGCTTGGCGACTGCTTACCCAAAGATCCATCGAACTGCACGTGCTCAGCGGCGCAATGAGTTGCGGCGCGCTGTCATTCTGCTGCTTGGCAATGAGAGAATCGACCACGGCGGCGTGCTGGTGAGTGTCGCCATCGTCTTCATCGTGCTGATGCGGCACGGAATGATCCTCGACTTCGTGACAGGCGGAGGAGTGCGGTCTGTGGCAATGATCCACCTGAGTGATATGCTCTATGCCGCCGCAGTCACACATAAAACCGCGATGCACTCCAAATGTCTGCGCCCAGCCCACCGCGAACAGCGCGATGAGGCCAAAAGCGAGGCGTTGAAGACGAAGAAGCGGCATAACGGTCAAATGATAACGTCGCTCTGACGTATCACGCAACCACGAATTCAATCCGCCGCAGTCTGGCGTTGTTTTAGCTCCACGAGTGCGTTGAGGATCTTCACACGGTTCATTTCGTGCACTTCGAGTTTGGTGCCAATCTCAGAAATGAGGGTGATGGTCAGTTCGCCGCCGAGGTGCTCACGGAATTCTTCGAGACCTTCGAGGACAGCTGGTTCGCCGCTGCGGCCGTTGTCGAGCAGGTGTGCTGAGTAGGTGGCAAAGCCAATACGCTCGATGAGTTTCAGCACACGTTCGCAGGTTTCGGCATCCAAGAGGTCCTGCATGCGAGAATATACCAAATCGACAGCCATACCGATGGCCACGGCCTCACCGTGGGTGACGGCGAAACGAGAAATTTGCTCCAACTTGTGCGCGGCCCAGTGGCCGAAGTCGAGCGGGCGGGCGGAACCGAGCTCAAAGGGATCACCACCGGTGGCGATGTGTTCGACGTGGAGTTCGGCGCTGCGCTGGATGACTTTTTCGAGTGCGTCCTGCTTCAATGCAGCGAGATCATCCCTCATGGCCTCGATTTGCTCAAAGAAGGCACGGTCACGAATGAGGGAAACCTTGATGGCCTCGATGATGCCGTTGCGGCGCTCACGCTTGGGAAGGGATTCGAGAAAAGCGAAGTCGTTCACCACGGCATAGGGCACGGCAAAGCTGCCGATCCAGTTCTTTTTGCCGAAGTAGTTCACACCGTTTTTCACGCCTACGCCGCCATCGCCTTGAGACAGTGTCGTCGTGGGAAAACGCACATGACGGATGCCACGATGCGCTGTGGAGGCTGCGAAGCAGACGAGATCGAGAATGGCACCGCCGCCGATGACGAAAACGTAGCTGTGGCGGTCGAGTGCAGCCTCGTTGATGGCATCCCAGCAGCATTCGACGAGGCGGAGATCGTTTTTGCAGGATTCGCCACCGGGGATGACGATGGGAGTATCCGTCAGCGTGAAGGTCTCCGCATGGGCCTCGCCATAACCGACGATGTCGTCGATGAGATCGCGATTCGCGTTAGCGACGGCTTCATCGACGAAAACGAGAACGCGCGGCAGTTTGTGCGGCTGACCGAGTTTGAGCAGATCGCGAATGGTGTTGTTTCTGGGCGCAAAGACTTCTCTCGTGAACAAGATGCGGTGCGTGTGTTCTAGCCTGATTTGTTTCTCCAGCATTGGGGGCGGGTTCTTTGGCGGTGACCGGGGTTGAGGTCAAAGGGAAAGGGCAAACGGTCATCAAACGAGTTTTCTAACCCGCAGTGTTGATTTCGGAGCGACGTTTGAGCGGTTCATGTGCGGCCAAGCCAGCCATCATGTCTATCTGCATCTGCTGCATGGCGGCAAGGCGTTCCCACTGCCCGACGAGAAGATGATCGATTTTTTCGTGCAGGTGCCTGATCTCCAGCTCGGCTTTGAGATTGACCTGGTAATCATGTTCCGCACGCAGGCGGTCACGCTGCTCTTTGCGGTTCTGACTCATCATGATGACGGGTGCTTGCACGGCGGCGAGGCAGGAGAGCACCAAATTTAGCAGGATGAAGGGATAGGGATCAAAGGTTTCTCGCCCGGTGGAGTTGAGGAGCATCCAGATGGCCATGAACACGCCAAAGATGATGAGGAAGCTCCAGCTACCGCCGAAGGTGGCAATGTGGTCTGACAGCCGCTGGCCAAAGGTAGGCGGGTGCTCCTCGTCCTGCCGTTGCGGCAGTTGCGACATGGTTTCATGACGACTGACAGCATCGATAACCTCCTGCTGAAGACGCGAGACCTCACCACGCTCTGTTTCGATCATGTGCTCCACATAGCGTGCGCGATAGCCCGTGAGGGCGGCACGCGAGACATGCGCATCCGGCCCTGCGTCAGGAAAATCGGCGCGAATCATGTCAGCAATGGCCGGGCGAAGAGCAGCGAGTGGAAAGGCGTCCTTGGCAAAGACGGGCTGTCCGGTGACAAGACAGGTTTGGCGTGATGTGGTGGCTGGCATTGCGTGTGGAGGTTGAATGAATCAATCGAATGCTGGATGAATGTCGAAGATCAAAACATCCTGTCCGCGTGCCTACTCAAATACCCCGCTGTAGGGATGGTAACGCGCATGCTGCCGGGGCCAGATTGGAAGGACCAAGTATGAACAATCGGCACCCGACGGATACGCCACTGGAGCGTGACATCGCCATCCACATCTTCACCGCGTCCTCCGCCTTGGTGGGCGTCTGCCTTACTGTCATCAGCATCGTGCGTTCGTTCACAGAAACGCACAAGATCCAGACGATGGCCGATGATGTGCTGGCGGTAAACGCATTGATCTTCCTTTGCGCATGCCTACTCTCCTATTGCGCACTGCGCACGCGCAGCTCTAGGCGCATGCATCGCGTGGAATCAGCGGCGGATACGGCTTTTCTCGTCGGACTCGGCGGCATGGTGATGGCCTATGGCATGATTGTATGGGCTGTGACCTCTTAAAAACAGTCTCAAAAACAGCGATCGCCTTCGTTATAAACACAGCCCATGAAGAAAGAAGTTCTCAACCACCTCTACAAACTGGTCGCGCCGCATCGCCGTCGGTTTCTCATGGTTGCGTTCATTACGTTGCTTAGCACCGGAGCGGGATTGGTGGAGCCTTTGATCTACCGTGAGGCGATCAATGACATCGCGGGATTGTTTGTCAAAAATGCCAATGATGCGGCAAAATTGGATGCGGGAGAAGAGGTTGAGACGGGAGGCGGGGCACTTGAAACATACCTGCATAAAGCAATTCACGGCGAACCCGCACCAGCAAAAACGACGCATGAGAAAAAACCTCACAGCACGAGCGAGGTGGCTGAACGAACACCCGGCGAGGCGATCCACACTCTGCTTTACGCCGTGCTGCTCATGCTCGGCGTCAATGTCATAAGCTACATCCTCTGGCTCTATGCCGAGAACAAAAAGGCACAGCTCGATTGCGACATTGAGCAGGAATTCATTCAGGGTGCCTTTGCCCATGTGCTGCGGCTACCGCTGGGATTTTTCGGTAAACGCGCCCCGGCTGCGATCGCCAAGCAGATCGACCAAAGTGAGCAAGTCAGCGCTATCGTAGGTGCGTTTTCACAGCAAATCCTGCCAGAGATGATCAGCCTCACTGGCATCATGGCGATCATGTTTTATCAAAACACCACGCTAGCAGTCATCGCCGTGTCTTTGATTCCGATCTACCTATTGATTGCGTGGCGCTCCTCCCAAAAGCTCGAAACAGGACTCAATACTTACTACGAGCGTTGGGAGGATGTTAGCGCGCGCATTTCGACCGCCCTCGAAGGCATCAAGACCGTGAAACTGAGTGGCGCGGAGGGACGCGAGGTGCAGGAATACAAGCGTATTTCCGGCGCAGCATATCAAAACTACGTCGAGCGCACCCGACTCTCGAACAAATTCTCCTTCTGGGAGGGCATCCTGAGTCATTTGGCCACAGCGATGGTGCTGGGCTGTGGTGGCTATTTGGCGCTAATCCACAAGCTCACGCCGGGCGATGTGGTGATGTTTGTCGCCTATCTGGATCGATTGTATTCGCCCATCGACGAACTGTGCAGCCTGTGGGTGAACACGCAGCAACACATCGCCTCCATCTCGCGCGCGTTCCGCCTGCTTGAAAACAACAGCGGCGAAAAGAGCGGCAAGCCATTGCAGATCGGAAACGGCCGGATCGAGTTCAAGGACGTGTGCTTTGCCTATGTCGAGGATCATCAGGTCTTGAAGTCGATGTCGATGACATTCGAGCCGGGCAAGATCACTGCCATTGTCGGCGGCAGTGGCACAGGAAAAACCACTGCGGTGGACTTGTTGCTCAAACTCTATGAGCCACAGCAGGGCGAGATCTTGATCGACGGTCAGTCAGTCAGCAAAATGGACGCCTCCAGCTTACGATCGCATATCGGCATGGTGGCCGCAGATGGAGCGATTTTCCGTGGCACACTCGCCTATAACCTGCGCTACAAAAAGCCATCCGCGTCTGACGCCGAGGTGACAACAGTCGTGGAGCAGGCCGGATTAAAGAACCTGGTCGCAAGGCTGCCTAAGGGGCTGCAAACGCAGATCGGTCAGAACGGCATGGACCTAAGCGTGGGCGAGCGGCAGCGCGTACAGATCGCCCGCGTACTTTTGAGCCGCCCAAAGATTCTCGTCCTCGATGAGGCAACGGCAAACCTCGATTACAACACCGAGGCAGAGGTCCGGCATGCCATTCATCAACTGCGCAACCAATGCACAATCATCATCATCGCTCACCGCTTCAGCATGGTGAAGGATGCGGACCATGTTTATGTGCTCGGCGATGGCGGTGTGATGGAACAAGGCACACCGGAGGCGTTGATTGCCGCTGAGGGTTGGTTCGCCGCTTTCGCGCATGCCGTCGAAGAGGAGGACGCATCCGACGAGGTTGAGGAAGAAGAACCCGCCGAAGCAGAGGAAGAAGAAACAACCACCTGAAAGAGATCACCATCATGTCAGACAAACCTGTTTCGCTTTCCAAGAAGGCTTGGCCCTATGTCGCTACAATCAGCAGCGCATCGGTCATGCTCCTGGCATTTTTCATTCCATCCATCCAGGATCAATGGGACCGTTACCAGTCCCGCAAAGTCATCGGCCAATATCTATCCTTGGGCGACGAGTTCATGGAAGAGGAGCGCTACGACATGGCCGAGAGCGCTTATGAAAAGGCTTTCGAACTTTCCATTCAGTCGCGTTTGGAGATCGAGATGAAGCGGCTCAAGGCACGCGTGCATCGCATGAGCATGCTGACCGATTGGGGAGCCAAACCACCGAAGGATCTTGAGGAGGTCGATTTCCAACTACTGCTTCACATGCAGAAAGGCGCGGAGCACGACAAGGAACGTGCCTTCACGTTGAACAGCTACGCGTCCTTCCTCGCTGGTTCCAAAAAGCTCAAGGAGGCCGAGACCGCGTTGCAGGAAGCTCTGCGCATCGATCCCCAGAGCGCAATGTTTCACCTCAATCTCGGCAATCTGCAGGATCAGGCCCGCCAGAAGGACGACACGCTCAAGTCCTATCTCAAAGCGCTCGAACTCGAACCGAAGAATGTGAATGCCCACTACAACCTGGGCCTGCTCTATGTCGAGATGGGCAAACTGAACGAGGCGAAACAAGCCTTTAGTGAAGCGCTGCAACTCGCGCCTGACGACGCCGAAACGAAGAAGCAGCTCGACCTGGTGACGAAAAAACTCGGTGGCACACCGCCCTGATTAAGTCGCCGCCACCCAGCGCTGCCAGAAGCGCAGCAGCGGAGCCAGCGCGACAAAGCCGAGGGCAATCGTGGTGGAGACCGAGGAAACGGCGAGGGCATCAACAATGGCGATGCCGGCGATCAATGTGCCGACGGCTTGACCGATGGCGGGACCACCTTTGCGCAGCATTTGAGTGGCATAGGCGATGAGGATGGCAAAGGCGGCAAGGATGACGAGCTGCATCGGATATCCGCCCGCCGAGGCAAAGCGCATCGCAAAGACGATTCCGGGTGTGTAGAGTAGTGCGAGGGCCAGCAGGGAGGACGCAGCGGGCAAGAGGCCACTTTTGTGCTCAAGACGTGCGGCGATGGTGATGCCGACAACGTAACAGCCAAGAGCGACAGCGGCAGGCAGAGCAGCGGCGGGTGTTGCGCTGGCAGCCATCAAATATAGGAGCGTGCGGCATGCGCCCATGATGATCACGGAACCGTCCCACTGCTTGTGATAGATGTCGTAGAACACGATGCCAGCCACGAGAATGGCGGTGATGCGCGGATTGGCTCCGAACCATGTCGCCAAAGTGGCGCCGATGAGAAGCATGGCGATGCCAACAGTCCAAGCGGTTTGCAGACCGATCTGACCGCTGGGAATCGGACGCTCGCGACGATGTTCGCGGTCGAATTTCAAATCGGCAGCATCATTCAAAATCATGCCGCCGGTGTAGAGCAGCGAACCAGCGAGAATGAGCCAGTAGAGGCGTGGATCATCGAGTGCGCCACCTGCGAGGAGCCAGGCGGCGGTGACGTTGGTCCAAACCGTGGGCAGGTTGGAGATGCGAGCGAGTTGGAGCCAGAATTTCATTATTTCAGCATGCTGCGGACAAAGGGAAGCATGCTGGAGTAGAGCGTGCTGCCATGGAAACGCGAGAGCTGTTCGCTGACGAGTTCGGCGTCGCTGTCCACATCAGCGGGGAGGAGATCCTTGTGCTCATGCTGGCCGCAGGAGGTGCAAACTTGAATGAAGGAGGAGTCGCAGTCGCGGCGCACCTCGCCACGGACGCCTTCGCCTTCAAGAACCAAGCTCTGAAGGGCTGGGCCGCTACCTTTTTCGATCAATTCGAGCTTCAACGTGACGCCGAGGCGCTGATTGATCCACACGGCGAGCAGCAGCGCGGCGGGGCGCTGGCTTTTGAGATGGGTGATGCGGATGATTTGTAGCTTGGCGAGGTTTTGCAGCGCGGCAGCATCCTGAAAACAACTGGCGAGAGCGGTGCGCATGAAGTGTGAGCGCGTCCACGCGAGGTCACGCACATCGAAGTCGGCCGTTTCAGCGCTCATGGCGGCACGCAGGGCATCAAACTGCTTCGCGGGATCGCTCCAGCGACTGCTGTCGATGATGAGCGTGTCGATGCGCGAGTAGAAGCGCTCCTCGAAATGCTGCGTGAGATCCGCCTGCCACCAGACGACAAGTGGGAGATCGCTGTCGAGATGGGCGAAGACGATGTTTTGCACCTGAGCGGCATCACCGCCTTCGAGCACAAAGCTGATTTGCTCGCTGCACACCGCCTGTTTGCCCTGGTAAGGACGGCACAGCGCCTGAATCCACGCACGCGCACGCGGTGGCTGCGCGTCTGGCAGCGCGAGAATGAGCAGAGCGCGGCAGGCGTGTTCGGCGGCGACGTGGTCGAGCAGGTCGTTGTCAGAAGCAAGCAGGCTGCTGTCTTCCGTATAGATCGCCAGATTGATGAGCGAGGCGCGTGTTTTCGCCTCGTCACCTTCCCAGAGCTGTTTCAAGGCACGATCAATGCGCGAGATGGGCGTTTCTAGGCCGAGGCGGCCAAGGTCGGAGTCGTTGAGTGTGGAAGCAGACATGGTTGGAGTCCTCCCGAATCAAAGCAGTCGCCATTCGCGACCGTCGGCGCGTAATAAATCGTCGGCCTCTTTCGGCCCCCAACTTCCAGCGGGATATTCGTGCATCATCGGCGGATTGTCGGATTTGTGCCAGGCGTGTTCGATTTCGTCGATGAACTTCCAGGCGCTCTCGACTTCATCACGTCGTGCGAAGAGCGTGGCATCACCGGCCATCGCATCGAGCAGAAGACGTTCGTAGGCCTCGGGGCTGGCTTTGCCGAAACTGGAGGAATAGCGGAAGTCCATCTTCACCTGCTGTACATTCTGCGCCTGACCGGGTTGCTTGCAGAGGATGCGCAAGGCGATGCCCTCATCCGGCTGAATGCGGATGACGAGGGTGTTCTCGCTGTTCCTGAGCATGTTGCTGGTGGCAAAGGGCACCTGCGGCGGCTTTTTGAAATGCACGCTGATCTCGGTGGCCTTCTTCGGCAGTTGCTTGCCGACGCGAATGTAAAACGGCACGCCCTGCCAGCGCCAAGTGTCGATCATGAGGCGCAAAGCGACAAACGGCTCGGTCTTGGACTCGGGATTGACGCGATCTTCCTGCCGATAGCCGACACGCGACACACCATCGACACTGCCTGCGGTGTATTGGGCACGGATCACGTTTTTACCGACGGCCTCGGGTCCAACAAGCGGACGCAGGGCACGAATAACCTTCACCTTTTCATCGCGCACACTGTCGGCGCTCAAATCGGTCGGCGGCTCCATCGCGACGAGCGAGAGCAATTGGAACAAATGGTTCTGCACCATGTCACGCAAGGCACCGGCAGTGTCATAATAGCCGCCGCGACCACCTTCCATGCCAAGATTTTCCGCGCAGGTGATCTGCACATGGTCGATGTAACGGCTGTTCCAGTTCGGTTCGAAGATCGAATTCGCGAAGCGCAGCACCATGATGTTCTGCGCGGTTTCTTTGCCAAGGTAATGATCAATGCGGTAAGTGTCCTTTTCGGCAAAGGTATCAGCGACCACCGCGTTCAAACCGCGTGCGGTGGCGAGATCTTTGCCAAACGGCTTCTCGCATACCACGCGCGCCCACTTGTCACCGACACCTTTGTTCAGGCCGGCAGCACGGATCATTTCCAGAATGGGTTTGAAGGCCTCTGGTGCTGCCGCGAGATAAAACAACCGGTTCGCGGGTGCACCGCGTTCGACATCGAACTGATCTAGCAGACGACCGAGCGCTTTGTAGCCTTCGAGGTCTTCAAATTCGCTGCGGTGGTAGTGAATGCACTGCGCGTAGCTCTTCCAGAGTTCGTCGTTGTGGCCCTGGCGGCTGTTTTTGCGATTTCCCTCTTCCAACTCGGTGCGGAAGCCTTCGTCTGTTTTGTCACGACGGGCAAAGCCCACCACCTTGAACTGCGGCGGTAGATCGCCACAGGCAGCGATATTGTAAATGGCGGGGATCAGCTTGCGGTGCGTCAGGTCGCCAGTGGCGCCGAAGATGACAACGGTGCATGGCTCGGCACGATGACGTGAGAGCAGCGTTTCTTGAAAGGGATTTTCCAATTCGGGCATGGTTTTAAAGCAAGGACTACGCCACAAAGACGACGCAGGACTGCCAGACTAGCCTGACGCTTCCTGATGGCAACCCGCGATGCTTTGTCCGGGCCGCCGCATGGATGAAATGACTTCATGCAGGCCATGAACACAGGTGATCGACCACTCGAACAACAACACCCCCGCCCCGGTTGTCGTTTGAGCGCTAGTCAGCGGCCTTTGCCCTTTACCTTCATGTAACGGGTGCCGACTTCGCGTTTGATGGTGCCGACGCCGTCCACGACGGTCACCTGCCACACGTATTTTTCCATCTCGATCTCATAACCGTCCCCTTTGACCTGCCATTTGCCAAATTGCGGGCCGGAGCCATCATCGATCTCGAAAACACCGTCGGGCTTCATCAAGATTTCTGCATCAGGCTTGCCGGTGAGTGTTTGGTGGTAGGTCCATTTTAACGGGATGGCCCCAAGGTTGGTGATCATGCCAGCTTCAATCTCCGCACGGGCCTTGGTGATGACCTGTAGGTCGTCGAGTTTGGCACCGGCGGCGATTTTAAGGAGCGAGTCGAGGCGGGCGAGAGCGGCGGCCTGGACGGGCTTGAGGGCGTCGCTGCGGGCGGTGCTGTATTGGGCGAAGAGCTTGGCTGCGGCGCTGTGCGGGGTAGGGATGGCGTCACCGGTGATGAGTTGTTTCAGTTGAGTGGTGACTACCTCCGCACCGGCGGTGTCACCGCTGCGCACGAGGCTGGTCACAATTTGCGCGCCCTGCTTTTCGAGCGTTTCGTCGAGGCGTTTCGTTGCCTCGGTGGCGCGTGTGCGGTAGTCCTTGAGGATGGCGGCTGGGGTGTCGGCGAGCGTGAGGGAGGCGATGGCAGCGAGGAAGAGGGTGTGAATACGTTTGTTCTTGACGGAGGGCACGTGAGGAGCAGCTTAGGAGTGGGCTGAATTTACAGACATTGAGGGTTGAGTGAAGTGTGTTTGTGCCAAAAACCAGCCGTCGATACAAGAAAAAAGAGGCATCACGGGGGTGAATCGCCCGAGGTGTTTGCTTCCAAGCGCCACTTTTCTGACCCTGCCACGGCTGTGGCAGGGCTAAACGGCTCCCGTTTGGGGCAGCCACGAGAGCGAAATAAGGTGCAAAAGCGGTGGTGCCGACTGCAATGCCAGACCCATCAACTTCATAGCGGCATGATCTCGATCTGCGGCTCATAGCGGCGAAAGTCCGCCACGTTTTGCGTCAGCAGCCGGCGCACGCCAAAGGCGAGCATGGTCGCGACGATGTTGGCATCGTGGACTGGCTTGCCCTTAACCTGCTGCGTCTTGAGCAGTTCTTTCCAGTGCCGGGTCACATCGGCATC
>Ga0114970_10000455_pt1 | contig 30700 bp, 25 predicted proteins | sample M_140205_XF_Meta_FD_87030 | JGI IMG/M metagenome (GOLD analysis project Ga0114970, IMG submission 87030) | Freshwater microbial communities from Lake Montjoie, Canada to study carbon cycling - M_140205_XF_MetaG | ecosystem: Environmental > Aquatic > Freshwater > Lake | place: Lake Montjoie...
CAAAAATAGTATTTTTAAAAAAGTGATGATCGTGGTGTGCGCAATCGCGCTTTCGTCCTGTTTGGGCAAGAGGACTGTCAGGTCGCAGCAATCTGGATCTGGGGCAGCAGGTGGTGCTAGCGTTCAAGAAACGGTCGGTCCGGACGCGTCGGGCTCAAAAGGTGGCGCGGACTCCGCGCCAGCGCGGGCTGAGATCTGCAAAGAGCTTGAAAAATCGTGCCCGCAGGAACCAAAACAGACCTTTTGTGAGTTGCGTGAATTTTCTGGGGTCGTCTTGACGCCGGGGCACAATTCCTTTGCATACGCCGGCAGTGTTTGTGAGGCAAAGAAGGCGGTATTGGCCGAAGCCTGCAAACGCGGCTGGGACATCAAAACCATGGATGCGATCAAATGCGCTCCCGACGCAAGCGATCGCAAATGTCCCGTGGTCCCTGGAATATGCATCACATTGTTTGATCCAACCCGCTGCATGTCAACCAGTCACAACGAAAATCTGACAGCAGTCGATACGCCCCTGGTGGCTTGGGGTGCAAATAGTTGCGTTGCGCGATACGAGCTTTCAAAGGTGGCGTGTTCTCGAAACTTGAACCCCGAACTTCTCGGGAATGTTACCTGCGAAAAGCAGCCCCGATATGCGGGGGATTGTCCCCCCGTTCAGCCGTCTTGTGACAAGGCCGACGTTGAGGCGACCATTTGTGAGGTTGATTCCGCGCCGGGGCAGGCGGCAAACGTAAAAATTTCCGCTGAGGGGTCAGGAAAGTGCCTGACCAGATTTAATTTTGACTTGCGAACTTGTATTGCGGGCCTGTCGCCGGCAGAAGTTTCCAGTCGGGTATCTTGCCGGAAAAAGTAGGTCAGCCTGGAAAGACTTCAAACCCAGCCTGGCCCAGGTCTGAACGACTTACTGGCGCATTCTCAAAGATGACGGTCACCCCGGATTCTTTCAATACCCTGTCGAACAGGTTTTTTTCCTCGTGAAGAAGCCAGTCACGGATGTCATCCCGTAGGCGCAAGCGCAGTGACTTTTTTCCTATTTGCAGTGAGAGTCGCATGACCTCACGGATCAGGTCGTAGGCCTCGGTCTGCGTGCTGCGAATCCGGCCCCTTCCATCACAGCATGGGCACGGCTCCGTCAGTTGCCGTTCAAGGGATTCGGCCGTCCTTTTTCGGGTCATCTGGACCAGCCCGAATTCGCTGATCCTTAACACGGTGCTGCGTGCCTTGTCTTTTTTGAGTTCTTCTTGAAGGGATTGAAAAACATTTTCCCGGTCTGTTTCCCGTTCCATGTCAATAAAATCGAGGACAATGATTCCGCCGATATTTCGGACGCGGAGTTGGCGGACGATTTGTGTGATGGCCTCGAGGTTGGTCCTGACAACCGTATCGCGCACGTTGTTGCGGCCGACGTATTTCCCTGTGTTTACATCGAAAGAGGTCAGGGCCTCTGTCTGGTCGATGACCAGGTGTCCGCCCGAGGGTAAATCAATTTTGCGTCCCAATGCCCGCCCAATGTCCATCTCAATTCCATAAAGATCAAAGATCGGAATTTGAGCGGTGTGGAGCTCGAGTTTTCTGGTCGCGCCAGGGGTGGTCGCATTTAGGAAGCGCTGAAGGTCATCGAATGCGTTTTGATTATCGATCACGATCTTGCTGACTTCGCCGGAAAAGAGATCCCGTGTCACCCTCCGGACCAGGTCCAGATCTTGATATAAAAGGGTCGGCGCAGATTCGCGAGGCGCTTTGAGTTGAATCCTTTGCCAGTTGCGGATGAGATAGCGGAGATCCTTGGCCAGACTTCTCTCGTCGGCATCTTCCGCCGCTGTTCGCACAATGACGCCAACTCCTTTTGGCTTTATTGATTTCACGAGATTCTTCAGGTGCAGGCGCTTGCCCTCGTCTGATATTCGCTTTGAGATTCCGATTTTTGACGTGCCAGGCACAAGCACCAGAAACCGCCCCGCCAATGACATGTGCATGGTTGCGCGGGCACCCTTGCTGCCCAAAGGCTCTTTGCTGATTTGAACGAGGATCTGCTGCCCCTCCTTCAGGATTTTTTCGATGGGGCCACGATTCATCCGCGTCGGCTTGCCGAAATCCTCTTCCTGCCAGTCGCCCTGATCGTCGGCCTCATCCTCAAGGCCTTTGGTGACATCGCCTTTGATGACATCGCCCGCATAAAGGAAGGCGGAGCGTTCGGCGCCAATATCAATAAAAGCCGCCTGCATTCCGGGTAGCACCCGGTTTACGCGCGCCTTGTAGATGTTTCCAAACATGGCACGTTCGTGGTGCCGTTCAATATACAACTCGGCAAGATCCCCGCGTTCAAGCAGCGCCATCCGAGTTTCAGATTCATTGATATTGATGATCAACTGTTTTTCGAGCATCACGGTCCTTCCGGTGCAGCGAGGCACCGCTCAAGCAGCACACAAATTTTTTCTGCAGCCCCAGTTCGTGCCACGACAAATGAGTGGCTTGGCGAGGCAATCGCCTGAACCGGGCTGGTGGTTTCAGTTATTGCCGCGATCAGCCATTTGGCGAGTTGATCCGGAGTCGCGATCGCCTGCAAGATCCCCTCCCCGACCATTTGGACAGCCTCGGGACTGTTACGAAACTTCACACCGCATGCCAACCGGGTGCCGTGGGAAGCAGGCTCCAAGACATTATGCACCTTGTGATGGCACGCCCCGCCGACCCAGGCAACATCAGCCAAGGAATATAATTCAGCTAAAATCCCTATCTGACAGAGAAGCAAAAAATCACAACCCGCCTGGTCGATTATGGCCTGCAGGTTTCTGGCGGTCTTGTCATTGATGTTATGGGGCACGGCAACAACAACCCATGACCTCTGCAGGTCCGGGTTGGTCCGCCATGCAGAAGTTAAAAGTTCAATGTCGGCAGCATAGATGCTGCCTGCGACAAGTATTTTCCGCCCGCCTGCAAATTTCTGGACTTTGGCCCGCAGTGAGTCACTGATCCTTGTCGTCCGTGCCCGGTCCATGACCCGGTCATGCTTTGTATCACCGGTGGAAAGAATCCGGGTTGGATCAATGTGAAAGTTTTTTGAAAAAAATTCAGCACTGCTCTCATCAACGGTGCAGATTTTGGTGAAGTGCCGCGCGAGGTATCCGCGACCAAGGTTTCTGATTTTTGATTCCGGAGACCCTGCTGGACGGCCGGCGTCGATCAATAGAAGGGGCCGGTTCCGGCCAAAAACACTCAGAAATGAGGGCCACCATTCATGGCGAATCACGATTGCCCCGCGAATGCGGTGGCACGAATCAAACCTTCGCCATCGCCACAAGGTGTCTGGAGGCGCAAGGGCGGCTCGAACATTTTCCCCGCGAGCACGGATGTACTCAAGTCCTGACCGGGAAAGGAACAAAATGATGGGATCAAGGTCGAGGCGTCCAGAAAGGCGGTCGATGATTGGACGCGCCTGTTCAAATTCTCCGGCCGAACTGCAGAAGAAAAGCAGGTCGCCCCGGCACGAGGGGTTGGAGGGCTGTATGGATTCGATCGAGTCGCTTCCTTTTACGCGGCCGCGGACTTGCCGCGCCAGGCTCCCCATGGAAAATCCGGGGACAAGCGCCAGCAACGAAATCATTTGAAATAGGAGTTCCAGTACGCAGGACGATAAAAACGCTGCTGCGCTTTTCATGGCGTTCACGCAAAGACCTCGGCCATGGCATCGCCAGCACTTCGGGCATCAATGGCGCGAAAGCATTCATGATCCTTGTAACGGCACGGTGTCTTACCGTGCTTGGAGCATGGACGACAGCCGAGCGAAGCCGAAAAAGCGCGACTCCCTGACAGGTGTGGCGCAAATCCAAAGGACTCCGTCGTTGGGCCGAACAACATAAAGGCAAACTTTCCCAAAGATTCTGCAATGTGTGCCAGAGACGAATCATTGCTCAATATGGCGCGACATCCCGCAAGCACGGCGACTGTTTCAGTCAAGGTGGTTGATCCTGCGAGGTTCAGCACAGGTCCGTCCCACTGGTTTGCGGACAACCGCCTTTCAATCTCATTGCAGTCCACCCGCTCTCTCTGATCGCCAAGGAGGACGATTCCGATCTGTTTGTCTGGAGGCAGTTTTCCTGCGCAGCGGCCCATGATCTGTTCGAAAACCTGCGCGGGAGCTTTTTTTGCTGGGTAAGAAGCCCCCGGGGCAATCGCCAGCCAGGTGATGCTGCGGTCGAGTCTGGCATCGGGTTCAGGCGCTTTAAGCGTTGTTTTGATTTGATTTACCGTGCCGGATTTTTCTCCCAAAGCCCTTGCCATCGCCAAGGCAGCCAGTTGGTATTGGGGAATCGGTGGGCAAAATTTGCCGAGGGCGGTTTGACAGGTCAATCCAAGTCTTGTGCGACCAAATATGCGAGCACATACAACCAGAAGCGATCGGATGGCATACCTTTTATCCGAGCGCGAAATGTTCGCCCCGTGCCATCGCCGGATTTGGTTTGCGAGGCGGCGCGACCGAAGGTTCCCTTGAAGGTCAATGCAGGCATCGATTTCTGCGGGAAGGCCACTGATGCTGCGCCTTTCCAGTCTTTCCATGGTGCTGATGTCGTGGCAGGCAACATCGGGGCAGTATAAGCGGATTAACTCCAGGGCTGGTGCACGTCCGATCCAATGCAATTCAACGGGTTGATTTCGCCTGAGGCTCCAGTCCATCGCGTATTGGATGGCTGCTGTTGCAAGGACAACGTCGCCGATGCTCGATGATCTAATGATGACGAGTTTGAGGGGGGCTGAGTTGGATCTTTTTTGGTTCAAAGGTGAATTAGAAACCCTGATAGTTGATAAAATTTTTCATTTTGATTAAAATAGATTTAAAATGAACTGGCAACTGGTAGAAAAATGGCACCTAGAAATTGGAAATCATTTTTCAGTGCAGAGCGCCATGTAAACCTGATCTATTTCGTCGACGCCGCCAAGACGAAAACAGTCCGGGTCAGCTTGCGAACTGCTTCCATCATGGCCATCGCCTGCGGCGTTGTGGTCATTTGGAGTTTTGCGTCCGGAGTTCTTCTGGTGCGCCTGGAAGCCAAGCAAAGCGACTTGCGCTCCGAGTTAAGCACCTCCCGAGCGGTCATTTTTGAGTATCAGACGCTTCATGACGGTGTTTTCGAACGAGCCTATCCGGAAGTCAAGGATCGCAAATTTGCTGCGGCCTCCATTCCGCCGGTCAAGCCAACGGCAGCCGTTGAACCGGAAAAGGTAGCGCCCAAGGCAACCGAAGCTCCGGTCATGACGGACACGCCGGAAAAAGCCAAGATGGTTTCAAGGGAAGACCCCAAGTCACCGGTTTCATTGTCAAATCCAAGCGTGATTCGTCGAGATGGCGTTTTCGAGGTTTTTTTCGATCTGCGCAACTCTGATTCTTCCAAGAAAGCCGAAGGCTACATCTGGGGCATTGCGGCTGTTGAAAGGCAGGGCGGTGAGCGGATCAGTCTTACGGTACCAAAGTCCCTAACCGTATCGGTTGCCGGAGATCCCCTGAATACGGAGCATGGCCAAAGATTCGGAATCCGGCGCTATGCCCGCAGGAGTTTTGTTTTTTCCTTGCCGTCTCGTTTTGAAGGGCGCGTGTTGACGGTGGACATTGCCTTCTCCGGGCAAGCAGGAAGGTACCGCTCAAGCTACACGATTCCCGTCAATTTGCGGTTCAGTAATCTTGCCAGTAACACCAAGTCGCAGGATAATAAGGCTGTCAAGGAGTCCACGCAGGCATCAGATGGTGCCGTGTCGGGCGGAGAAGCCTTAGAGTCCAATGATGATGAAGGTTAATCTCCTCCTGATCTGAATTCCAAATCATCACGTTCCCATTCTCGGAGAATGCTCTCATGGTTCCCCCATCTTTTCTGATGTCTCGGTCCATTTTTTTTCTCCTGTTCACAATTCCAGCTGTGCTGACGGGTGGATGCGCGACGACGGTCTCAGGGCGTCTTGAGGGGCCTGAACTTGGTGCAGAAGCACTTTTTGACGCTCGCGTGAATGTAACCCGATTGGATTCCAGTCCCGATAAAGATGAGCCGACCTCGATGATTCTCGTTCCAGACTCGGACGGCACTTTTGAGAGTTCCGAAAATTTGCCCAAAGGAAAATATCTGATTGAGGCTTTGGTTCCTGGTTACGAACCCGTCTCCATGCAACTTGATTTGATTAAGTCACAGACCGTCAAGTTGGTGCTCAAACCTCTTGGACAAGCTCGGGCCAGAACTTCTGAAATGAATAGCGATCCTGCTGCAAGCAGGGGCGAGGGCGGCGCATTGCTGACCCTTCCACAATTCTGAATCCCGACGACAACTGGAGATCGTAATGCCGAGTTTTTCCACAATAAAAAACCGAATTTTAGTAGTGGCGTGTTTATCCGGCGTGATGATTCCGTCGACTGGTTGCCGGCGTGAAGTCGTCACTCCTTTGCGGGTCGAGGTCCGCACCAACCAAGGTGACCCGGTTCATGAGGCACAAGTTAAAGTCGCCGGGCGGATCATTGGTACGACCGATGCCAAGGGAATGCTCGAGGCCAAGCCAGCCATCATCGAGAGATCCCAGGTCTCAGTCGAGATCACAAAAAGCAGCGACAGCTATTACTTTGCTCCCCATATGGAAACCCTTGACCTGTCGAAGTCAACATCACGCCCCGTTTCGGTAAAGGCGGTGATGTATTTTGTTCCCAAGCCAAAACCAGCAGATGTCGCAATTGTTGCCAATTCGACGGCATCATCAGTGCCGTTGTCACCCTTGTCCTCATCCCCGCCAGCAGCATCGCCGGCGGCCTCCGATCAGGCGGCCTCGGATCAGGCGGCCGCGCTCCCAATAAAGTCAGATCCGGTTGAAAGTCCTGCGCCAGCAGCCGTGAGCAGTGTGGAAGTTGCTGCCCTTCCGGCGGATGAAGCCCAGGTAAAAAAAGAAGAGAAAATTGAGGAAATCAAACCAGAGCCAGTGAAAAAGGTGCTTGTCACATTTCACGTCTATGCCGGTGAAACCGGTGTTGCAGGTGCCCGCGTTGCTGCCATTGCGACAACAGGTGACGACATCGAAAAAACCCTGTGTACGACCAACGTCAGGGGTCGCTGCGCCGTTCGAATGGAGTCAGGTTCTTTGTGGGCAGTACGGATCATTAAGCCGGGCTACATCACTGAAAGCCAGGATCTCCAGATCGATCTCGCCAACAAACTTGTCCGGACACAGATCCAGAAGGGCAATAAGATGGAGGTCCTGGCTTTAGCTCGTGGCGTCATCTCGACATTTCCCCTTCAGGGTGTCGTGGTTTCTGTGGATGGCAAGCCGGCCGGAACAACCGACAAGTCAGGTCGTTTCGTTTTCACCTTCAAGGGCACTACATCGAACAAGCGTTCTGGTTTTCCGATGCTAAAGGTAGAGATGGCGTCACCACGTGGATTCTTGCCAGAATCTGCTGAATCAGAATTTGCCACGACGGGCGACATACTATTGGAGAGGCATTTTGTCGGAGATCTTTCGAAGGTTCCAGTGGTCACGGTAGAGGAATCACGTCAGAGTTCCTCGTCACTAGATGGTAAATTAGCAAGTGCCCTCCTCAAGATGAGCGACGCTTCGCTGGATCGCAAAGTTTTTTCCCGAAAAATACTAATCAAAGCCGGTAAGGGCCAAAAAACTCCTGACTTGCGAATTCGTCGATCCCTGGCCCGGAGTGAAGGCCAAACCCAGGTTGAACTGGTAGCCATTGATGCCAAAGGAATTGTCATGGCAGCCGCAAAGGAGACGTTGGAAGGCGACTTCTCGAAGGCAGAAGTAGCAGCTGATTTTCAAAAGAAAATGGATGCCCTTGCTGAACGGCTGATGCGATCCCTGCCATTTCAGGGAGTCATCATGGCATCCGGAAAAGACCAGATCCGCGCACTCTTGCCGGGTCAGCTTGCGGCCATTGTAAAACCGGGTGACCGTTTTGACGTTTTTGGCGTTCAAACCGATGCACGAGCGCGCAGACAATCCGTCATAAATGTTGCCACTACCAAGGTTCCCGATTCCACGCTGACGTCAGCGGGCCACGGTGCATCCAGTGACTCTGGCGCTGAATTGACCTTGATGATTGACAGCGGAACCGCAAAGAAACAGGTAAGCCGGGGTGATGTTGTTGTGATGCGCGGTCTTGTACTTGATGTCGTGGCAGCATCAGAAAAACCCACAAGCAAACCCGAACTAGTCGAGGCAGAGCCAGCGAAATCAAAAACTCCGTCTAAAGCTGCGGACCCGGCGGTCGCGACCAAGGATGGCTCGTTTTCGGTGCTGGTTCGCAACAAGGCCAGTGACGATCCGCGACCCATTGCCCAGGCGAACGTTTATTTCAATGATGTTTGGGTCGGAACGTCAAACAGCAACGGAGTCGTTTATCTGCCGCGCAAGCTTCAGGGGACCGCAGGTAAGTTGTCCGTGGTAAAGGCGGGCTGGAATCCAGGCGTATTTGAAACGAATTTAACTTCTGGTCGACAGGTCGAGGTTGCGATTGAGCCTGAGGCCAGTCGCTTGCGTTTAGATTCTGTTCCTGCAGGAGCCACGGTTTTCCTCGACGGGAAGTTGGCTGGCAAGACACCCCTTGATACCAAGCTTGATGGCTCCGGTGCGTTTTTAAAACTAGAGATCACCGGACCTGATGGCTTTAAAAAGTACTCATCTATCCTCGAAATTGATGCAGGCACACTCGAGCTCACCGGTCCAAGGGCGATTCAACTGGAAGACGATGTGGTCACAAGGGCCAAGAAGATCTCAGATGTTGGCAAAACAAATGAGGCGATAGCCTACCTGGCGAAAGTCCCGCCCAATCATAGCGATTATCTGGTCAGCCGCCACATGGCTGGTGAATTGGCCCTCGGGAAACTCAATGATCCGGTCATGGCAGAGAAGTTTTTCTCGACTGTGACGTCAGCGGTGGAAGTTCGTGACTTCATCGACAAGCGATTCATTGGATCCCATATCAACGAGGGAATCGCAATCCACATGATTGCGGAAAAGGATTCACGATCAAATCCAAAAGTGGCGGCTGATGGGTTCGCCAGAGCGGCGGCAATCCTTGATCGTGCATCGAAATTCACCCGGTTCCTTCCGAAAAAGGATTTTAAGCAGTCGGTTAAAAATCTCGAGTATTTCCGCGCCTTGAGTTTTCACCGCCGTTGGTTGTTGATCAATGACCAGAATGCGCTAGAGCAGGCCAATCGTGCATGGACGGATTATCTCGATTCCTTGAATGCAGCTGACGACTCAGAAAAACAAGTGACCGTACTTGCGGCGAACGCCCGGGTTTACTTGAAGCAGACGCAGGCAGGGCTTTCAAAGAGATGAGCAGATCAACGATTGCTATCACCATTGGACTTTCGCTCGCAACGGGGTCTTTCGCAGGATGCGCGACGTCTGCCCGCAAGTGGTCGCCGGCGGCTTTGTATGGGCGTTATTTTAAGAACAAGTCTCGCGACAGCCTGGTCGATTTCAAGGCAGACGACGGAAATTATTTCCCCACATTCATAAAGAGATTTTTCCCGGGATCGGGATATTTTGAAAAGCATTTTCCTGATCTGGTGAAAGCCAGGCAGGGGGTGCAGATGGTCGAGGTGCGTAAGTTGACTTCCTCCGACGATGCAATGAATGAGGCCAATCTCAGTTGGTCTGCGGACGGAGTTTATCTAGGATTTGAAATCATCGGCTCAGAAAGTCGCAGGATCCTCTTGAAAGATCTCATGGGCGATTTTGCCCGTGAACTTATGGTTCTCCCGGGATCAGGTTCAGGTAATTTTCTCGAAGGTCTTTCCGGAGGCGGAAGTTCCATGATGTCGTATAATGCCGGCCTGCGCTGGTCGCGCGACAGCAACCGGTTCGCCTTTGTATCGAATGGTGGCGTCGGCGAATTCAACATCTATGTCGGCAGCGTAGCCGGTGGTGAGCAGACTGTTGCATCGAGCCGCGCAAAAAATGGCTACGCTTCATGGAACCCAGTTGGGAATGAAATTGCGTTTGTCAGTTCCCGCAAAGGGGCCGCAAAGATTTACGTGGTTGAGGTCGATGATCAAGATGTGCTCCAGGTCAGCAACTCACATGAAACAGATCTATTTCCAGAATGGTATCCCGACGGAAAGCGGATTGTGTTTTCGAGCGGCGATGCTCAAAATCACGATGTTGTGATGACCCGGCGGAATTCATCTGGCCAGGGCTGGGCTCCGCCGTTTAACCTGACAAAAAGCGATGCGGATGAACTTCGCCCAACGGTGTCCCCTGACGGCAGATTTGTCGCATTTTATAGCGCGGTCAGGGATCAAGGTGGAGATTCCATGGTCGAGACCCTGCACTGGAATATTCACGTTATTCCGACAGACCCCCGCAATTTTCCCTTGTCCGACGAGGCCCTTGCAAATCACCTCGTGGCCCGTGATGTTGTGGTCGATTTGAACACCGGTCCAGCCTGGACGCCGGACGCGCGAAAGGTCATCTATGTAAAACGCGATCCTGCCCTGTTCAACCCGATCCATGCTTATGATCTGTTTGAGGGTCAGACCTTTTATTTTAAAACAAATACGAAGATGAATCGTGACATTATGATGTCAAAACTTGGTGTTTTGAGTTTTCGAGCCCAGGTCGGCGCCTGGGACAAGGTATTTGTTGCGTTGACGAATCAGGGTATTCAACTTCAGGGGCGTCCCACCGGGCAGACGCGACCTGTATTCTTGCAGAATTAGGGGGCACAAATGTCCATGCGAAGTCTATTATGTCTAGCTTTTGGATTTGGGATCTCGGGCCATGCCTTCGCGGCTGAAAGCCGCATGGTTTATGGTGAAACCGGGCGCCTTGAGACTTACGATCCATACACGGCCAACGAGGCAACGGCCCAGCGACTCTCCGACCTGGTTTTTGATGGCCTTGTGGATCTGGGGCGCAGTGGTGATTATGTGCCCGCACTTGCAACAAGTTGGGAAGTTTCCAAAAACGGAACCGACGTAACGTTTCACCTGAGAAACAACATCACATGGCACACAGCAATGCCCTCGGGGAAACCTATGCCGAAAGAGGCCGGTCAATCCTTTCAAGCCAAAGATGTCGTTGCGACTGTTAAATTTCTGCTGATGGCGCGTTCTGAGATTCCCAATTCGGAGCGATTTTCGGGCATCGCCTCAGCCGAAGAATTGGATCCGTTGACCGTAAAGATTACTTTGCGCAGGGCTGTGTCGGATCCCCTCAGGATTCTGATGTTCAAGATTCTTCCTGCAAACGCATTTGCCAATATCAAATCTGGATCGTCGTTTCGTGAGAGCACGTTTGTGCAACGCCCTGTGGGAACTGGGCCGTACCAGTTCATTAAATCCAACAAGCAGGGCGAAGTCCTGTTGCGTGCAAATAAATTCTATTTTGGTGGTGCGCCGAAAATAGAAACCATCGTGATGAAAAGTTATGCCGACCAAAGCGTTATGGCGCAGTCGCTGATGTTTAATGCTTTGGATCTTATTACCTACGTTAGTCCGCGGGACCTTGCAGAGATTATGGCTGACAAGCGTTTGTTGCTAGTTCCCTACGATGCGCTGTCGTACAGTTTTGTCGCGATGAATACCTCGCGGACAATTCTAAGCGACCGCCGTGTCCGTCAGGCGCTGGCCTTGGCGGTAAATCGAAAAGAGATGCTGGAGGCATTTTTTCAGGGAAAAGGTCGTCTGATCTCTGGGCCATTCCCGCCGACCTCTTGGGCCTACAATCTTGATGTGCCTTCAGTTGCCTATGACCTTGCACGATCCAGGCAATTACTTGAGTCGGCTGGTTACTCGGATAAAAACTCTGATGGAATCCTGGAAGACAGCAAGGGTGTACCGCTTAAGCTTTCTATGGTTGTTCCTGTTTCCGGAGAAGGCGAAACGCTCAAGAAGATTGTTCTTGGACTCCAGTCCTACTTCGAAAAGGCCGGGATCAAGGTTGAAATGCAGTTTCTGGATTGGGTTTCATGGAAAAAAAGGGTTCTCTTCGACCATGACTACGACCTTACTTTGGCGTCATGGAGTTTTGACGATGCCAGCAATATCATGAGCCTCTTTCATTCTGGCAGTGCAGGGGCCTGGGGAAATAATTTTGTATTGCTGAAGAATAAAACGGTTGATGCCCTTTTGACTGAGGCTGACGCAACCAACGACTTTGAGAAAAAACGCGCGATCAGTCATAAGATCCACGCCCTTGTTGCTGATGAAACGCCTTATATATTCCTTTGGACGTTAACGCATCACGCCGCCTTCCAGGAAAACCTCAGCGGCGTCCGCATTGAACCATATTCATTTTTCAAGCACGTTTCCGGCTGGAGCATCCAAAAGCGCCTTTAATTGGGAGCAAAGTGATGAGCAAAGACGAAGCTAAATCTGAAAAGGCCAAGAATCCCCAAGACTCGACTGATGGGGGTGTGGCTGAATATCTTGTTGCGCCAAAGAAAAAACAGAAGTCTTACGTAATCATTGCGATGGCTCAAAACGTGTCACAGGACAAGCGCGACGCCGTGGCACGCTATATCGAGGGTCTTGGAAAGGGTTATGTTCTCGTCCAGCCAAAAACTCCTGATGAACTGGCCAGGCAAATATCGCGTCAAGTGCACCTGATGATTCTCGATGACACCTTTGCCCCCCGCGACCGCCTTCTAAAGCTGGTAAAGTTCATGAAGGAAAAAAAGGCCGCCGATGGTTTGCCAGTCCTGTTTTTAACGCGAGAGCCAAAGGAGATGACGGCGGCTTACCGCGAAAATTTGGTGGCTCACCAGGAAAATGATGATTACGTGGACATGAAGGGCCAATCTCCCCTGGATCTTGTCGCCAGAATAAAGCAGGCGTTGGAGTTTCGAAACCGTCGTCGCAGCCGTCGTTTCAAAATTGGAATGCCGGTGTCTTTTCAGGTTTTAGGTAGTGAGGATTGGCGCAAGGGGACTCTGGTTGATATCAGCCTCCACGGTGCGATGCTCGCATCAAAAGACTCGGACATTCCTTTTGATCTGAAGTCCCAGGTGCGCCTGCAGATTCCTGTTGATGATATTTTTCCGCCTGAGGAGGGGGAAATTTTCCGATTATCATGCAGGGTTCGTCGATTGTCTATCACAGGGGTAAGCGCAGGGATGAGCTTTGAGCACGTTACCGAGCGGCAACTGACTCTGCTTACGGTGTTCGTTACAGCGCTTGCCGGAGCGCAATCGACTGGCAACGACATCGATAATTCATCTGTAAAATCAGTTTAGTGATTTTTCCCATTGGACCGCGTGCGTCACGATCAATTTCAAGTCATCAAACTTGGGATTCCAGCCAAGTTTTTCCTTGATTTTCCGGTTGTCGGCAACTGACGATGAAATGTCTCCAGGACGGCGAGGCTCGACCGTCACCTCGAGGTGTTTCCCAGTCACGGCCTCAACTGCCTTGACCACTTCGAGTACCGAGAATCCGTGACCATATCCGCAATTGAAGGTATCGGATTCGCCCCCGCGGGCAAGGTACAGCATCGCTGCCAGATGGGCTGAAGCCAGGTCCTCGACGTGGATGTAATCGCGAACACCTGTGCCATCAGGCGTATCGTAGTCCGTTCCAAAAACGCTCAGTGATTTTCGTTTCCCACAGGCCACTTCCGAGGCGATTTTTATCAAGTGCGTTGCGTTTTTTGACTTCTGCCCCTGGCGCCCCTCGGGGTCGGCTCCGGCAACATTGAAGTATCGGAGAATGGCGTATCTGAGGCCGGTCACCGCCGCGATGTCTTTGAGCATCATTTCGGTTATCAGCTTTGAACTCGAATAGGGATTGCTCGGCTCTGGGCGATAATGTTCTGTTACCGGAACAGGCGCCGCTTCTCCATAGACTGATCCGGTCGAGGAAAAAATGAAGTTTTTAACGCCGGCCTGAGTGCTGGCCTCGATCAAGGAGAGGCTCCCGGCAACATTATTTTTGTAGTACTTGACCGGGTTCGCTACCGATTCAGGGACAACCGTGGATGCCGCAAAATGCATCACGGTCGTTATGTTGTAGTCACGAATTATTTTGACCACCAGACTGTGGTCGGCACAGTTGCCTTCAATGAGGACTTCGCCGGATGTCAGAAGTTCACGAAACCCAGTAGATAAATTGTCCAGGATGATCGGTTTGTGTCCGGCGGCCGACAACTGGCGGGCGACATGACTGCCGATGTAGCCGCATCCCCCGGTGACAAGAACGGATTCTGGTTTTGATGTGCCTTCAGTTTTCATGGGCTATGGCTTCCCCGATCAATTGCTGCATACGCTTGGTTAATTTCAAATGCCAGGCTTCGAGGCGCTTTGCATTGACCTCTGGATCCGCGTCCATTTTCGGAGGACGCATCGCCTCGCTCAGGTAATGAACAAGTTTGACAGGACGTGGGATAATTGTCAGTCCAATGCCGCGGGCAAGTGGCAACGGCATGCGTAGTTTTTCGTAAATAAAACTCGTCAAGAAATTTGGGTAGACTGCGTACAAATCATCAGCCCTTGGGCATGCGGCCAGAATGACTGGGACTTGTGCCTCCATGGCGAGTCTGGCAAAGCCTCTGCGCTTGCGCCAGCGAACCTGGTAGCGTTCGTCAGAGGTGCGCAGCGCCTCCTGCATTCCGCCTGGCGCCACGGCAACAATATTGCCCTCCGCCAGCAATTGCTTTCCGCCATCGTGGCTACCCTGGACTGAACCAAAAAAATTCATGATGTTGCCGAGATAAGGAACACGCCAGAACGCACGGTCGACCAGTGGGCGGGTAATGCGTCTAGTGTTTTGATAGATCGCACCAAAAAGAAGGAGGATGTCGTACGTGGCGAGGCTGTGGTTGGTGACCACCATGTATGGCCCCGATTTCGGTAGATTGCGCAGTCCGACAACCTGATGGCGGTGATAGGTCTGAAGTGTCCGCAGAAGCGGCATCAAAAGCGGAATCCGTTTTTGGATCTCTGACGTGGTTTCGACCGGATGAACCACCGCGGGCAGGTTCTTCTTGATGGTCCTTTTGGTCATTCCAAATCCTTTTTAAATTTCCATTGATCCAGTAAATGCCAGCGCTGCCGGCCCCGCAAGGACATGATTGCCATCAGCGATTTGCACAAAAAGATCGCCACCCGGCATTCTGATGGCCGTCCAGGCCTGATTTTCCCCCATCCCGTCATCTGCCGAGATTGCGGCTGCAATGGCGACTGCCCCACTGCCACAGGCTTGGGTCAATCCAACGCCGCGCTCCCACGGAAGGGCGGTCCAAAATGGATCGACCGAGATATTCATGGCTTTTGCAGCTGATTTGACGGCGCGATCATCAATAGCCTCTTCGGCCGCGGCGTGGACATTGATGCCGTCCCAACCGTCAAGATTCTGGATCGATTTTGCAAAGGCTGAGAATGAGCCTTTGTCTGGTGTAAGGCCAAGGAGGACAAGATGGGGATTTCCAACGTCAACCTTGTAAATCCCGTGGGGTTGTTTGATCTGGAATTTTTCCAGTGCGGCGTCTAATTGTTTCCGAATGTTGTGTTTTGGGTCTATGGCCTCAATCGTGGCTGATCCCATGTCGACACCAATAAATCCTTTTGGGCCGAACACCTTGCACCAAAAAGGACGTCCTTGGATCCGGAGCTCGAGGGCTGGCGGCAGGTCGGCTGGCAGCATTCCGCCGGCATCCATTTTTCTTAAAACACTGCGGGCTGCGCAACGAAGTCCGTTGCCGCAGTTTTTAGCCAGGCTTCCGTCTGAGTTGATGACGACCAGTTCTTCTGGAAAAAGTTCGCGGTGATTTTTGGTTATCAAAACCAGGATGCCGTCAGCGGCAATGCCAGATCCGCTGCGATCGCATATTTGTGTGGCTTGCCGCTGGAGGCTTGGGACAACGAGATCCTTGTCTGTGACTTGGATCCAGGTCACCAAAAAATCGTTTTTACATCCGTGCCATTTTTCAAATTCAAGGTGCAAGAACGTAACCCCTTCCTCGAATGCTTTTCAGGTAGCGCGGATTGGCTGGATTGGCCTCAATAAGGCGGCGCAGGCGCACCACGAAATTATCGACCGTGCGCGTTTCTACGCCTTCGCTCACCCCCCAGACTTTGGCCAATAGGTGTTGGCGGCTCAGGACGCGGTCGGGGTTTAAAAAGAATTCCTTGAGCATGTCAGCCTCAAGCCGGGTCAGGACCGACTGGCCCGCGGGGGTCTTGATTTCCAGTTTTTCGGAATCAAGTTCAAACGGTCCCCAAATCAGGGTCCCCGTGGAAACGGCCTCTTCCGCCTCAAACATGGCGCATCGTGCCAAAGTTCTCTTGACCTTGAGCAGAAGCTCGGCCAAGCGAAATGGTTTTGTGATGTAGTCGTCCGCTCCTAGTGACAGGCCTCGCACCGAGTCGGACTCGGCAGCCCTTGCGGTCAAGAAAATGATTCCGGCCCGCTGGTTTTTTTCCCGGATCACTTTTGCGATTTCAAATCCGCTGCGACCGGGAAGATTGACGTCCAGCAGGTACAAGTCAAAGCCGGAAGCAGCGTTACGAATCAATTTTTCGGCAGCATCGCCATCCATGCAAACGGTTACCTGATATCCTTCGGCCTTCAGGTTCAAATCGAGACTAAAGGCGAGGTTCGGTTCGTCTTCAACGAGCAATATCGAACCAGAGGGTTTCGGGTGAATCTTATTTGTTTCCAGTACGCTCATTTTTTTCCCGTATCCGCCGGCAATTCAATGATGAAGTCAGCTCCCTGATCAACACCCGCAGATTCAACCCGCACGCGTCCGCCCATGATACGAGTCATCGATTCCACAATATAAAGTCCAAGCCCAGTGCCGGGAATTGCTTTTTTTACTGCGCGGTCGCCTCGCCTGAAGATGCGAAAGATCTGTTTGATTTCTTGCTGGTCCAGGCCCATGCCGTGGTCGCTCACCATGATGCGAACCTTGCTGCCATCATCCCGAAATTCAGCCTTGACCCGAACAGGGGAACCAACTGGCGAATATTTGATCGCGTTTTGGATCAGGTTTTCAAGCACAAGGCGCAGGGCCTGGCTCGGAGCCAGCAACCGGGTTCCGGCAGCCACCTCAACCTCGATTTTCGGCTTGTCTGGACTTACATTACTGCCCACTGTGTCGGCGGCAACTGCTGGCAGCCATTCCACCAAGTCGATGTTTTCAGGCCCTTCAGCGAATAGCGTGATGCCGCGGTCCAATCGGGCAGCAATCAGGATTTGATCCACCAGTCGTGTCATGCGCGCAATATCTTGTTGGGCTCCGGCAATCAGGCGGTCGCGGATTCCGGGATCGAGTTCACGGCGACCGAGGGTTTCCACGGCTAGTTGGATGCTGGCAAGAGGAGAACGGACCTCATGAGTCACGCTGGACAGGAAGTTGCGTTGTTGTTTGATGATTGAACTTTGGCGGAGTCCATCCAGAAACCAGACGACGGTCAGGACTAAAATCGCGCCAAGGAGAATACAGCCGATGACAAGTATGGCTACCGTCGTGCCGCTCTCGACATTGGCCCATTGGCTGGAACCGACGAGATTTTTTAAACGGTCTTCCTGGCGGGTGAACCAAACAACCCAGAGAACGATGGTCGTGACCGAAAGGGTCTGCAGCCCAACAAACAACGATATTGGATTCAATAAAAAACGAAGTTTGGACGCTGCCTTTACCGCCAGTCGCCCAGTGTGAATACCAAGATTCATCAGAATCCCGCCTTGTATGCTTCAGTCCGCCGGGCCTTCACTTGAAAAATCGCTGTGCCATATTTGGTGGTGCCCGAAGTTATCCGCAGGTGGCCTTCGATCCAAACTGGCTTCCAATCGACCGAGGCAGATTCGTCACCGACCATCTGGACCAGAACCTGCTGGTTTGGAGGGGGCGGCGGATAGTGGATGCAGGCTTGTGGATCCGGGACCAAAAGAAATTCTTTGACCAGTTTCATATTGTCCTCTAGCGGGACCATGAAGCCTGGCAGGCGGATCAGGCGACCGTCCAATTCTTTCAATAAATCTGATGGCTTGCCAGATTTCAGGTCATACTGGGCGAGGGTTGGCCATTCAATCGTTTTGACGTCGCCGGAACCAGTTTGTGCTGAGGGCGTGTTTGCATCTCGGGACGTCCACCAGGAATGCAGCATCATCCCGCCGATCGGGGCTGCAACAAGTGATGCAATCAATAGGATCTGTTTAAGTTTCATGACTTCCAGTTCATATCCGTATTGTCAGTCCATCCACAAGGGCATTGCGGTAGGCACGCCAAGCTGGCAGGGCCGCCATCGCCAATCCAATCGTGAACATGAGCCCCAGTCGCACCCATTCTTCCCCTGACAGGCTCGTTATGGGCAACGATATTCCGAAGTTGGCTGTGATCAGTCCAGTCGCACCGGCCAAGGCCGCATATGTCAGGGCAATGCTGGTTGCGACGGCGATTCCAGTTAAAAGTCCCGCTTCGACCAGAAGAATGGCCGTAATCATCCAGGGGCGAGCCCCAAGGGCTCGCAAGATGGCCATTTCACGGCGGCGTTCGTTGAGTGAATTATAGAGGGCAACAATCATGCTCAGCAGCCCGACCACGATGACCAGCATCGACACCGCGCGAAGGGCCTCTTCGGCGTAGGACAACGCACTCCAAAGTTGGGCGAGGGTCAGTCCAGGCAGGGCTGCCGTCATTGGTTCAGCCTCGTAGGTTTGAATTTCGCGCTGAAGTGCCAGAGCATCCGTCCGGGCTTTTGTTCCGATGAAAATCGCAGACAAACCCGGAAGATGATCGTGCTCATCGAGACTGTGCTGATGTTCACCCACCGCGCCGCCGCCACCTCCGCCGTCAGCGCCGTGCATCTGCGCCATCGCCGGCAGCGAAATAAAAAGACTCCGGTCAAATGGTGTCCCGGTTGCCTTTAGAATTCCGCTGACGAAAAATGGGTGATTTTCATGTTTGACGAATGATTCAGCGGCCAGGCCGTGCGCCAAAATAATTTTTGTCCCCGCGGTGTAACCAAGCTCCCTCGCGACGCGCGCGCCGACTACAACGCTGTGGTCGTCGGGCAATGCTTTTCCCGAAGAAAATTCCAGGCGATGGTCGCGTTGATAATGATAGTGCGCAAAAAAATCTCCGTTGGTGGCAACAACCCTGAAGCCTTTGTGGCTGTCACCCATGGCAATTGGAATGGTCCAAGCCACGGCGGGATGATTGCGGAAATGTTCCCACGTTTCTGGCGTGACATTGTTCGACGCACTGCCGATCTGAAAAACACTGCTCAATAAAAGTTGGATCGGACTGCTGCGAGCCCCGGCAATGATGTCCGTTTGGCTGATGACTCCGGTGAAACCCTCTCTGGCGCCCGTTCGCAAACGCTCAACAATCAACAGCAGCGACATGCTCAAGGCAATGGCGAGGATGGTCAAGGCGCTGGTAACGCGTCGATTCATGATAGAACGCAGGGCAAGGTGAATGATGGTCCGCAACTTATTTCTCCTCAGTCATCGCCAGTGGAAGCGCGAAATTTCCGGTTCAATGCAGCCAAGTCAATGCTGCGCTCAAATCGCCTGGCAAGACTCCGGTCGTGGCTCACAAAAATCAACGTGGTCTTGGCCGTGCCTGCGACATCAATCAATAGATCAAGAAACCGGTCACGATGCAGATGGTCAAGGGCGGATGTTGGTTCGTCGCAGATCAAAATCTCTGGCTTGCCGATCAAGGCCCGCGCTGCGGCCACCCTTTGTTGCTGGCCAACGCTGAGTTCCGGCACCTGCCGATTCATCAGATTACCGATTCCCAGTGCCTGTGCCAGATGCAGGGCTTCCGATTCAGGAGTTCCTGATGCCTTGCTGAGGCGGGATCGACTAAATCGCAGGGGAAGCGTGATGTTGTCCATGACGTTCAAATAGGGAATCAGATTGAACATCTGGAACACGTAGCCAAAATGATCTCCACGAAACCGGTCGCGTTCCGCTGGAGTCATTGCCCCCAGATCCTGGTCAAGGATTTTGATGCTGCCAGGAGTTGACGCAAGGATTCCTGAAAGTAATCCAAGCAGCGTTGTCTTCCCGCACCCTGAAGGCCCGTGAAGAAAAATCCGTTCCCCGGATGACACCGACAGTTCATCGATGTCGATGACATCGTCTGCTCGCGTGTAGCCAAATTTAAGTCTCTGAATTTCGATGGACTTGTTCATGCGCCAACCTTCCTGAATGGAACATGATTATCACGAATTTCTATACATTCGCCAACCCTGACAGGTTTGCTGAAGCTCAAAGTGGCTTCAGATGGCTGTTGATGGTCCGAAGGATGCTTTAACAGCACCCTGAAGGCGGTAAAAATCTGGTGAAGCACCATTTCTGGACCAACAGGATTTCCATGGCCTCGATCGCGATCACTGCGCTCGCATGGAGCAGTGCGTCTTGGGTCACCCTGTCTTGGGGCGGTCTCGACTTTGAAGGCGTTGCTGCTAAGTTCGGGACGAAACCAGATGCGAGTCAGGGATCGAGCCAACTAAATCCAAAGTTGCGTGTTTTTGTTTGGGACGAATCATGGCGAATGCGAACGGGCAGACTGTCCCCCTCCCCAGAAGATTGGCGAGGGATATTTCAAAGCCTGGGCGCCAGCGGTGTGAAACAAATTCTGATTCCAGAAGAAGAAGTTTTTTCCAGCGTCAATGCTGCGCAACCTGGTTATCTCGATGCCTTTCGTGATGCCGCGGCAAAAGGGCTGCAGGTATACGCACCCTTACAGTTGGTGACCCCTCGACCCGGTATGTCACCGGCAGATCCGATGCTGTTCGGGATGCCGGTAGAGAGGTTTGTCCTGGATGCTTCCGACACGAGAAAGACGGCCTCCGCAGCGCAAGCACCGACATCCCTTCTGGACCTTCAAAAAATACCTGATATTTCCGACCAGGTTTTCGCCGGGCCTGCCGCCGAATTTGCCGATGTCATTGCCGGCGTTGGTCTGATTGACCCGATTGGCACAATGGCCCGGACCAGAAATTCCTTTCTGCCAGTCGCCAGATGGCGCGAAGACCGCCTTGTGGCGAACCTTGCACTTGCGCCGCGAGGCTTTTTCTGGGGAGTGTCGATTCGTGGGGGCAAAATTGAAATCGCCAACAGGCAGGTTCGGTCCGACGATGGCTTTGTTTTGATGCCCCAACTACCACAACGGTTTGTAACCTCAGAAGTCGGAGATATGAAAATTTCTCTGCTGGCAACGGAGCCTCTTGATGCACTCCTAAGTGAAAAACATTTACGCGACCCTCCAGAACTGGTGGTGATCGGAGCCTCCAACTCAGGAGCGGTGGCGCAAATAGCGACAATTGCCAATGCTGCCATCAATGGAACCCTGCCAACCCCCGTGTCCTTGTGGTCGATCCCTGCTCTGGCAATCTCTGCCACAATTGCCCTGTGCCTTGCGATGGCCCCGAGCCTGGCCGTGGCCATGGCGCTGAGTCTCGTCTGGGTCGTTGTTTTGATGGTTTTTGCGCTGATACTTTCAAATTCCGTGATGCCTCCCGCGAGTTCGATTTTGATCGCCACGGCAATCCCGGTCCTGTTTGAGACCATGCGCAGATCGCGGCTCCGCGATCGCCGAATGAAAAAAATGGCGATGGACCTCTCGGCCACACATCTTGCGAAATCTGCGATGGCGCAGCAGGCCAGAATGGTCGTGCACGATCTACGTCGTGTCGTGAAACTCAACGACCCTGAAAATGCAGCTTATCTGGATGGCTTTTTAGTGGAGTTGGCAGCGCTTGATGAATCCTTTGACAGAAAAACACACCTGACATCAAAAAGTTTTTCTATTGTAGACCTCACGGAAGCATCCCTTTCGCAACTGCTCCCGACTTTTGAGGGCCGGGGCCTGAAAATCAAAATGTCTTGGGCACATCACTTGCGAATGTCTGGTGATCCGCTTGCAATGCGCCGAATCGTCGACAACTTGCTGGACAACGCAGCATCATCAGCGCCGCGCGATTCGACAATCACCATTCGAACCCGCGAGATCGAAATGCAGCAAGGCGACGGCACTGTTCCGGCCTGCCTGATCGCCGTCGGCAACAAGGTGACCGCGTTTGCAGAAGAAAATTTTGTTGTCCTCGGAAACAAAAGGGTCAGGGATAGCCTGGCTGGATTTGGTCCAAACGGCCGCAAGCGCGGACTGGGTTTAGTCATCATCCGGCGCCTCGCTGAATCAATGGGTGGTATGGTCCGTCACCAGTATGATCCTGAAAATTCCGTGCTTGAAATGGAAGTGTTGATTCCAGTGGAGCGCGGTTTGCCCGACCTCGCTGTGGTTTTGCGCGCAGGTCGTCAGAATGGTCTGTCCGGAAGCCATACGGTCCGTCGACTGATTGTGGTCGTTGATGACAGTCCGTTTGTCCGTGACATGTGGGAGCGCGAGTCAAGTGAAGCCGATGTGATTGTTTTTTCAGGTCCAGACGAACTGCTTGCAAGGCTTGCAGGAAACGATCAGATTTTGTCCAGGGCCCCGATACTTGTCGTGGATTACCATTTCGAAAGTGGCACGATGGACGGCGTTACCCTGGCAAGCAAGGCCCGTGAAGCTGGCGTTAAGGACATTATCATTTGCAGCGATTGGGATATTGGAAAACTTGAAACCAACGCCGCCGGCTTTCCCGTTATTCGAAAGGGTAAGCCGTCTGTTGCACGGGTGATGGCTGCGATTCAAAAACCTTCTGCATGAAGGGTTTCCTCTAATAAACCCAATCGTGCAAAGACCTGTTCCAGATCGATGTCGGGATCACGGGTGAATACTCCACATTGGTACATGCTTTCGATGCCAAGGTGTGACTGGCAGTGGGTGACCTCGACCCGAAGGCGGGCCTCGTCGATCTCCAACCAATATTGGCCACCGTGGGGCAGTGGTTCTTTTGCGATAAAGCCGAGTCCACGCCGGGAAACATCGGTAGGTCGGACCGAAATCAACCGGTCACCGGTAATTGACACAAGGCGTCCAATGGCGCGGCCAGAAACCCGGAACCTACGGGTTTCAATGCGTTTTGACCTGATGCGTAACTGAGACATATTACCCTTTGAAATTCCAAGCTTGCCCAGTGAAATTCCGCACTACCTTTAGGTCTATCGTCTTTTTTTGCCATCCCTTTAGGGGATTCTATAAAAAATATTTAGCCGGAGCCTTGTAGCAGCCAGAACTTTGGCGAATGCGTCATGGGGTTGACGTCAAACCGGCCTTTCGCGGCGGATCTTTGGCAGAGGCAGAACTTTCCCCGGGTCATTTTTGACCATGCAGAATTTTGTCCGTCAGAAACTTTCGGATGAAAAATCTGCCTCCTTCCGGGGTAGTTACCCCTCGACTTAAAGTTGGCACGCACCTTGCTCAGTCTTCTCCTGAATTCTAAAAATCAAAACTGCGTGAAACGTGAGAGGTCCCATGATGTCCTTCCATTGGCCATGGACATTGAGAAGTATTCGGGAATCGGTCGCCATTGCGACCGGCGTCATTTGCCTGGCCTTTGCAGGCGAGTCGGGGATTGCCGCGGAATATGCTGAAATTGTGCTGCCATTTCCCCAGTCCCGTCCCTATTCAGCCAAATACGATGCAATCGAAAATCTTGTGAAGATCGAGATTCTGAAGACATCTTCGACGGAACTGCAGGCACTGGAACATTACGACGAAGAAATGGTCCGACGCGTCCTTGTGAAAGACCGCGGATCAGATGGTGTCGAGGTACTGATCAAGTTGAAGTCGCGCGACATCGTGGCCACCGTAAATGACTTCGATGAACCTTTTCGAATCGTCATTGAGCTTTTTAGGCGTGGCTATACACCGGGCCGATCGGCAGAGGCACTTCCAACGACGGTGACGGCGCCCGTGGCTCAGGCAAGGACACCTGCTGGACCAACCGGAATTGCCAATCTCCCTGCGACTCCAGCAACAACGGATCACGCTGCGCAGCGAAGGATATTCCAGACGGCACCAAAGAAATTCGAAAACGCGGCAGACCTCTGTGCCCAGTTGAAGCAGGCCAAGCCAGGCTTGGCCCCTTCGTGGAGCGGATTGGCGGATCCCGTTTACCGTCTCGACAATCTCCCCGCAAAACCAAAATATGCGGAAGAAATCCCGTTAGACCTTTGCCAGCGCAGCATGGCCTCGACTCGGGGACTTTCTGACCTTGCGGCGGCACTGTATGCCGACGGGCAGGAATTGCGTGCCATGTTCGTCTATCAGCAATTATTGTTTCACGATCCCCTCGCCATTGAGCGTGACGCAGGAAACCTTTGGAGGATGGCAGAAATTCATTTAGGCCAGGGGAATCTCTCTCTTGCTGGTGGCTACTACGACGCCATCGCCAAAAGATTTCCCGGCACACCCGAGCACAGTCTGGCCTTGCTCCGATTAATCGACCTGCAGGCCATCGAGGCGATGGCTGCAGGCGAATCCGACATCCTTACCAAGGTGTCTCCGGCCTTGTCGGCCCTCGACGTTGCCTCAACCACACCCGACTATCGGGCGGGGAAGGTTTTGCGCACCGCCTATTGGCGTGGATTGCCGTCGAATTCGCCGGTTCAGGGCGAAGACGCTAAAACTGCCATCGCCATTCCGGCGTTGGATGAAATGGATGCCAGGGAGCTTGAATCCACTTTCTCCAAACTCACCCACCCGCGCACCAGATTTCTAACAGCCTCAATGCTGCTCGCCGCAAGGCTTGATCCACGCCGCGAATGGAATGCGGATACCGGAAATTTTGCAGCGAATTACTTTCGCGATTACAAGACCGCGGCGTTTGACCCGATGAGGAGTGAGCTGCTTGTCCGCTTGCGGACGAGAATCGATCAGATGATTCAAAAGCTCTCAATGGATGGCCGTCACGTTGATGTCGTTCAAACCTTTGAGTTGCTCCCAAAACCTTTGCAGTCCGTGCGAAAAAATCCGAAAACTGCATGGGCACTGGGAGAATCCTACCGCAGTATCGGACAGCCCCAACCTGCTGTGGCGTTCTATCAAACGGCTGCTGCGGAAGGCTCTGGGATCGACCGTTTCAAGGCGCAATTCTGGTTGTCCCAGACGGCCTCAGAGGCCACCGATCTTTTGACCCGGATGAAGGCTGGTCAAACAAAAATATCGCCTTTCCAAAGGGCGATGGTCGACGCAGATCGTGGTATGGCGGCAACCCTTGCCGGCCTGAAGCCATCAGAACGTGAACAATTATATGCTGCATTTCGCCAGCCCATTGAGGCATCGCTGAGCTCAGGGGCTAAATTGAGGACCCCTCCGAAATTGATCTTGTCTTCCTGGAAGGATCACCATGCAGCCAGGCAGTCGACATCAGCCGGTGGATCTGGGGCAGACCTGAAGAACGAATTTTCTCCATCTGCAGCATCGGCAAAATTAATCTCAAATCTCGCCGCTCGTTTTGCAGCGCTTGGAATGGACAAGGAACGTCGTGAGGCCCTTGGTCTTCTTCGTGACATGAAACCAGCGCAATTCGGAGACGACAAAGAAGCGCGCAAGGCATGGATGGATCAACTCCTCTTGTTGGCCGAGGAATACCGGAAAGACAACGAATACCTCGAGGCGGGTCGAACGTTTGGGCTCGTTGCTTCAGAGAGTGAAAACTGGGAAGGCCGCGCTGAAACACTCTACAAGGCGGGCCTCCTTCTTTATCGGGCTGGGCGAAAAGATGAGGCAGTGGCCGCGCTGGAAAAAGCAAAAGCGGATGGCAACAATTTGTTCTACGCGAATTTGGCGACCGAAAGGCTCACCCAGATTCAGAAGAAATAGTTTTTTAGATGTTTGGCGGGCAAGACATATCCTCGAACGGAGAGATTCGATGAACAACGCGGCCTTTCGCAGAGATCAATTCGGTTCAACTACGTCTAATGTTTCTGCTCAACCGGTAACTTCGGCAGGGTATGTTGATTACGCAAAGGCCAAGCAGGCGAATCCCCCTGCCTTGGATCCAGTTGTCTGCGACGGCGGTTGGCTGGTGGCTGATCCCGTCATGCGCCGGATAAAGGAAATTGCAGATCAAATTGCTGCGGTAAATCTGCCGGTCCTCATCACTGGTGAATCGGGCAGCGGCAAGGAAACAATTGCCCGGTACATTCATGCCCGGTCGGTGTTTTCGTCTGGTCCATTTGTTGCAGTGAACTCTTCTGCAATCCCGTCAGCAATGTTTGAGAGTGAACTCTTTGGTTTTGAAAAGGGAGCTTTCACTGGTGCAGTGGCGGACCGGATTGGCCTTCTGGAGAGTGCCAACAACGGAACCCTTCTTCTAGATGAGGTCACGAACATCGATGGTGGAAACCAGGCAAAATTGCTTCGTGTCATCGAGGAGAGAAAGGTTCGCCGCCTTGGTGGGAATTCTGATGTCTCGCTCAATGGACGAATCATCGCCACATCGAACGTCGATCCGATGGCAATGGTTGCCAAAGGTGAATTCCGTCAGGATCTCTACTACCGGCTTTATGTTCTCCATATTGAGGTGCCCGCACTGCGTCAACGCCCAGCCGATATTGACGCACTGGCCCTTTACTTCGCTGAGAAAGAGTCGATTGGCGCGGGGCGCACCCAGCTACGGATCTCCGACGATGCCAAGAAGGCTCTTCGCGCCTACTCATGGCCGGGGAATGTGCGCGAGCTTCAGAATGTCATCAAACGTGCTGTCGTCGGTTGTACGTCAGACATCCTTGAGGCCGCCGATCTTGGATTCGAGGGTGTTGGTGGGCGACAGGCTCGTGAAGATTTGGCATGGATCGATGCCCTGCCAGTCGGTCGCACACTACAGCAGGTGGAAACGCAGTTTATCCTGCGTACATTGGAACACCATCAGGGTAACCGGACACACGCAGCAAAGACCCTTGCAATCAGCCTTAGAACCTTACGAAACAAGATTAACGAGTTTTCAGCGGAAGGCATCGACGTCATTGCGCCGCTGACGGGGAGGGCGAGTTGAGCCAGGCAGTCAACAGCTTATTCAATTTCAATGACCGGGTGCAGATGTCTGCCCTGAGCCACCGGATGCGTCGCAGCCAGGTGATCACCAGTAATATTGCAAACGCTGAGACCCCTGGATACCGCGCCCTTGGCTATGATTTCGAGAAGCAGCTCCAAGACGTGTCTGGTGGTGGCGAGATCCTGCCGGTCAAGACGAATAGCCCGAAGCATCTGCAGAATTCTTTCACCCAAGCCGACGGTTCAATTCGCCCCGATGTTTTCGTTCGTCCGAGTGAGTCAGTGGCCAACGATGGAAACACAGTAGATATAGACACGGAAATGGCACAGTTCTCAGAGAACCAGATTTTGTATCGCGCTAGTGTTGAGACTCTGAACCGAAAACTTGGCATGCTTCGTTATGCCATCAGCGGAGGGCGTTGATCATGAGCACCTTCAAGTCAATGGCGATCAGTTCCTCTGCCCTGTCTGCCCAGCGTTTGCGCATGAACGTCCTCAGTACGAACCTTGCCAACGCACAGACAACCCGGACGCCAGAGGGTGGCGCCTATCGGCGTCGGGACGTTATTTTTTCGGCCCTGCCCACCGGAAATCAGTTTCAGGATTATCTAGACGGAACCCACGACACAAAACTTTCGAAAGTTCAGGTGTCCGGAATCCATCAGGATCAAGGCGCGCCACGCCGGATGTTGGATCCATCTCATCCAGATGCTGATGTTGATGGATACGTCGAGCTTCCAAATATCCAGGTCATGACAGAAATGGTGAACATGATCTCGGCAACGCGTGCATACGAGGCTAATGCAACAGCTCTCAACGAGACCAAGCAAATGGCGATGAAAGCACTTGAGATTGGCCGCTGATCTGACTTGAAGGAGGTTTGATATGAGCTCACAAATTTCTATTTCAGCGAAATCAGCTGAAGATCTCTTTGCAAAGTTCAATGAGATCCGCCGCGATAGTGCGACTGGTGTGTCAGGACTTCCGGTTCAACCCGAGAGCGCCCCGGCAACAGGAAAGATGACTTTTTTCGACCAACTTCAGGCGCGGGTGTCTGAGGTTAACGAAAACGCAAAGACGGCAGACAAGATGGCAACCGGTATTGTGACTGGCAAGTCAGAAAACCTGCATGAGACAATGCTTGCCGCATCGACGGCTGAATTGACTTTTAATTTGATGGTTCAGGTTCGGAATCGTGCCCTTGAAGCGTACCAGGAAGTCATGCGGATGCCTGTCTGACGGAGTGAGATGTGAACAACCTTCGTGAATTTATTTTGAAAGTTTGGACGCAGATCAGCGCATTCTGGAATGTGCAATCTGTGTCCCGAAAGTTAACCATTGGGGCGGTTGTCGCATGCCTTCTGGCTGGCATGGCGGGGCTTCTTATTAGCGGCCGCGAAGACCCCTATGAATACGTCTTCGTGGATTTGAGTTCTGAAGATTCACAAGCCATCGTGGAGTATTTCAAGCGCAACGGAGTGAATGACTTCGTGGTGGATTCAAAAGGGGTGAAGGTTCCCAAGGAACGGGTTCTTTCGTTGCGCCTGCAACTTTCCCAGGAAGGGCTGCCTGCCCACGGCGTTGTCGGTTGGGAGAAGTTTGACAAGCAAGAGTTCGCCAGAACGGAATTTGAGCAGCAGATCAACCGGTTGAGGGCCATTCAGGGCGAGCTTTCCCGGACCATCATGTCCATTGATGGGATCAATGCCGCCAGGGTCCATATCGTTCTGCCAAAGCAAACGGTCTTCGTTCAAGAGCAGAAGGAGCCAACCTCGTCGGTCTACATCAAGACAAAACGCGGCTTTGTGATCGACGAAAAGCAAATTCGCGGCATTCAGCATCTTGTCTCGAGGGCAGTTGAGGGGCTTAAACCAAATAATATTTCGATCATTGATCAAGAGGGCAAGTTGCTCACTAAGATCGAGTCTGAGGACTTCGCCTCGAAGATGACCAAGGAAATGCTAAGTTACAAGCAGACCGTGGAAAAGGAACTCGAGGAGAAGATCAGATCGATCGTCGGCAAGATTGTTGGACACGAGCATGTTGATGCAAAAGTTGATGCAACTGTCGATTTTACGCAGGAAGAGCAGACCACTTCGGATGTCGATCCTGACAAGACAGCAGTCGTCTCGCGAAACACGTCGGGCGAGTCAATGCAGGGTAGCGGGTTGAATCCGACCGGTATTCCTGGCAGCAAGTCCAATGTTCCTGGAGAGCAGGAAACTCCGTCCGCATCCGGAAATTCTTCGTCCAACAAGCGCGATTCGGAACTCGTCAATTTTGAAGTGTCCAAAACTGTTAGTAAAAAGCTTCTTCCCGTTGGAACCTTACGTCGTTTGACGGCAGCCGTTCTTGTTGATGGGAAGCAAGAAGGACTGGGAGACGGTGCCAAGGTGGCATTCGAGCCGCGGTCTGATGAAGAAATGAAGAAAATAGAAGAACTCGTGAAACGTGCCATGGGATTCAAGGATGGCCGCGACGAAGTTCAGGTTCATAACATGATGTTCCAGCTTGATAATACACAACGCCAGGTGATCTCGATGGAGACGCAGGAGAGACGTGAATATTTATCGACCGTTGCAATTTCAATTGCGGTCGCCCTTTCTCTGATCCTGTTCTTTGCTTTTATTGTCCGGCCTTACTTCCGGTGGCTTACATACGATAACGAGCGCAAGCATCAATCGGCTCTCATTGAAGAATACAAGCCGGATCTTGAGCAGAACATGGTGCAGTCCCTTCACGTGAAGGAAGAGGTTCCATTCGAGAAGATGACGCAGCAGGAACAGATACTATACATCGCAAAGAACGACCCAAAGCGCACGGTTGAGGCGATCAGGATGATCCTTAGTCCGAACCAGGCAGGTTGAATCGTATGGCAACTTTAAGTCGCGATGGTAAAAAACGAAGCGGACGTTTCATCAAGGGCAACGACCGCCTTATGAGTCATGTCTCGATTGGCAATTATTCGTTTGAGGAGATCTGTCCGACTCCAATCGCGTCATTTGACAACGAAGACGCAACCATCATTCATGCCCGGCTACATACCGCTGCTGATTTGGAAAGGACCGTTCGTTCACATCCAAAATTTGACCAGATGCTAAAGCCTCAGGATGGCGACAGGATTATCATAAAGCCTGTGGATTTCACACCCGAGTGGAATCAAGTTGTATCGCCATCGACGGGCCGTCGCCGCAGGATTGGTCGTGGTGATGATGCCACCGAGTTAAGCGACGAGGGTCGGCGTGAATTGGCCATGATCTTCGGTGGTGAGGTTGCCGCCCCGCCTGCAGAGGAAGTTGCGGTCAAGGCTTCTTCAGAAAACGATGGGTTGGTGGACGCCCCGTTGGTCGAGACAGAATCTGTTCTTCAACGCGAGAGCGGGTCTTTTCGCATCAACCGTGAAGAAACAGCCTCTGGTGCCTTCATTCCGCTGGAGACGAGTGGGTCTGGGGAAACAGCTTCCACAGTCGAGGCCGCAGCAGCCGACGCATGGAAGGTTCGCAAGGATCTGGAACTGGAGATGCAGAAAGCCGTCGCAGAGGCCAAAGAGGCGGCCGTTATAGAGGGGCAAAAGTCCGGCTTTGATACCGGTTATCAGGAAGGATTTCGGAGTGGCGAGGAAAAAGGAGAATTGGGTGCGCGCCAGACCGCCAGTCAGTTTTTTGGGCGCGCCGGGGACTTGATCCGTGAGTTTGAGTCGTTGAAGGGTCAGATCCTCGATAATGTCCAACAGAACTTTTTTGATCTTTGTCAGGCCATGGGCGAGGCGTTGCTCGAGCGTGAGTTTGAGATTCGCCCGGATTCCTTCGCG
>Ga0114970_10000457_pt1 | contig 30581 bp, 26 predicted proteins | sample M_140205_XF_Meta_FD_87030 | JGI IMG/M metagenome (GOLD analysis project Ga0114970, IMG submission 87030) | Freshwater microbial communities from Lake Montjoie, Canada to study carbon cycling - M_140205_XF_MetaG | ecosystem: Environmental > Aquatic > Freshwater > Lake | place: Lake Montjoie...
CGCCGGCTGGCGTCGCCGCGATGAAGAGCCCGGCGATCACCGGCACGGTGAGGGCCGAGCGGCGGACACGAGATGCAAGCGAACGATGCAGTGTCATGTGCTCCTCCAGTGAGCGATAGTCACTGCGGTATTGGGCATCAGCGGTGCCACGAGGAATCCGCGCGCACCGGACCGCGCGTGGTGCCGGCCACGGCGCTGCAAGTGCTTGCCTGAGAAGGTGTTCACGCCTGCCGCGCGACGATGGCACGAGTTTCAGCGCGGTCATCGTCGTGCGAGCACTGTCCCATATCGTGGACAATCCCCGTGATTTCGACAGGACGCTTCGGGGGATGTGCGGGCCGTGACGTGTTCGCGGCCGACGCTCTCCCGCGTATCGGAATCACGTGGCTGAGTTTGCGCTCGGCGTTGGCCGAGATCACACGGCGTCGAGTTTTTGATTGACCAACACAACAACGATGCGTCGGCGCGTGGCGATGGTCCTTGGCGCGCTGATCGGCTTATCCGTGTTGGTTCCGTGTGATCGGTGGTGTCCGTGTTCTGGCTGTTGTCGATCGTGCGGCATTACCACCGGTGGTGCTGCTGACAGATCGTGAACAGCTGGAACACGGATGGCACGGTAACAACACGGATCTGTTCCGGGTGTGCGACCGAGCACGTCGCCGATCCAACGGCTTTGTCTTTTTTGATTGAACCACACCACAACGATGTATCGGCGCGTGGCGATGGTCCGTGGCAAGAGCCCTGAGAACGCGGTTTGGGATCTCGTCGTGGAGGGAGAGAGGCGCGTGATAGCGATCGTCGTGCGGCTGCCTATCTCACGCTTCATGCAACCAGTCGGGGGGGGATGCGGGGGCTTGCCCGGTCCGGGCCGTTTCCACGCACTCGGCCAACGAGCCAAACCGCACCATGCGACCCGACAGGCCGGGTGCATAATGGGCGTACTTGCCGGAATTGGTCATCAAGTTGCGGGCCTTCGGGGGCATCAGCGGTTCGGTGATCGAACACCAACAGATGTCGGGGAACAGCTGCGCGCCAAAGGCCTCAAGCCGCGCCATCGTGCCCTCGGCGCGGGCACGGGCCAGCACGTCTTGCCCCACGGTGATGATGACTTCGGTGCCGGCCGCACGGTGGCCGACGGCCAGCTCGGCCACCGCGCGACATTCGGTCAGTGAGAAATGCGGGCTGCCAAAGGCGACCAGATCAATCTGCTGCGGTCCCAGGTTGAGTTCAGCCCAAACGCGCGCCAGGTCGGCGCGGGTAACGGTGACATGGTCGGTGGGCTCCGGAAAGTCCGCTGCCTCGGGCGTGTGGCCCGCGACGTGGAGCATCGGCGCGGCCGAGGTGGTGCCAAACGCGGCGCACATCGCCTTCAGATCATCGCGCGAAGGGACGGTCGCCTCCAGTCCGGTCAACAGGGGGATGCGGTCTGGCGCAAGCTGGCCGGCGAGATAGCCCAGCATTGGCCACAGTGCGTCATCATACCCCTGCGGCAGGTCGACATGGAGCCGGCGGCGGGCGGCGCGGTTGGCGGGTACATAGACGCCGGACAGCGGTGCGCGCCCGGTCATGGCGATGAAAAGATCGAGATAATCGGGGTGTTTCACCGTGCGCGCCGCCAGCACGGTATTGGCGAAGATCACTGCGTTCGATTCCGACCAGCCGATATTCTCGCCCGCCTCTGGCGCGGTCTCCAGCAGGTAGGGCGCGCAGGTAAACGTGGGGCGTGCGCCCATCTTCACATACGCATCGGCCAGACGGGCGGCGCGCAGGCCAAAGGTGTCCGGCACACCTTGCGTCCGCCAATTGCCGTGATCGACCGAAATGGCATTGATCGTGGTGGGGATGCAGACGCGCCCGCCCATCTCGGCCATCGTTTCGGCAAAGCGCAGGTTGGCCGTATTGGCCAGGATGCAGCCATCGATATGACCTTGGGTGACATCGACCAGGGCCGTGGCGCCTTGCAGCGCGGCCATGGCGCAGATCACCTCCATCGCGATGCGCCGTGCCGGACCATCAGCGCCATCCAGCATGGCGCGATCCTGTGCCGACAGGGTGAGCACGGCCACCGCCGGGGGTTCCAGCGGCAGGGCGACCCCGTCCACGATCAGGGCACCCTCGGTTAACTCGACGCTGTGTGCCGCCATCGCCAGCGCAAACGCCGCGGATTCCATCCGCACCACCGGCACAGGGCGGTCAAACATCCGACCGGCAATCATCGCACCAAGGGTGACCACATCCTCGGCCTCGCGGAACACGAATGCCGCCGGCGCGATACCGTTCAGCGCCAGGTCCAGCATGACACCGCTGCCGCTGCACGATCCGCGCGTGGTCGGCATCACCAGCACCTTTCCCGCCAGCGATTGCCCACAGAGGGGGTGATGCACGTCGATCACGATGCCCGTGAGCGGATCAACGCCTCCCCAAAAGCTGAGACCGTCTTCGCAGGCGAGCACCTTGCCAATGGCGCAGCCGGCGATGATCGATTGGCCGGTCATCGGGCGTGACTCGCGACACCCTGCTCTGGTTTCATCGTGGGCTGCTCGTGATAGCGGACATTGGACAAGAGCTCTCGTGTCTGGTGGTGTGGTGGGGCATTGAACAACCGTTCAGACGTCAAACAGCATATAGGCACGGGACATCACTCAAACGCAAGCAATGGCGATGCGCGGCCGGTCCCGGTGCACTTCGAAGATCGGCCAGTCAGCAGCACGCTCTCGCGCGTCATTCCCGCTACATTGCCCGTCGTCTATGAAACGCCTGACATGACATCGAACCCACTGCGGTCCACGCCACCGGTGTTGGCGGCTCTGGCCGTGGCGCTGATCGCCCTCGCCGCGCCGACGCATGTGGCGGACGCCCAGGCGCAGGGGCAAACACCGTCGGCGGCACCGGCCCGTGGCCAGCAGGCATGGCGCGATGCGCTGGCCGATTCTCTGGTGCGCCGCGCGATCGATCGGCGCAGCGTGCAACTCGCCGACAGCACGCTGCTGAGCTACACCGCCAGTGCCCACGGTTTTCTGGCGTTTCTGGCGCAGCTGGGTGAAGGTGTGATCATTCCGCCCAAGGTGGTGCAGAGCGAAGAGCTACAGCTGTCGCTCGCTTGGTGGCAGCCGGGGCGCAGCGCGCAGCGATTGGTGGGTCGCCGCGATACCACGCTGCTGCCGGCCGACGTGGGCTACTATCGCGATCGCTATAGCGTGGTGCTCGACAACCTGCCCGATCGTATTCGACTGGGCGACGGTCAGGACGTGCGCGACGTACCGCATCCGCTGGCCGCGCTCGCCCCACGAATGTATGAGTACGCCATGGGCGCCGCGTTGCGCATTCGTATTCCCGGTCGCGAAATCGTGGTGGACGAAGTGAAATTTCGTCCGCGCGATGCGGCGCAGCCGGCGGCGGTGGGCTCGGTGTATCTCGATCGCGAAACCGGTGCGGTGGTGCGGTTGTCGATGACGTTCACGCGTGCCGCGATCATCGACAAGCGCATCGAAACGCTGGTGGTCACACTCGAGAACGGACTGGTGCGCGAGCGCTATTGGCTGCCGCGCCGGCAAGAGGTGGAAGTGTCACGCGGCAGTACGTGGTTCGATATTCCGGCACGCGGCATTGTGCGCGGCCGATGGGAGATCTCGGGATACACGGTCAATGAGCGCGTTCCGCCGGCCACGATGCTGCTGCCGCGCTGGAGTGCTGCGCCGCGTGACTCGGCCAAGGCGTATCCGTTCACCGGTCGTGTGATCGATGTGCTGCCGCCGGACATTCAGATCGCGAGCAGTGAGGAAGTGGTGCGCGCACGCGTGCAGGCCGAAGCGGCGATACGCAGTTCGATGCTCTCGCGCCCCACGACCGCGTCGGTGACTGGTCGCGGCATCAGCGATCTCGCCCGCTACTCGCGCACCGAGGGGCTCTCGCTCGGGATCGGCGCGTCACATCGCAGCCGCCTTGGTGTGCAGGTGGGTGGTCGGGTGCGCTACGGACTGAGCGATGAGCAGTTCAAGGGGCAGTTGGCGATCGGTCCGGTGCCGGCATTCGGACGTACGCCGCTCATTCAGCTGTTTGCCGAGCGCGACTACCGCGATCTCGCGTTCGCGGAACGGGCCGGCGTCACGAACTCGCTGGCCGCCGCGCTCTTTGGGAGTGACTACAGCACGCAAGTGGATACGCGCGCCGTCGGTCTGTTGTGGCGCCGCAAGCCCACGAGTGCGTTCACGTGGCGGCTGGCCTACGAGAGCGATCGGCCGCTGTCGGTACCGGCGTCGTCGGTGTCGGGGCGATTTGCGCCGGCGCTGGCCGCGTGGGAGATCGATGGGGTACGCGCCGAGATGCAGGGCACAGGCGGTTGGGTCGGGGCCGACGAGCGCGGGGCGCGCGGGACCTGGTCGCTGCAGCTGAGTGCCGGTGCCTTCGAGGGATTCGGTCCTCCGTCGGACAACGAGCTGCTCGTGATTCAGCCGCTGCTGAAGCCGCTGGTGGCGCGTGCCCAGGGGATGGTGCAGATCACGAAGCCGTTGCGCGGTGATCGGGCGCTGTTTCTGCAGACGTTCGGCGGCGTGGCCGGTGGGCGCGATCTACCGCCGCAGTGGCTGATCTTCGCCGGCGGTCCGTGGTCAGCGCCCGGCTATGACTTCCATGCGTTTGCGTCGCGCGCGATGCTGTCGCAGCGGCTCGAGCTCAGGCAGCCGATTCCGGCGCCGTCGATTCCGCTCAGGCGGTGGGGGAAATCTCCGCCGCACGTTACGCTAGCACCGTTCGTGCAACTGCTGGCCACTGCCAGTGGCACACCAGATCGCCCCACCACCGCGGCGTTGCGCCCTTCAGCCGGCATGGGCGTGCTCTTTTTCTACGATCTGGTGCGGGCCGATGTGGCGCGCGGACTACGCGACGGGCAATGGCGCTTCGCCATCGACATCGATCGCGGCTTCTGGGGGATTCTCTGAGCGAGCGCTACGACGCGGCGTACTTCGACAAGTGGTACCGGCATCCCACGCATCGGGTGAAGACGGCGGCTGAGCTGGCCCGGCAGCTGTCGTTCGTGGTGCACACGGCCGAGTGGGTGTTGGGGCGACGCGTGCGCACGGTGCTCGATGTGGGCTGTGGCGAGGGCAACTGGTATCCGGTACTGCGGGCGCTGCGTCCCCGCGTGGCGTATCAGGGCGTCGATCCGAGCGCGTATGCGGTGGCCAAGTTCGGCGCGCGCCGGCATCTGCAGCAGGGTGGCATCGAGGATCTCGACACACTCGATCTGCGCGAGCAGTATGATCTGGTGGTGTGTTGCGGCATGCTGAATTATTTGTCGATCCCGCAGCTCACGAGCGGCATGGCGCAGGTCGCGCAGCGCACGGGCGGCATGGCGTATCTCGAGCTGTTTACGAAGGACGATCACTTCGAAGGGGATACCGATTGGCCAGCGCCCAAGTCGGCGTCGTGGTATCGCGGACTGATGCAGCGGAGCGGGCTCGTCCCAGTGGGCATGCAATGCTATGTGGCGGAAGCGGCGCAATACCGGGTCTCTTCGCTGGAACGGCTGTAGATTCTGCCCCATGACAGATCGCATTGCCGCACCGACGCGCTGGTTGACGTTTCTCGAGGAGCTTCGAGCCGAACGCCGCGCCGGTGATGCCCCGCGTCCGATGCGGGCGTTGGCGGAAGAGTTCGCTGGCCGTGTGTTGGCGCTGCTTTTTCCGCACTTTGCGCATCCGTCGCGACTGGGTGTGGCGGACGTGAACGAAGAAGCGGCGCAGGTCGAGGCGCTGTTACGTGCGGCGATCACGCCGATGGTGCATAACGTCGACTCGGCGGTCGCCACGTTCCTGGACCAATTGCCGAATGTGCGTGCGTCGCTGCAGCTCGATGCCGCGGCGATCCTGTCGGGGGATCCGGCGGCCGAGAGCCTTGAAGAAGTGATCGTGGCCTATCCGGGCTTTCTCGCCACGGCGGTGCATCGCGTGGCGCATGAGCTTTACGTGTTGCACGTGCCCGTCTTTCCTCGGCTGCTCTCCGAGTGGTCGCACCGGGAAACCGGCATCGACATCCATCCGGGGGCGGTGCTTGGTGCGTCGTTTGCGATCGACCACGGTACGGGCGTCGTGATCGGCGAAACGAGCATCATCGGCGATCGCGTGCGACTGTATCAGGGCGTGACACTGGGGGCGCATGCGGTCAGCAAGAAGCTGGCGCATCAGAAGCGGCACCCGACGCTGGGCAACGATGTGGTCGTGTACGCGAATGCGACCATTCTGGGCGGGACCACGGTGATCGGCGATGGTTCGATCATTGGCGGGAACGTCTGGATGACGTCGTCGGTCCCGGCGCGGTCGGTGGTGCAGTTCTCGAGTCGCGTGGAGCAGCGCCCGACCGACGACGGCCTCGAGTTTCACATTTAGCGGTTCACGCCGGTATTTAGCTGCCGCGATCAGCGGCTGCACCGTTCGCTTACTCTCAGCTCACTGACTCATGCGCGTCTCTACGATTCTCGACACCATCGGCCATACGCCGCATGTGCGTCTGCATCGCCTGTTCGATCCGCGTGTGGAAGTATGGATGAAGCTCGAACGGGCGAATCCGGGCGGTAGCATCAAGGATCGGATCGCGATGGCGATGATCGACGATGCCGAACAGCGCGGCTTGCTCACGAAGGAGAGCGTGATCATCGAGCCGACGTCGGGGAATACCGGCATCGGGTTGGCGATGGTGGCGGCCGTGAAAGGTTATAAGCTGGTGTTGGTGATGCCGGAGTCGATGTCGATTGAGCGTCGGAAGCTGATGGCGGCCTACGGCGCCACGTTCGACCTGACGCCACGTGAAAAGGGGATGCGGGGGGCGATCGAGCGCGCCAACGAATTGGTGGCGAGCACGCCGAACGCTTGGATGCCGAACCAGTTCACGAACGACGCGAACATTCGCGCGCACGCGCTGACCACGGCGCGTGAGATTCTCGCTGATTTTCCGGATGGCGTGGACTATATGATCACGGGTGTGGGGACCGGCGGACATATCACGGGCTGCAGCGAAGTGCTAAAGCAGCACTGGCCGGCGATGAAGACGTACGCGGTGGAACCGGCGAAGTCGGCGGTGATCAGCGGCGGGGCACCGGGGCCGCATCGCATTCAGGGTGTCGGGCCAGGCTTCATTCCCGACAACCTGCATCGCGACACCCTCGATGGTGCCATTCAGGTCACCGAAGAAGCGGCGTTCGAGTACACCCAGCGCTCGGCGCGCGAAGAGGGGATCCTGGTTGGCATCTCGAGCGGCGCGTCGCTGGCGGCGGTGGCGCACAAGATCCCCGACATGGCGGACGGCGCGCGTGTGCTCACGTTCTGCTACGATACCGGCGAACGGTACCTGTCGATTGACGGGCTGTTTCCCGCATGACGATGTGGTGGCGTGTCATGGCGGTCGGTGTGTTGTTTGCTCCGGCGTTGGCGAGGGCGCAAGCACCGGTGACGCCGAAGGCGATACCGACGGCGGTGACACCGAAAGTCACGCGCGCCGATCTCGCGGCCGCGTACATGCGCGTGGATGCGGCGTACACGCAGCGGGAGATCGCGAAGACGTTGCCGGACAGTCTGCGCGCCGCGGTGAACCGTACGGTAGACCGCGCGGCGTTGAGTTTCTTTAGCGGGCAGTTTGCGGCGGCCGTTGGTACGATCGATGCCGCCGCTGCGCAGCTCACCGGCGTGGCCTCGGTTCCACCCGCGCCGCCGGCAGGGCCGCGCTCGTTGAATGGGGCACCGGCCAGTGCGGCGCGCGACGAGTATCTGGCACGACTGGCGGCGGTGGATAGCATGGGGCCGCTGGCGCAAGCGCTGTTGTCCACGCGTGAGCGTGCCAAGCTGCTGGTGGACGTGCCGTCGCCCGAGCGGAGTGCGGAGTTCCTAAACGATCCCGCGAAGTTGTCGCGCGATCTGGCGCGTGAGGTGAGCGTGCTGGAACGCGGACGCGATCCGTACATCGGATTGGTGGGCGATTTCTGGCGCGTGTACCGCGGGGCGAACAACGCGCTCGTGCCCATGCGCATCGTGGCGCCGTCGTCGGCGAATGTGCGCAAGCCGGTGGGTGTGCTGCTGGTGCTGCACGGCGCTGGCGGTGACGAGAACATGTTCGTCGATGCGTACGGCAGCGGCATTATCACGAAGCTGGCGGCCGAGCAGCGGCTGATTCTCGTGTCGCCAAAAACCGATGTGTTCGGCACCTCGCCCGAGCATTTCGATGCGTTGATGACCCTGCTACGCAACGAATTTCGCATCGACAGCTCGCGGGTGTATTTGATCGGGCATTTGATGGGCGCCGGTGCGGCGGCGCGGTTAGCGCAGGCGCGTCCGACGCAGTTCGCGGCGGTGGCGATGCTGGCCGGCGGCAGTCCGATTACGGCGCCGAATGCGCCGCCGTCGCTGTTCGTGGGGGCGGAACTCGACGGCATCATTCCCGCCGCGCGCGTGGAAGCGGCCGCCAAGGCGACGCCTGGTGCCACCTACGAATTGTTCCGTCACGAGGGGCATCTGCTGATGGTGGGGAACGGGGTGCGGCGCGCCGTGCCCTGGCTCATGACGCACAGCCGCTAGCTGAACGGCATCCGTCATGGCCAATCGTCCGCTCATTCTGCTGCATGGGTACAGCGCCGACGGCAACGCGTTCGCCACGTGGCGCACGGTATTGCGCGAGGCCGGATGGACGGCGGAGCAGCTGTGCACGGTGAGCTACGAATCACTGACCAACGACGTGTCGGTGCGCGATATCGCCGAGGGCTTTGACAAGGTGCTGCGGCAGCGCGTGGGGCTGGCCAACGACGAGCCGTTCGATGTTATGGTGCACTCCACCGGGATGCTGGTGTTGCGCGCGTGGCTGACCCGGCGCGGCATGACGGCGCAACGGCGTGCGCGTGTGAAGCATGTGATTGCGCTGGCACCGACGACGTTCGGATCGCCGCTGGCCCATAAGGGGCGCAGCTTTCTGGGCGCGCTGGTGAAGGGACGCAAGCAACTGGGACCCGACTTTCTCGAGGCGGGCGATCAAGTGCTCGATGCGTTGGAGCTGGGGAGCCGGTTCAACTGGGAGCTGTCGCACACCGACTTGTTCGGCACCGAACGCTTCTATGATTCGACGCGGACCACACCGTACGTGTTCGTGTTCTGTGGCGCGCGCGGCTATCGCGGACTGGGTGCGCTGGCGAACGGCCCCGGTACCGACGGGGCGGTGCGGTGGGCCGGCTGCGCCTTGAACAGCCGCAAGGTGGTCCTCGATCTCTCGGCCGATTGCGCGGATGACGCGCGCGTGCAGCTCTTGGATTGGACACAGGACGATGTGCCGATGCATCCGATCGCGAACGTGGATCACGGCAGTATTCTCTCGGCGCCGCCGCCCGCGCTCCAGCAGATGGTGATCGATGCGCTGCGGGTGTCGTCGCGTGCGTCGTATGCCACGTGGTGTGCAGGCGCCGACGCGGCGGTGCGCGAGACGCGCGAGGCGATGGTGCCGTGGCAGCAGTTCGTCGTGCGGGCCGTAGATGAACGGGGCGATGGGATTCGCGACTGGAATCTGCAGCTGGGTCTCCGCGACGGTGCCACGCTGGAGCCGTTCACGCAGGACGTGCACGTGTACGGTGGCGATGCCAGCTACCGCAGCTTTCACGTGAATCTTTCAAAATTGAAGGAGTCGGCGGTGTTGAGCGGGCGTCCGCGGCGGCTCACGGCGCAGTTGTACGCGAGCACCGGAACCCAGCGCGTTTTCTATAGCGGCGCGATGGTTGAACCCGTGGGCAACGCCGCCGGTAACCGCGTCGGCGTCGAGGCCCCGAATCGCGCCGGCACGTGGTACGGGTCGCTGGATCTCTCGAGTGTACTGCCGGGTGGCGCCGTGCGCTTCTTTCATCCCTTCACCACCACGTTTGTCGAGTTACGTCTCGATCGCGAGCCGCTGACCGGACCGGGGATGGTGGTGCGACTGCACGAGCCGGGTCAGTAGTTCGGCCGCATTCGTTTCCCACCGACCTCGTGATGACCTCCGACTCTCTCCGTATCGCCGGCGCGCAAATGGCGCCGATCTGGCTGGACCGTGCCGGCACGCTGGTGAAGGTGATCGCGGTGGTGCTGGGTATCATCGAGCGACCGCTCGATCGGGGCGGCCACAGCGTGTACGCCAGCGTGGTCACCGGCGACTCGTCGGGTATCGTGTCAAGGGGTCAGCGTCCTTGAGCGCTCAAGTACTCTGACCCCTTGAAGACCCCTTGAAGTCCCTGCCGCCATAGGCACTCTATTCAACATCGGAGTGGCTATGGCGCTGCAAATCGCCAACCCCGTCGTCGTCCAGAAGGTTGAACTTATGGCAAAACGCCTCGGCCTCGGTAAGACCGCCGTGGTGGAGCGCGCGTTGGATCAGCTCATCAGTGCATCCGAAGGAGCCGAGCACCAGTCCGAGCGCTTCGAGGCCTTGCTCGCCCAGATAGACCGCATCGCTGACCGACCGGACGCGTACGATCCGCTGCAATGGGATGAGCGCGGACTGCCGACGTGATCGTTGCTGACACGTCCGCCATCACTGCCATCGTGTTCGCGGAGCCGGAACGCGAAGCGTTCATCGACGTGATCCGGCGCGCGCCGCGTGTGCTGGTGAGCACGGTCTCGGTAGTCGAGGCGCGCATGGTGGTCCACGGGAGACGTGGCGAGCGAGCGGTCGTGCTCGTGGACGATCTGCTGCGCTTGCCGATGTTCGAGTTGATTCCGCCGGGGATCGCGGAAATGGACGCCGCCTACGCGGCATTCTTGGCCTTCGGCAAGGGCAGTGGGCATCCTGCCGCACTCAACTTCGGCGACGTGTTTGGCTATGCGCTGGCGAAGGTGCGCGGACTGCCGCTGCTGTACAAAGGTACGGACTTCTCGGAGACCGATATCGCGAGGGCGGCTGCGCGATCGGCTTGAGGCGCAGCGCCAGTTGCCGATCGTTATCACCTGTGGTCGGAGCGTTTCGATCGCGAGCTGGTGTTCTTGGTGCGCATCGCGCCCACCATGGCCTCGAGCGTCTGCATGACCGTGACGGCGAACCGTCAGCTGTCCCCGCGGCGCTGCCGCAACTGCTGTGCAAGGGCCAGCGTGCGTCGTGCCGACGCTTCGATGTCATCAACGACCGCGGACACACTCGGCTCACTCGTGGTGATCGCCGCTGCCAGCACCTCGTTCATCCGCGTTTGCCACCCTTTCCCACTGCGGCGATAGGCGGCCAGCACGTGGGCATCGACGCGCAGACTCAACAACACTTTGGGCGGTGCGTCACGCAAGAGGTGCATCGACGCAAGCTGCGCGGCGCTCAGTGCCGGGTTGTCGGGATCGTTCGCTGCCCGCTGCTCGATCTCTGCGTCACTGGGCATGGTGTTGCGCGCGGTCTTGCGCGAACTCGGCGTGGCCAGATCGGCCCGCACCCGTACGATCTTGGACTTACCTGGCTCGCGGCGTTTGTGCATAGCGTCGTCGCTCCTCGCGGCTGGCGTAACGGGCAGAGATCAATCGGATGGCCTGCATCCTGACGGTGAAGACCACGGTCACGATGCGGTCGTCGAGGGCGCCAAGCAGCAGATACCGCACTTCCGACTCGTGTTCAACCGCCAGGATTAACGCATACGGATCGCGCCACAGCTGAACGATCTCACGGAAGTCGATCCCGTGTTTGGTCGCGTTCGAAGCGGCTTTGTCAGGGTCCCACTCGAACGTGACGGGAAAGGTACTACGCCGTAAATACACTGTCAACGCGTGGGCGGAGGGTCATGCGGCAGCGCGGGATCGCTGTCCCGCTCATGATGCGATGCCCCTCGGTCAAGTGCGGTACCGCGCGATTGCGCGCCGGGTCGTTTCTACGCATGGGGGTGAACCGCGCGATTCACGGCAATTTTCTCTTTCAAGGGGTCAGCGTCGATCTCAAGCACGAGCGCGACGTCGCGATCAAGGCGCTGCATCCGGATCTCGGGGCGGCACTTGGCGGCGAACGGCATTTTGCGAGATTCGCAGCACCGCCCGCTTGCAGCACCCGCACACGGGATAGGCATTTCAATCGGAGCGGGTCGACTATCCGTCGAGCATACGACTCGACCGCCGACCGCGTGAGCACCGACTGGCGGGTGGCACAGGCGCGATCGTCCTCGGGGAGCCGAAGGGGTCCTCCCACACGGCGGTGTGCACGTGAAATCCGGAGTGCGACCAGCTGAGCATGCCGGCGGCGAGATCGTGCTCACCCGTCAGCGTGTGAATGGCGACGGTGACAATGCCGCTGGCGCCGCGTCGGGCATGCGCGCTCCGAGACCGGGGAGCGCCGAGCATACCGTCGACCCGGGTGCGGACCATCACCGTTCCGTTGCGCACATGGCCGTTTCGACGCAACGTCCGCGCGGCGCTGGCGTCACGATGCGCGCTGCGCGCGCCTTCTACCTTGAGCGCCCGCTGCACAAGCCCGCGTTCGGCCGCAATCTTTTCCCACCGACCTCGTGATGACCTCCGACTCTCTCCGTATCGCCGGCGCGCAAATGGCGCCGATCTGGCTGGACCGTGCGGGCACCCTTGTGAAGGTGATCGCGGCGATTCATGCCGCGGCCGACGATGGGGTGCAGCTGCTCGCCTTTCCGGAGGCGTTCGTGCCCGGCTATCCGTGGTGGATCGAGTGGACAGATGGCGCGCGCTTCGATTCGTCGGTGCAGAAGACGCTGCATGCGCATTACCTCGATCAGGCAGTGCAGATCGAGGCGGGGCATTTGGACGATGTGTGCGCGGCCGCAAAGGCGCGGGCGATCACGGTGGTGCTGGGCATCATCGAGCGACCGCTCGATCGGGGCGGGCACAGCGTGTATGCCAGCGTGGTCACGATCGACGCCAGTGGTGTGGTGGTGACGGTGCATCGCAAGCTCATGCCTACGTACGAAGAGCGACTGACCTGGTCACCCGGCGACGGCCATGGACTGCGCACGCACCGTGTCGGTGCGTTCACGCTGGGGGCGCTGAATTGCTGGGAAAACTGGATGCCGCTGGCGCGGGCCAGTCTGTACGGACAGGGCGAAGATCTGCATGTGGCGGTGTGGCCGGGGAGCGTGCGCAACACCGAGGAGATCACGCGCTTTATGGCGCGCGAGGGCCGGTCGTATGTGATGTCGGTGGCGGGGCTGCTACGACGCGATCAGGTGCCGGAACAGACGCCGCACTTCGAGCTGCTGCAGCGTGTGCTGCCCGAGGTGATGGGCGAAGGCGGCACCTGTATTTCCGGCCCCGATGCCGTGTGGCTGGTGGCGCCGGTGGCGCACGAGGAACGCATCATTGCCGCCGACGTGCATCATGTGCGCGTACGCGAGGAGCGGCAGAACTTCGATGCGATGGGTCACTACGCGCGCCCCGATGTGCTGCAACTCGAGGTGAACCGGGAGCGGCAGCGCGCGGTGCGGATTCGCGACTAGCGGACCGTCAACGGCCGCTGCATGATCGCTGCTCGAGGACGCACTGCACGCCGGGTGTGATCAGCGAGAGCAGATCGTAGCCCGTCGATCGCTGAATCGCATCGACCGTGGTGAGGTACGCCGTGTAGGGTCGGCTGGCGATCCCGTTGACATTCGGCATGTTGACCGCGATGACCTGCACGTCGGCCGGGCTCGTGATCTGCGCCGGTCCTCGGAGATCGGGGACGACGACGGCCACCTTCCACATCGAATCGGGAATCGCGAGCGGGGCACCGGGCATCACACCCAACCCATCGACACCGGGGCCCGAGCGATTCCGCGTCCAGATGCCGCCGGCGACGATGTAGATCTGGCGGCCGCCGGTAAGAAGCGTGCGCAAGACCGTCTCGAACTCCGCCCACGGGCCGGCGTTCATGTCCTGTCGCTGCGGCAACATGTTGGTGAGAAAGAACGTCGCCGCGTTGTCGCCGTCGGCACTCGTCCAGTCGGCCGACGGGGCGAGATGGCCGCGTGAATACTCGCCCCCGTTGATCCAGTCGTTGGTCGTGGTGCGAAGCAGGCCGAGTCGCGTGAGCGCGGTGTCGGTAGAAAAACAGTTGCATCGCGCCGCCGCGCCCAGATGGCTCGCCTCGAGATGCCACGCGGCCCAGTTCGCCACGCCGCGGCGCGGATTGAGCGAGAGCGTGTACTGTCGTCTGGCAATGAGTACGTCGTCGGTGGAATCGGCGTCGGTGGGCAGTCCGAGCGCGGTGTTGAAGCCCACACGCGCCGTCGTTGCCACGGGGGCGATGGCGCTCATGATGGTGGTGGCTGCCGTCGACCCATCGCTCGCCGTGACGCCGATACGCGCGCTGCCGGGGCCGACGGCCGAAATCACTCCGTTGGCATCCACCGCCACGACCGTGGGATCGCTGGTCGTCCACGCCACGCTGCGATTGCTCTGGGCGACCCCTGCGCCGTTGGTGCCGGACACGAACAGCTGCGTCTGGAAGCCCACGGGAAGCGCCGGCGCCCGCGCGCCAATGGCGAGCGTGGCCACGCCGCCACCGGGCGCTGCGGGCGGCGGGGCGAGTGGCAGCGCGTCTGTACCACCAGCGCAGGCGCAGCAAATCAGCACGATCAGCAGCGCCAGGCCGCCGCGAATGCGCACGGATCCCGCGCCGCGCGAATGGGACCGGTGTGTGTGCGACGTACGGGTCGATCGACTGTCACGCATAGGCAGAACTCGAGACATTATGTAATGTATCGCGACGCCCATTGCCCGCCGCGGTCGCGCTCGTGGCAGCCCAGGAGTACGGCGTACCCGACGGCGTGCCGTCGTCGTCAGTAGCCGCGCGTGCGGTCGACCACCCACTTCGGCAACTCACCACGCTCGAGTGCCTCGAGACACTCGAGAAATCCGTGCGCGGCGCCGTCGATGGTGGTGAGTCCGGAAACGTGTGGCGACACCATCACGCGCGTATCGCTCCACAACGGGGAGTCGGCCGGCAGCGGTTCGGTGGCGAAGACATCGAGCGCCGCGGCGCGCAGCCAGCCGTTGTCCAGCGCTTCGGGCAGCGCGGTCTCTTCCACCACCGAACCGCGGCCGGCGTTCAAGAGCACCGCGCCCTGACAACGCGACAGCACGTCGCGTGAAATCAGGCCGCGTGACGCGGGCGTGTCGGGGACGGCCACTACGATCCAGTCGGCGTTGCCGACGAGACTCGCGATTTCACTCGACGGATGCACCGCACTGAACGCCGCGCTGTTTGCCGTGCCACTGCGCGACACGCCGGTGACGTGTACACCCAACGCATGTAGCGACGATGCAATCGCGCGGCCAACATCCCCCGTGCCCACCACCAGCGCGCGCGTACCCGCCACGCGCGCGATGTCACGCGGCGCCCAACGGCGCTCGCGCTGCGCTTCGGCCAACTCCAGCAGCTGCAGCTGAATCGCGAAGATGCGCGACACCGCCCACTCGGCGATCATCGGACCGAACGATTCGGGGCTGCGCGTGAGCAGAATGGATGGATCGAGCTCAGAGGCCATCCACGAATCGACGCCGGCACCGGTGCACTGGATCCAGCGCACGTTCCCCATGTCAGCCACTGCGGGCGGACGCTTGAAGCCGATATACGCCTCGGCCCACGCAAGATCATCGGCGGTGATCTCGGTGAACACCTTGCCGCGCAGCTCGAGGTCGGGGCGACGCGCGCGAATGGAATCGGCGATCGACACATGGGCGTTGGCGCCGATGACGATACGACGCGGAGCGAACGGAAGCGGGAAGGTCATGACACGGCCTGGCGTTGAGTGGGAGACGAACCGATGGCATCACCGACGGCGTTGCAGGCGAGCACGGTGGCAAAGATGAAAAGCCCGGGGAAGATCGCGAGCCACGGTTCGCTGGTCATCGCGGTTTGCGCCTGATACAGCATGTTGCCCCAGCTGGCGGTGGGTGGTTGCACGCCCACGCCGAAGAAGCTCATCGTGCTTTCCAGCAGGATACCGCGACCGATGGCAAGCGTAGTGGCGACCGTGGCGGCGGGGATGACGCCCGGAATGATATGGCGAACGATGACGCCCACCGGATTGGCGCCGATGGCCCGCGCCGCCTGCACGAAATCGAGCGACGACAGCGACTGCACTTCAGCGCGCACGACACGCGCGGTTTCCATCCATCCGGCCGCTGCCACCAGCAGGATCAGCATGGGGACGCCAGGCTGCAGCACCGCCGCGCCAAGCATGAGTAGCGGCAGGCGCGGAATCGCGAGCATGGCGTCGGTTGTGCGCATGAGCACGTCGTCGACCCAGCGGCCGGCGTACCCAGCCACGGCGCCCACCGCCATGCCGATCGCTGCGCTCATCAGGGCGGAGAGCACACCGATGGCAAGCGAGACACGCGCACCCACCAGCACACGCGTGAGGACGTCGCGCCCGAGTTCATCGGTGCCGAACCAGTGCACCAACGACGGCGCCGCACGGCGATTGGCGAGATCGAGTGCGTCGGCGGCAAAGGGCGCCAGATACGGCGCCAGCAGCGACGCTACCACGAGCGTGGCCAAAAAGAGCAGGCCGCCGCGCGAGCCGGCCTTCATGCGGCGCCCCGCGTGCGTGGGTCGATCGTGCGCACGGCAATATCGGCCAGCAGATTCAGCACCATCACCGCGATGGCCCCGCACATGAGAAACGCCATGAGCACGGGATAGTCGCGTTTCACCAGCGATTCCGTGAAAAGGCTGCCCACGCCGGGCCACGCGAACACACTCTCGGTGACGACCGCACCCGACGCCATCATGGCGGCGTCGAGCAGCACTACGGTCACGAACGGGCCCAGCGCATTCGGCAGGGCATGACGCAACAGCACGCCGCGCTCGGACACGCCGCGCACACGTGCCGCATTCATGAACGGCCGCCCAATGGTTTCGCGCATGGCTCGACGCAAATAACGCGACCACGCGGCAGCTTGCACGGCGGCGAGTACGACCACCGGGAGTACGAGATGCGCGATGCGATCCGCGAACGAACTGGCACCGAACGACGCACGACCCGACGACGGCAGCCACCCCAGCGTGATCGCAAACACCAACTGCAACAGCAAGCCGAACCAGAACACCGGCAGCGAAATGCCCGCCACGGCGCCGAACGATGTAACGCGATCGAACAGGCGATGCACCGACGCCAGCACACCCACGGGCAGTGCCACGCAGAGCGCCAGTACGGTGCTCGCGCCCACCAGTTCGAGCGTCGCGGGCACGCGCTCGAGCACCCGATCGAGCACGGGACGACCATCAGCAAAGCTGTATCCCCAGTCGCCGCGCACGAACGCCGACAGCCACGACGCGTATTGCGCCGCCAGTGGACGGTCGAGCCCCATGGCGGCGCGCAGGCGCTCGATGTCCTGCGGCCGCACATTCGGATTCTCGAGATACGCCGCGAGCGGACCGCCAGGTACGGCCTGCAGCAGCGCGAAGACCAGCACCGAGATGAGGACCAGCAGCGGAACGCTCTGCAGCACTCGCCGCACGATCATGCCACGCATCGTGGCCGCAATCACGGCGTGCCGATCTCCCACTGGTACACGTTCCAGAACGGACCGGCATTGGTCGGATTGCCGGTGAAGCCCTTCAGGGACCGCGGCACGGCATCGACCTTGGCCGTGTTGTAGAGCACGATCTCTGGGGCGAGCGCGGCGATCCGACGCTGCGCGTCACGCAGCAGTTCATTACGCTGCGCGACATCGGCGGTGCGATCGGAGCGGTACAGCAGCGCCGACAACTCGGGGTCGTTGACGTAGTTGATGTTGCGGCCGGCCGGCGGCATACGATCGCCGGCAAAGAAGAGCGTGAGTTCCGGATCGGCGCCCATCTGCCACCAATGCAACATCGCGTCGAAGTCGCCACTGAACCACACGCTGCTGATGGTCGTGCCATCGAGCAGCTTCACCGTCATGTCGGCACCGACGTCACGAAACGCCTGCTGCAATGCCTGCGACACATTTTCGCGGATCGCAAAGCCTGACTGCGTAATAAGCGTGAAGGCGAGACGCTTGCCGTTCTTCATGCGAATGCTATCGGCGCCAGGCACCCAGCCCGCTTCGGTGAGCAGCGCGCGTGCGCGCGCGGGATCAAAGCCGTACGACTGCACCTTCGGCTCGTAGGCGGCGGAGAGCGGCTGAATCGGACCGTTCACGACGGATACCTGGCCGTCGAGAATGGTACGCACGAGCAGATCGCGATTGACTGCGTGGGCCAGCGCCTGCCGCACTTTCACGTCGGCGAACGGCGCGAAGTGCTTCTGGTTGAGCGTCACGTGCTCGTAGCCGTTGCCGACCACGCGGTTCATGCGCAGGCCAGTGATGGACTCCAGCTCGCGCACCTTGTCCCACGCGACCAGGGCCACCATGTGCACTTCACCCGACTTGAGAAGATTGATGCGCGTGGTGGTATTCGTCAGGAAACGGAAGAGCAGCTGCTTGATTTTGGGATACTCCGGGCCACGCCAGTAGCCTTCGGCGCGCTCGAGCAGGATGTACTCGCCCGTCTTCCACTCCTTGACCTTGTAGGGGCCAGTGCCGAGTGGCGCGCGGTTGTAGTCGTTGGCGGTGTTGAGATCGCGCCCCTCGAGCACATGCTTGGGCAGCGTGCCGCGCACGAACTGGAGCTGGTACGGCGCGTATACCTCTTTGTAGTGCACGACGGCTGTGAGCGAGTCGGGGGTGTCCACCGACGCAATGCGGTCGAAGCCATCGACGCTCTCGGGTTTCCAGTCACCCTTGTTGATCGCATCTACGGTGAACTTCACATCGGCCGAGGTATGCGGTACCCCGTCGTGCCACTTCACACCCGGACGCAACTTCCACGTGACATCCATGCCACCATCGGCGCGCACGATCACGCCGCCATTCTCCGTGGTCGGAAGCTCCGCCGCGAGCACGGGGATGATCTTCATCTCCTCGTCATTCGTGACGAGCCCTTCCACCACGCCCGCCTCGATGTCCTCGAGAATGTGTGTGGCGTAGCGGTTCATCGTGTCGGGCTCACGATCGTAGCCCACGATGAGCAGGTCGTTCGACGGTCCGGTGCGGGACGTCTCTCCGCCGCAGGCGGCGAGTGACGCACCGAGCGCAGCGGCGACGCCGAGGGCTGAGAATCGGGATGAGCGTACGGAGCAACGCATCATGAAGTTGCCGTAAGGAGTCGCGCCGCGAGCGCCACAGGGATGGATCCCCGGCTCAACAGCGCATCATGAAAATGCCGCGGTGAATAGTCCGCCCGCTGGCGCATGGTGTCCCGCAGATCGAGAATGCCCTGCGTGCCCAGCCAGTACATCACGGCGGTGCAGGGGAACATCGAGTTCTTGGTAGCTTCGCCGATGGCGACTGCCTCCGGCATACCGACTTCGTGCACGTAGTAGGCCACCGCCTCGGCGAAGGTGAACTCACCCGTGTGCAAACGGATATCGACGATGGCGCGCGCCAGCATGCGCACGCGACTCTGCTGCTCCGCCGCCTGTTCGAGCGGCGTGAGGAAACCGAGTTCGTCGGCGAGCTCGGTGGCGTAGCACGCCCACCCCTCAGCCATCGAGCCGCCCAGGAACATGCCGATGCGGCTGGCGCAGTCGACCGCGGCGATCTTGCCAATCCGTGAGTGCGACCGATGGGTGGCGTGGCCGTTCTGCACATGATGGCCGAGCGCGCCGTGATGCACGACGTGATTGAGCGTGATCGTGCTGTGATTCCACGCCTTCAAGCGGCGTTCGCGCTCGTCGGGGGCGATGGTATCGTCGACGGGGGTGACGAGATACCGATGCTCGGGGCGGGGTTCGTACGGCGCCGGCGAGCGATAGAAGAGGAAGTAGAGCTGCGGCGCGATGTCGCGGGCCCACACGGGAATCGGCACGTAGCGCAACGGCCAGTCGGGCCACTCCACTTGATCGTGCGCGAGGGCAAGGGCGCGACAGGCTTCGAACTGCGACGTGAACGCGGCCAGAAAGCTGGCGTCAGTGCAACGATCGTCGGCCAGCTTGGCGCCAAGTGCTTCGGGCGATCCGGCAACTTCGGTGGCGAGCGCATGGAAGCGCGCCTTGGCTCCGGGCATGTCGCTCAGTACGCGCTGGAGCAGCTCGCCAGACGACTTCGCGCAGAAATGTCCGCGCTGCAAGAGAATGTCGTAGCTGTCGGCGCCGATCGCGTAGCCAGTGTCCACGTCGTGTGGCAACAGGAACAGCCATTGCGCGGCGACGTCGAACGCCTGCGCCGCATCCGCAGCCGCTTCGGTGATCGACTGGCGTTCCGCATCGACGATCCAATGCTCGTCGAACCAGAGTCTCAACGGTCCCCGCAGGAACGCCGCGAACACGCGCGCCTCCCGGGTGGCGCGATCGATCCAGATGGCGGGCACCGGTTCAGTCAGCGCCGTCGGCATAGCCCCAAGAAAGGCGGGGATTGCGCGAAGTCTCGCCCTGATGGACGCCGTGCAGGCTTCGATCGGCTGTGTGGGTCGCAGCAGCAACGACACCACGCTGAAGATCGCCTCGCCGGTCCAGAGCGCCGGATTTCGGTCGTGAAAGAAGCGGCTCTGCGTTTCGAGAATACGCACATCGATGTTCGCGCGCGCCAGCTCGGCGTCGACGGCGTCGATATCGGCGGCGAGGGCCGCATCTCTGCGAGGCGGGAAGGCGCTGAACAACGCGTCGTGCAACTCCGCCAACTCCGCTACGTCGGTGTCGCGCGCGTCGCGCGACCAGTCGGGGAGCCGATGGTCATGCGTGTGCAGCCCCGTGAACGTGGCGTTCACCGGGTGGCGTTCGAAGTATTGCGCGAGGAAGCGGTCGAGCACCGCAGGCGTGTCGTGACTCAGGATGCCGATCCCGCGACGGGGGGCTGTTCGAGCGGAATGTTCACCCAGCGCCGTTCACGGAACGAGCGTTCGACGGCGTTGATGAGCTCCTGCACGTGCGCCCCATCCTCAAAGTTGCCTTCGTTGCCGCTGACTTCACCGCGGATCTCGGAGATGAACGAGCCGATGAGGTTGGCATAAAAGAGCGAGCGCCATGATTCGCGCGCACTGCCGCCGGCTGGATAGAAGCGCTGCGGAATCTCGAGCTCCTTGAACTCGACCGAATCGGCGGTCGCACCCTTGAGCGTTTCGCAGATGCCGTTCTCTTCGACCAAGCGACAGATGAGCGCGCCCTTGCTGCCGTACACGCGGGCTTCGATGCCGGGATAGTTGCCCACGGTCACGAAGCTGGTTTGAATCGAGCCGATGCCGCCATTGTCGAACTCGCCGATAAAGATGTCGCCGTCGTCGATATTCATGCGCATCATGGTGCCGGTGGCGCGCACCATGCGCTCGGGGATGAAGTTCTTCATCGTGCCGACCACCGACTTGAAGCGACTGCCCATGAACAGGTGCCCGATGTCCATGATCGGCGCGCCGTAGCCTTCCAGCGACGAGACGTGAATCTCCGTCTGGTCGGCTTCATGATCGACCTGACGCAACGGCGTCTGCGGATCGAGCCACTGCGAGTTCTGCTCGTAGCCGTTGAAGATGAACGGCGTGCCGATGTAGCCCTCGTCGATCAGCGCCTTCATGTAGCGCATGGCCGGCGAGTAGCGGAAGGTGAAGCCGAGTTTGGTCTTCAGCCCCTTGCTCGCAGCCAGTGCCGCCGCGCGCCGCGTTTCAGTGAAGTCGTACGCCACCGGCTTTTCGCACAGCACATGCTTGCCCGCTTCCAGTGCCGCGCAGCTCAATGCAAAGTGCGTCGCACTGGGCGTGCACACATCGACCACATCAATATCGGTGCGGGCGATCAGCTCTTCGTGCGTGGCATACACGTTTGGAATATCGAATTGCGCGGCGAATTCGCGGGCGCGCTCAACGATGGGATCGGCGATCGCGACGATAGTGCAGCGCGGATCGCGCTTCCATCCTGGAAGGTGCGCGAACTGTGCCCAGGCGCCAGCGCCGAGCACGCCCACACGAACGATGTCGTTGCTGGCGGTCACTGAATTACCCGTGAGCTGTCACCCGGCAACAACAGCTGCCGGTGCGCCCAGATCGGCGCGATGCCGTTCTTCATGACGCGTTCGTGGAAATCGCGGAGATTGAAGTTTGCGCCCTGTGCCGCCTTCACATCACGGCGCAGGGTAAGCATGCCACGCTTGCCCAGGAAGTAGCCGCCGTAGGTGGGGTCGTAGGTGCCGCGTTCCGCTTCGCGCTTGGCAGCGGGTGCGGCCACGTACGCCTGTTGCTCGAAGCAGGCCTGCGCCTGGGCCAGCGTCCATTCGCCAGTGTGGAGACGGATGCCCGAGAGCAATCGACAGATGCGGGTGAGCGCGTCGCTGAGCTGCGCCAATTCGTAGCGCGGGTCGCTATTCATGAAACCCTGCTCCACCACCAACTCTTCCGAGTAGTGCGCCCAGCCATCCTGTCCGGATGACGGCTGCGGAAACGGATTCAGGCCGATCCAGATGCGCCGGATCTTGCCCGGTGTTTCGCGCATGTGCACCGAGTGCAACCAATGACCTGGCATGGCCTCGTGGGCCGAGGTAATTGCCAGCGATGCGAAGTTGAAACGCTCCAGCCACGCTTCCTGCACGGCGGGGGCGTCGGCCGAGTCGGCGTCCGTGATGTAGTAGTAGCTCTGCACCGGCGTCTTCTCGAGCGGCGGCGAGGCGTGCATCGACGCAAAGCCCAGTGAGAACGGCTGCGCCGGTTTGACGACCACGCGTTCGCCATTGGGCACCACGGCCAGATTCTTGGTTGCGACGAAGCGCGTGAGCGAATCCACGATGGCCTGCGCCGCCGCCACCACGTCGCCGCGCCTGGGATGATCGCGGCGAATCGTGAGCCACGTGGCCTGTGGATCGGCGCCCGGCGCCAATCGTAGGGCGGCGGCACGGAAGCGCTCTTGCGCACTCTTGAGTTCACGCTCACCGAGGGCGGCGAGGTCGGCCAGCGGCACATCGATGAGCTCTTCGGCGCGGTAGCGTCGCGCGACCGCGTCACCACCGACCTTCCACTCACCGTTGGCGGTAGGGAGTACGGTCTTCTCGAAATCCGCGGTGTACGCGTCGATCTCCCGTGCGGCGACCGCAGCGGCGCTGAGCAGCGAATCCATGAGCGGCGTGCCCTTTTCCCCGGCGAAGGCGACGGGCACGTCGGTGGTGAGCATCGTGGACGCACCGCGCATCATGCCGAGTCCGCGTTCGGCGAAGATCCGGGGGGGATTGACGATGTTCGTGCGCGCCGCCTGCAAAAATGCCGGCACCCCCGACAGCTTGCCGATGATGCGACGCATGCGCACCGGCGCCGCCTCGTTTTCCATCGTCATCAGGTTGTGCACGCCATCCGACAACGCACTGGCGTACGTCATCGGATTGCGCTTCCAGTTCTGCAGCGTTTCCTGTTCGAGCAGCCATCCGTCGATCACGCCGGCGAGAATGCGTTGGTCCACGCGTTCGTCGGGGGTAAGTGAGGCATCGCTGAACGCCGCGAGCTCGGCCGCTGCCGTCTTGAGGGTCGCGATTTCGGCGGCGATCGCCTCGGCCGAGAAATCGTCGAGCACGTCATCGTGATCGTGCAAGCCGTTGCCGGCCGCGATCGAGGGATGACGGCGCGCGAAGCCGTCGAGATAGCGGTCCACGAAGGGGGCGAAGCTGGCGGAAGTCGTCGCGGGTGCGGCGGCTCGATCGGCGGCCGGGGTGCAGGCCGCACCGAACGCGGTGCCGATGGCGCCGAGCGAGAGCAGCGCAGCCGTGGTGAGTCGTATGGGGGTTTGCATCGGGGCTTAACCTGTGGCCGATCTCCGCCCTTTGCAAACGATTTGTCTGCATATTCGCCGACACGAACGCTCTCGTTGTTTTTCATTGACCCGCGACCCCATTCCGCCATGCTTTGCCCCTCTCGGTGTGCCGTAACCCGGCGGATGCTGGCGATCTCGGGCATGTTACTCACGATCACGCTCGTGCGACCGTTCGAATCGGTGTCGGCGCAGTCAGCCACGTTGCCGGCCGATCAACAGGAGGCACGCGCCATCCTGCGGCAGCTGGTGAACATCAACTCGACGACCGGCACGCCCGGGGTGCGGCGCGCGGCGCAGGCCATGGCCGCCCGGTTACTGGCGGCCGGCTACCCGGCGGTCGACGTGCAGCTCCTTGGACCACGGCCGGAACTCACGTCACTCGTGGCGCGCCTGCGCGGACGGGCCTCGGGCAAGAAGCCGATGCTGTTGATGGCGCATCTGGACGTCGTGGCCGCCAACCGGAGTGATTGGCCGGCCGATCCGTTCACGATGATCGAGAAGGACGGCTGGTACTACGGGCGGGGTTCCGAAGACAACAAGGCGGGTGTGGCGGCGATCATCGCGAATATGGTGCGCTGGAAACGCGAGCAGTTCGTACCCGACCGCGACATCGTGATCGTGCTCTCGGCCGATGAGGAGACCACCAGCGGCTCGATGACGTGGCTGCTCACGAATCACCGCGCGAAGCTCGACGCGGAATACGCCCTCAATACCGACGCCGGCGGCGGGGCGCTCGATAGGGGCACGCCCGTGTCGAACTCGGTGCAGGCCGCGGAGAAGGTGTTCGCCAACTTCAAGCTCGAGTCCACGAACCCCGGCGGGAACAGCTCGGTGCCGCGGAAGGACAACGCGATCTACGATCTCTCGGCGGCCCTGGTCGCCTTCGGCGCCTCGGAGTTTCCGATCCGGCTCACCGAGGTGTCGCGCGCCTATTTCCAACAGAGCGCTGCTACGCAGACCTCCGAGGTGGCAGCGCTCATGCGCGCGGTGGCGGCGCAGCCGATGAGCGTGGCGGCCGCCCGCTCACTGGCCGCCAGCAATCCATACTGGAACTCAGTGATGCGTACGACCTGCGTGGCGACACTGCTGGCCGGTGGACATGCCGACAATGCGCTGCCGCAGCGCGCCTCAGCGAACGTCAACTGCCGCATGCTCCCCGATGAGGTGCCCGACTCGGTGCGGGCCGCCATTCAGCGCGTGGTGGGATCGCTGGCCACGGTCACGGCCGATGGGCCAATCACGCCGAGCCCGGCGTCGCCGTTACGCGCGGATGTCATGGGCGTGGTGGAGCGACTCACGAAGGAGCGATTCCCCGGCGCTGTGGTGGTGCCCGAAATGTCTACCGGCGCCACCGATGGTCTGTTCACACGCAATGCCGGCATCCCCACCTACGGCATCTCGGCCGTCTTCTTCGAACAGCTGGAACCGAGCCGTGCCCACGGCCAAGATGAGCGCGTGGGGGTGAAAGCGTTCCACGACAGCGTGGATTTCTGGTACCGCATGGTGAAGCAACTGGCATCGCCGGCGATTACGCCGTAGCCGGTTACGCCGTAGCCGGTTACGCCCTCGGCGATGACGCCTTCGGCTGCCGCAGCGGCTTCACGGCGAGGGTGAGCACGAAACCGACAGCGAGGAGGCCGGCGAGCAGCATCAGCGGCTGGTCGTAGATGTGTACACGCGGCTCGCCCGGGGCCAGCGCCGAGCGGGCGCGCTCGGAGAGTTGGGTGATGATCACGGGACCCACCACGGCGGCGACGCTCCACGCGGTGAGCACGGCGCCGTGGATGGCGCCCACGTTGCGCGAACCGAACAGGTCGGCGAGGAAGGCCGGCATCGTGGCGAAGCCACCGCCGTACATGGTGAACACGGTGAGCAGGCAGGCCAGGAACGGCCACCAGGCACCCATCTGCGCAAAGCGCGGAATGGCCAGAAAGAGCGCGAACTGCACCGCGAAGAAGATGAGATACGTGGTACGTCGACCCAGCAGGTCCGACGCGCTCGACCAGAGCAGCCGTCCGCCGGCATTGAACAGGCTGATCACCGCCACCACGGAAGCGGCCTGCTGGGGCGTGCGACCGAAGAGGTCCTGCATCATCGGCGAGGCCTGGGCGAGAATGCCGATCCCGGCGGTGACGTTCACGCAGAGGATGCCCCAGAGCAGCAAGAACTGCGGCGTGCGCACGGCCTCGCTTCGCGTGAGGTTCGCGGTCACCGCCCTCGTGTCGCCGGGCTCGCCCTCCGGGGGCGGTCGTAACAGCTGGGCGCCCGCCATCATCACGGCGAAGTACACACCGCTCAATACGAAGAGGGTGTTGGCGACGCCCACCTGCTCGACGAGAAACACCATCGCGTAGCCGCCGAGAAAGGCGCCGCCGCCGAACCCCATGATCGCGAAGCCGGTGGCCATGCCGAGTCGATCGGGAAACCACTTCACCAGCGTGCTCACCGGCGCGATGTAGCCAATCCCGCACCCAATGCCGCAGAGGATGCCGAGCCCCACAAAGAGCAGGAGCGGCTGTTGCCAGAGCAGACCTAGCCCGCCAAGGGCGAGTCCGCCCGCGAAGAACATGGCCGACGTCCTGGCCGCGACCCGCGCCCCCCGTCGCACGACCCACGGTCCCATGGTGGCCGCGCTCAGGCCGAGCAGCACCAGCGCCGCAGTGAACGTGGTGTATGGCGGGCTACCCCACCACGGCTGCGGCGGGAGCGCGGCGATGATCGGGCGATTGAGCGTGCTCCACGCGTACACCGAGCCGATGCCCAGGTGGACGAGGACGGCGCCGAGGGGGATGGTCCAGCGGGATTTCGACATAGGGCCAAATAAACGCATGGACGGGAATTCCGTGCCACTTAGGGCTTACCGAAATTCCCAATCGGACCGGTGGGGTTGGTAGGTTGCGCCATGTCCTCGCGTGAAAGTCCGATCGCGGCCCAGCGGGCCCGCAATGCCCGCCTCACGGCCCAGGCGGAAGAGCTGGCGCGGGCCGACCGGGCCGAGCATGGCCTCCCCGAGTTGCCGGTGATCCTGCTGCCGGCGAACTCGCGCAACACGACCGAACTGCCCGAGGAGTCGCGTGACGCGTTTCTCGAGCGGCTGCGTGGCACCATCGCCGAGGCGTTCAGCGAGGCGGTACGCGACAACCGCGCGCCGATGAGTGCCGAGGCCGAGTCGGCGCGCGAGGACGCGGGATGGGCGCTTCCGGCGTCGATCCCGGCGATGCCGGATATCATCGGCGCGAGCTGCGGGACCTGTCGCGGCGAGTGCTGCACGGCGGGCGGTACGCATGGGTTTCTGCACGCCGACAGCATCACGCGGGTACGCGCCCAGCTCACCGACGACGGGGAGACGGTCACCCCGGAGTCGCTGGAGGCGCGCTACGCGTCGCACCTGCCGGCTCGCCATTACCGGGGGTCGTGCGTGTTTCACACCACGGCGGGGTGCCATCTGCCGCGGGGGCTGCGGTCGAATCTGTGCAACCGGTATGTGTGCGGCGGTCTGGCTCAGCTGACCCGGGCGCTGGTGTCGTCGGAGCAGACCTCGGCGTATGTGGCGGCCGCCGATTCGGTGCACCTGCGGCGGCTCGCACTGGTCACGGTGACTGGGGCACGGGCGATCACCCTGCGCGATGTGAATTAGCGTTCATGGCTTGCGGGCGCCCGCGCCTTCTATAGCGTTACAGAGCGTTACAGTTTCCAACTTTTCCCTCCGCGGCCGGTGTCCCATCACGTGACTAAACCGATGCCCAAGTCCCTTCGCCGTCCGATTCGCCTAGCCGCCTTGAGCGCCGGGCTCGTCGCCATGACGGCCTGCGCCACCTCGCGGTCGGCCTCATCGGCCGGAGCTGCGTTCCAGATGGGCGATGCCGGTGCGCTCGTGCGCGCGCGCGCCGACAGCTTGCGCTATCCGTGGGTCACGGCCGACGCGGACTTCATGAGCGGCATGATCCACCACCACGCGCAGGCGATCACGATCTCCCGCTGGGCGCCGTCGCACGGCGCGAGCGCGTCGGTGCAGCGGCTCACGGCGCGCATCATCAATGCGCAGACCGACGAGATCACGATCATGCAGACGTGGCTCAAGGATCGCCGTCAGACCGTGCCGATGGTCGATTCGCTCGGCAACGTGACGATGGCGGGCGCGGGCCACGATATGGCGGCGATGCCGGGCCACGACATGGCGGCCATGGGCGGCATGACCATGGGCGGCATGGCCATGGGCCAGATGTCGATGCCGGGGATGCTCACCGATGCGCAGCTCAAGGAGCTCAACACGGCGCGCGGCAGTGAGTTCGACCGGTTGTTCCTGACCTACATGATTCAGCACCACCGTGGCGCCGTCTCGATGGTGAAGACGCTGTTCTCGGCGCAGGGCGCGGGGCAGGATGAAACCGTGTTCAAGTTCGCGAACGATGTCGAGGTCGATCAGAGCACCGAGATCAAGCGCATGTTCACGATGATGTTGGAGATGGGATTCGCTCCGCCGGCGTAACACGACGCGCTGGTTGGGCGAGCTGTTGGACGTGATGTTGACCGAGCTGTTGGACGTGATGTCGTTGGATTACCACCACCTTTTGCACACAGGAACAGACATGTCAGAAGCACTTCCGCGTCGTCGCGGGGCGAGTGTTGTCACGGGTTACGCGGCCGTCGCGCTGCTGAGCCTCGCGGCGTGCGCGCCGTCGAAGCCCAAGACGGCCCCGACGCCGATGAACGATCCGCGCGTCGGCCTCAAAGCCGGCTTGTTCGACGCCGGCGAAGCGATCTCGAACATGAAGGTCGTGGCGAAGGCGGTCTCGCCGCCGGGCTTCCTGGGCATCACGAATTCCGACCTCGCCTTCACCGGCAAGTACGCGATTCAGGGCAACTACAATGGCCCGGTGATCTGGGACATTTCGAACCCGGCCAAGCCGGTACTCGTGGTGGCGTACAGCTGCCCCGCGTCGCAGAACGACATCTCGGTGTACAAGAACCTGATGTTCATGTCGGCCGAAGCGAACAACGGTCGCGTGGACTGCAAGCCGGGTGGCGTGCCTGATCCCGTGAGCAAGGAGCGCATGCGTGGCGTGCGCGTGTTCGACATCAGCAACATCCGCGAACCGAAGTTGATTGCGAACGTGCAGACGTGCCGCGGCTCGCACACGCACACCGTGCTCGAGGATCCGAAGGACAAGGAGAACGTGTATATCTACGTCTCCGGTTCGTCGGGCATCCGTTCGGCCGGTGAGCTTGAAGGCTGCGCCGACGTGGCGGCGGACGATCCGAACTCGGCGCGCCTGCGCATCGAGATCATCAAGGTGCCCCTCGCCAACCCGGCCTCGGCCGCGGTGGTCGGTCGCGCCAACATCTTCGCCGGACTGAGCGCCGCGCCGGCGCATGGCCTGTCCGACGCCGACAAGGAAGCGGCCGCGAAGACGCTCGCCACGGCGAAGGCCGCCGGTGCGTTCATCGCGAAGAACCCGCAGTCGGGTGCTGAGATGGTCGTGCCGCCGCAGGTGATCCGTCCGTTGCTGGACAACGCCATGAAGGCGCGTGGCGGCACGACGGCGAACGCGGCCGATAGCGCGGCCGTGCGCGGTATGGCGCAAGGTGCGATCAACACGATGTTCGCCGGGGCGGCGGGCGGTGCACCGGCCGGTCGTGGCGGCGAGCGTTCGCAGTGCCACGACATCACGGTGTACCCGGCGCTCGGCCTAGCCGGTGGCGCCTGTGAAGGACACGGCCTGCTGATCAACATCAGCAACCCGATCGCGCCGGTGCGTCTCGATGCGGCCGCCGACTCGAACTTCGCCTACTGGCATTCGGCGACGTTCAACAACGACGGCACGCAGATGCTCTTCTCCGACGAGTGGGGCGGTGGTTCCTCGCCCAAGTGCCGCGCCGGTGACAAGCCGGAGTGGGGCGCTAACGCGATCTTCTCGATCGTGAACAAGAAGCTCGTGTTCAAGAGCTACTACAAGATTCCGACCGTGCAGTCGTCGAACGAAAACTGCGTGGCGCACAACGGCTCGCTGATCCCGATCCCGGGTCGTGACGTGATGGTGCAGTCGTGGTATCAGGGCGGCGTCTCGGTGTTCGATTGGACGGACCCGTCGGCGCCGAAGGAAATCGCCTCGTTCGATCGCGGCCCGGTGGACTCCACGCGTATGGCGATGGGCGGCTCGTGGTCGGTGTACTGGTACAACGGCTCGATCGTGAGCTCGGAAATCGCCCGTGGACTCGACGTGGCTGAGCTGGTGCCCAGCCAGTACATCTCGCAGAACGAGATCGATGCCGCGAACACGGTGAAGTGGGACTACCTGAACGCGCAGGGTCAGCCGAAGATCTCGTGGCCGCCCAGCTTCGCGCTGGCGAAGGCGTTCACGGATCAGCTGGAGCGGAAGGGGTGTGTGGCGCCGGCGAAGATCTCGGAAATCCGCTCGTCGATCTCGAGCGCCGAGAAGACGTCGGGTGCGGCGCGCAACGCGACGCTCACCAAGCTGGTGACGGATGTCGAAGCCAGCCGTAGCTGCGACCCGAAAAAGACGGACCTGCTCAAGAAGGCGCTGCAGGATCTGCAGACGCTCGCGATGTAAGCCTGCTCGCTGCGTGAACGAAACAGCCCCCGATCCTGCAGAGGATCGGGGGCTGTCTCGTTTCGGCCCGTGGATACCTTGCATGGACCTTCACTTATGCCTCAGGATGTCATGACCGACGAATCGCTGCCCGCTACCACGCTGCCGCCGTGCCCCGTCTGTGGTTCCGTGTACAGCTACGAGATGGGCACGCTGTACGTCTGTCCCGAGTGCGCTCACGAGTGGTCGCAGACGGCTGCGGCCTCGAGCGACGACGCCGAGACCGAATCGGGCATCATCAAGGATGCGAATGGCAC
>Ga0114970_10000458_pt1 | contig 30573 bp, 25 predicted proteins | sample M_140205_XF_Meta_FD_87030 | JGI IMG/M metagenome (GOLD analysis project Ga0114970, IMG submission 87030) | Freshwater microbial communities from Lake Montjoie, Canada to study carbon cycling - M_140205_XF_MetaG | ecosystem: Environmental > Aquatic > Freshwater > Lake | place: Lake Montjoie...
ATTTCCCAGCTCTAAACTCTTTAACCCATCGCCTGAGCATATCTGGTCTGATTTGTAATTCATCGCCAACTGCAGCTGCACTGCCTCGTTGGATACTTAATTCCACAGCTTTTATCTTAAATTCTTTGCTGTAACTTTTTTTCTCTATTTCCATGATGTAATAATAAGGCTTAAGGGCTTAACTTTTTGTCCACTCAAAGGTAGTAACTCCATTATATATATACATTTCGTGGTTGGTCAAAAGACCAAACCACAGGCAGTGTTTAAATCATGCTTAAGCATGCTTCGTCTTCGCTCAGCATACCAACTTCAAAAATCACCATTCGTTAAACCCTGCTAGCCGTTTCGGCAATCCTTGTTCTTAAATCAATAAAACATCTGCCTTGAGCCACCCATGGGATTCGAACCCACGACCTACTATTTACGAAACAGTTGCTCTACCAGCTGAGCTAGAGCGGCTTTTATAGGTGCAAATTTAGGTGTGGCAAACGAATGGACTAATTGTTTTTTGCATATTATCATATAATACAAACCGGTAAACAAGGCAGCGGTTGATGAGACTATGAAAAGTAGGGCTTATATTGTATCTTTGCCTCGAAAAATGGATCAAGAATTAACCATTTATCATTAACAATTAACTATTTAAATAAATGTCATTACAATGCGGAATCGTAGGGCTGCCCAATGTGGGCAAATCGACCCTGTTTAATTGTTTATCAAATGCAAAAGCACAGGCGGCTAATTTTCCGTTCTGTACTATTGAGCCCAATGTGGGTGTAATCACCGTGCCCGATGAGCGATTGGAAAAATTATCAGAGATAGTTAAACCCATAAAAGTAGTTCCTACTACAGTGGAGATAGTTGATATAGCAGGCCTTGTAAAAGGTGCCAGCAAAGGCGAGGGACTGGGCAATCAGTTTTTGGGAAATATAAGAAATACCGATGCTATTATACATGTGCTACGTTGTTTTGATGATGACAATGTAATACATGTAGATGGAAAAGTGGACCCCGTAAGTGATAAAGAAATTATAGATACGGAGCTTCAGTTAAAAGATTTAGATACTTTAAAAGGAAGATATAATAAAGCATCGAAAGATAAAGATGCGAAAAAAGAATTGGAATTGATTGAAAGAATTAAAGAAGCATTGGAGCAAGGAAAATCTGCACGCACTGTGGAGTTTAATGAGGTAGAAAAAGAGATAGTTGATACTTTTCAATTGCTCACCAGCAAGCCTGTATTATATGTTTGCAATGTGGATGAAGCTGCAGTGGTGAATGGAAATGAGCATGTGAAAAAAGTATTAGAAGCAATCAAAAATGAAGGTGCAGAATGTATTATAATATCTGCTGCAATAGAAAGTGAAATTGCCTCATTAGATAGTTTGGAAGACCAGTTGGATTTCTTGAGCAGCATGGGTTTGAAAGAATCAGGCGTTTCTAAATTAATTAAAGCAGCCTATAAGTTATTGGACTTGCAAACCTACTTCACTGCCGGTGTGCAAGAAGTAAGAGCATGGACCATATACAGAGGTTATAAAGCACCCCAAGCTGCCGGTGTAATACATACAGATTTTGAAAAAGGCTTTATCCGTGCAGAGGTAATTCATTATAATGATTTCGTAACCCTTGGCAGCGAATCAGCTTGCAGAGATGCAGGTAAACTGGGCATTGAAGGAAAAGAATATATAGTGCAGGATGGTGATGTGATGCACTTTAGGTTTAATGTGTAAAACAGTAAACAGTGGTTAGTAATTAGTAATTAGTGGCTGACGCCACATGGTACCAAAGTTACGCAACTTATTTATCTATTGCCGTCGGTTTCAACCGACGGAACCATGCACTCTATATTATACTACAAATCCTTAAACAAATTTTTCTCAGAAAACATCGAGCCCAATATATCTTTAAACTGCACCCCGCGAACAACGCTACTCTTGCCGATGAGCGAATGTTCTGCCATGGCGAATAATACAAATTCCATCATTACCAGTTTTTCATTCTTGCTAAGTTTCGGCATATATTCTTCTACAAAATCACTCAGGCCTGGAATACTTTCTAAATCTTTTTTATATTGTTTTTCGGTTTCTAATAATAATATTTCATATATATTTCCTTCGCCAAACCAGTTCACTATATTATCATAAGGGCTATTCGCACTTTTCTTTTTCAACTTGGCAGGGTTGGGAAATAATTCAGTAAATTCACTCCGTATTGCCTTGCCCAATAAGTTCTGAGCCACAATGCCAGCACCTTCTTGCTCGCCTTCATATACCAATTCTATCTTACCATTCACCGCGGGGATTACTCCAACCAAATCGCTAATTCGTGCAAATGTTTTTGCTTCTCCATTTAATAACATTCTGCGTTCAGCAGTGCTTACTAAATTTTCATATGCAGAAATTGTGAGACGTGCCGAGACGCCACTTTTACTATCTACAAATTCACTTTCTCTGGCTTCAAATGCAATGCGTTCTATAATAGTTGAAATTAAATTGCCTACTATAATATTCTCTTTTTGATGCTCACTTAATCTTGCTTCCTGTGCAGTAATTTGTTTCGATAATTGAATACTCTTTGGATAGTGTGTGAGAATCTGGCTACCAATCCTGTCTTTCAGCGGCGTTACAATACTTCCTCTATTGGTATAATCTTCAGGATTTGCAGTGAATATAAATTGTATATCCAATGGAATTCTTAATTTGAATCCACGAATTTGTATATCGCCTTCTTGTAATATATTGAATAGTGCTACTTGTATTCTTGCTTGCAAATCGGGCAGTTCATTTATAACAAAAATACAGCGGTTACTTCTTGGTATAATACCGTAATGTATCACTCTTTCATCCGCATAACTTAGTTTCAAATTAGCAGCTTTAATAGGGTCTACATCGCCTATCAAATCAGCAATGGATACATCGGGCGTTGCTAGTTTTTCTATATATCTTTCATCACGATGCAGCCATGCAATCGGAGTTTTATCTCCTTTTTCTGCTATGAGATTTTTCGCAAAATTCGATATAGGATTTAAGGGATCATCATTCAATTCACTGCCTTCTATTATAGGTGTGTATTCATCCAAAAGTTCAGTAATTTGTCGAGCAATTCTGGTCTTTGCTTGTCCTCGCAAACCCAGTAGATTCATGTTGTGACGAGACAATATAGCACGTTCAATTTCTGGAATTACGGAATCTTCAAAACCTATAATACCTTGAAAAACATTTTCTTTTCTCTTAATTTTTTCAATCAAATTATCACGCAATTCATCCTTTATATTTTTGCTGACATACCCTGATTTTTTTAATTCGCCGAGGGTCTTAATTTTTTTATAGTCGTTAGTCATATAGTCGTTAGTCGGTTAGTGGTTAGTGCCATTCGGGTGTTTAGCCCCTCCCTTCCGAATAAGATTCGGAATCCCCTGAGGGGAGGGGCAGCATTCTGTTTTTTTTAGTTTCCTATTTCTTTTTAATATTATATATAGGGCGTAAGCGGGTAGCAAATACTTGATACTAGCTACTTGATACTTTATACCCTCTTCTTTTTGTTTCGTTCAAAATCTTCAAAAATAAATTCTCCCAATCCCTGTAATGATGTATAGAAAGCTTTTCCATTATTTGCTTGTGTGAAATCGTGCACAAACTCTTGCAGATATGGATCGCTGGCAACCATAAAAGTAGTGATAGGGATTTTTAATCGTCTACAACTTTGTGCAAGGGTGAAACATTTATTTAATATTTTTTTATCCAATCCAAAACTATTCTTATAATACTGTCCGTGTTCTTTTAGGCAAGTTGGTTTGCCATCGGTGATCATAAATATTTGTTTGTTGGCATTTTTTCTTCTGCGGAGTAAATCCATGGCAAGCTCAAGTCCCGCCACAGTATTGGTGTGATAAGGCCCAACTTGTAAATAAGGTAAATCTTTAATTTCAATTTGCCAAGCATCATCACCAAACACTATAATGTCTAAGGTATCTTTTGGATATTTTCTTTTAATTAATTCTGCCAAAGCCATCGCTACATTTTTGGCAGGCGTAATTCTGTCTTCGCCATATAATATCATACTGTGCGATATATCAATCATCAGCACCGTAGAGGTTTGCGTTTTATGCTCTTTCTCTTTCACCTCCAAATCATTTTCGGTAATTTGAAAATCTCCAATACCATTATTTACCTGAGCGTTCTTCATCGATTCCAACATAGATATTTGCTCAAGAGAATCACCAAATTGAAAAGGACGAGAATCACTACTCAGTTCATCTCCATTGCCTCTATATTTGGTGGCATGGTTTCCGGCTTTTCCTTTTTTTAGCTTCCCGAAAATTTTCTCCAAAGCTTGCTGTCTAATAGCTTGTTCGGTTTTTGGTGTTATGATAAATTCACCACTTCCAGGCTCATCATCTTTAATGTACCCTCGGTCTTTCAGCTCTTGAATAAAATCCCCAATTCCATAGTTAGCATCGGTGAGCTTATACTCCTTATCAAGCTCTGTAAGCCAGCTGATAGATTCACTAAAGTCTCCACTGGTGTATGTGAGCAGCTGTTTGAAAATATCGAACAACCTATCAAATGGAGTTTGATTAGGTTGCCTATAATCAGTAAATCGGAATCCTAGCATCAGTAACAAATAACAGAATTAACGCGTTTTTGTTTAGAGTGGTTTCTGGCCGACCAAAATAGTGTGAAATTTATATCGGATGTTATATTTGCAGTATTGTGAGTCTGTTCGCCTCGGCGGATGATGTTTTTCTGCACTTCGATTAACTCTGCATGACAAACCGTTAATCTTTCGTCTTTAATCTTTTGTCTCTTCCAAGGCAACTTTTACACTCAACAACAAGTCATCACCATATATGAAAAAATATATACTATTATATTTCTTATTTAACTGCCTCAATTCAAATTCACAAATTGTGATAAAAGGCTCCTATACACAAGTGGGAGGGGAAGGAGATTTGATATGTTTTGGCGGGATGAAAGTAACATCAAGCAATCCGAATGATTCTATTTGGGTATTCTGGGATCATGCAATTCCGAAAGCTTCTTTTACTGCAAAGTTTAATGGCACTAGCAAACAAGAATGGGATTTGTGTTGGCAAACTATTAATGGAAAGGATGGTAGTTATACCCCTTATACTTTTACTGTGTATGCTACAAATAAAAAAGATACAGTTTCACATGTATTTTCTATTTTAGTTTGCATGATTGCAAAAGGCAAACGCACTTTTACCTATTTGGGAAATGACAGTTTTGAATTATCGATGGTTGAAACACGAGGGATTAGAGATTCGGACGTGGTGTGCCAGTGGACAGTTCCTTTTCCAGGAGGAATTAAATATAATGGATTGAAGTCACGTGTTAAAATAAAGAGAGTTGGCATTACAGTGATAGAGTCACAAATATGGTCAAAGCAAGCTGGTTATATTAGTGGTTATATTGATACTATTTTTTTCTATCCAGATAATATATCAAAACTAGAAACAGAAAACCCAATAGAAGTATTATATATCAATAATCAGCAATTACAAGTTAATTCCAAAATTGATAAACAACTTCATGCAAGTATTATAGATTTTTCAGGGAAGGTTTTATTGAGTAATATAATAATTCCACAGAATGGAAATACTATGATAGATATTTCTCAAATAAACAATGGATTATATATACTAAGATGCGAAAGTGGGGGAGAGGTGTATAGTAAAAAATTTTTGAAATATATTGAATAGACGAAAGACAAAGGACAAAAGATAAATGTCAGTCAGTTCCGATAGTTATCGGAATTATTGAAGACGGCGTTCGAAGAATGATGTTTGTCTATGCTTCGATTAACTCAGCATGACAAACAAAACGTCAATGTCTTTAATCTTTTGTCAAAAAAAAAGGTTGATGTTTCCATCAACCTTTTTAAAATCCAATTAATCTAAATTATGTCACTTACATATTTTTATACAAACACCCGTCGTAATAAAGCGAAAGCTTGTAGCAAGTCTTTATACCTCCCGCCGCGGCGGGCTATCTACTTTATACTATTATGCGAACATTCTAGTAAACACCCTCCTAAAAATTCCTTCTTCCTCAATAGGATTTAATAATGCTTCAACTTCTTTTTGGTGTGCAAAAAACTCATCCCGAATACGCAAACATTCTTGCAGGGTTAAATCTTTATTGTTTTTTGTTTCTTGATATAAATGTCTTCCAAAATCTATCATTTGTAATGATGTTTTATAACGCAAAAACTTTGCATCAAAATCATCATCACCATAACGGAAACGATCTAGTGCATCGGCATCTTTTAAGATGGCGGTTGTTTTTGCAAACGGATGGAATCTATCTAATTCTTGATCGATACTATGGAAATTTATAGCTACTCTAATTTCTTCGCGGTCTTTGCGGCTAACACCACATTCAAAAAAGAACCCTTCATATTGTGGCAATTTTACTTCTGCTGCCCATTTGTTATGCAGTTTGCAAAAACCGCTATCGGTGCGCGCCATATCGTGCAAAAATGCAGCACACATTGCCAAACTTCCTTCCCGTATTTGCCCCACACGTTCGCTCAAAGTTATGATATGACACATCACACGATAAGTATGAGCCTTATTATGTATATAGTTGTTGACGTCGAAGAAATGGTCTTCTAATATCAATTTGTCAACTAGGTTCTGTAGGGTTTTATCCATGGTGCTGCAAATGTATATTGCCTTTTTTTGTATATAATAGCTGCAAGTTTCCACATTGTGGACAAGGATTCTTATATAGTAGACAGAATTATTTGCCTATATAATGATTTACTATATAATGATTTATTGAAAATATCTTATTATATTATAATAAACCTTTTCATAATTCATACGAACCATATGGAGAAATAGCAACATGCCGATAGGAGTTGATCCAATAGCTATCGGATGTAAATTATTAAGAAGGTTTGATCAATATCCCAATTTCTTCAAAATCTTCCCGCCTCTGTTTTTCAAACCAGCAGAACCATTAGGCATTTCTTTGCTAGTCGCATCAGCAAGTTCGGGTTTTAATTCGGGAATATCTTTAGCAATATTATATAATACTGGCATACAAAAAGCTTTTACCGCAATAGGTTCTGTAGGGCTTTGTAATAGTTTGAAACATTGGTCATATTCCAACCCGCTTAACTCTTCAGGGATTTTATAGTCTTGTAATACTCTTACCGTATTTCTTTTCACGGCATCATGAACATTATTAGAAAGATTTTCCAACATGGGTTTAATCCATTTTTTTAATAACTCTGGATGTATTTCTCCGCAATGCCCAACTACCCATGATGCGCGTTGCACAGCTCGGTGTTCAGCATTGAAAAATATATCCATCAGTACATCAAACTTTTTTTGTTCTGCATTAATCAAGCCCACAATTGCCATCGTGTTTTTGATGGAATGTTCCCTCGCCAATACAACTAATAATTCATTTTTAAATGCAGACATATACGGCAAAAATAAGTACAGAATTAGTTATTTAAGTAAAGCCTAAAATTCAATAAATAGGGTAAATATGGCCTATTTTACGGATTCATAATTGTGAAATTCAAGTAGATACAAAATTTACCGTAACTTTGTGACAAGAAGTGTGAGAATTTACCCTAACTCTGTGACAAAAAATGATAAAATTTACCCTAACTCTGTGACAAAAAACGATAAAATTTACCCTAACTTTGTGACAAAAAGTGGTAAAAATTACCCTAACTCTGTGACAATAAATGATAAAATTACCCTAACTTTGTGACAAAAAATGGTAAAATTTACCCTAACTTTGTGACAAAAAATAGAAAAATTTACCCTAACTTTGTGGCATGTTTAAAAGGATTGTATTAACAGAATTAGAAAAATGGGCTGCCAATAAAAGACGTAAACCTTTGGTATTACGAGGTGCAAGGCAAGTTGGTAAAACCACCTTGATAAATTTATTCGGGTCTCAATTTGACCAGTACCTTTATCTTAATTTGGAACTGCCTATAGAAAGTAAGCCCTTTAAAGAGTTCTCCCAGATGGATATTTTGGTTCAAGAATTATTCTTTGCTAAGGGCAAAAAATATTCACCCAAACAGAAGACACTTATTTTTATTGATGAGATACAGGAAATCCCCGAAGCACTTAATATACTCCGCTACTTCTACGAACAAATGCCCGAACTATATATTATAGCAGCGGGTTCTATGTTGGAATCGCTATTTAATACCAATATAAGTTTTCCAGTTGGTAGAGTTGATTATATGGTGGTTCGCCCAGTTTCTTTTCCCGAATTTTTAGATGCGATAGGGGAGAAGGCCGCATTGGATGAATTAACTAAAATACCACTTGCCCCTTATGCCAATGACAAACTATTGCAATTATTCAAAACCTATAGTTTAATTGGTGGTATGCCCGAAATAGTTGAACAGTATGCAAAGAATAAAGATTTAACTTCATTGGGAAAGATATATGAATCGTTAATTGTATCTTATATAGATGATGTAGAAAAATATGCATCAAATAATACACAATTACAAACTATCAGACAAGCCATTCGTGCCAGTTTTTCTGAAGCCGGAAAGCGTATCAAATTTCAAGGATTTGGCAAATCGAATTATGGTTCGAGAGAGATGGGAGAAGCCTTGAGAGCACTAGAGAAAGCATTGCTGATACAATTAATATTTCCCCAAACAAATATAACACTACCCCTAATGCCCGACTATAAAAAATCACCACGATTACAAGTATTGGATACTGGTATGCTCAATTATTTTGTAGGTATACAAAAAGAAATTATGGGTACGAAAGATCTCAATAATGTATATAATGGAACTATGATAGAACATTTAATTGGGCAAGAATTATTGGCTACCAATTTTAGTGCATTACATCATCTTAATTTCTGGGTACGCGAAAAGAAAACCTCAATGGCTGAGCTTGATTATATAGTTCAGTTTGAAGGGAACTTGATACCTATTGAAGTAAAGGCTGGTGCGGCAGGAAAATTGAAATCATTGCATTTATATATGGATGAAGCACCCCATAAAATGGCAATCCGTTTTTATGCGGGCGAGCTTATAATATCTGAAATAAAAACAATGAAAGGAAAGGATTATTATTTATTAAACTTACCTTATTGTTTGGCCTCGCAGATTGAAGGATATATGAGTTGGTTTCAGGAAGAGGTGGAGATGAGAGAGGAGGTAAAGAAGAAGAAAAAAGCTAAGGGGAAAAAGGATGTCAAATAATTGGGTTCAGTTTAGCATTTCTAAGAGGCCGAAAATGCAATATTCATTTTAATACATCAATTATTCGTTTAAGTTCGCTGCAGCGATTTAGGTTAACAGTTATTAATTTGTGCAAACAGTTATGAGCAATCAAAATGTTTTTTTCGGAAGTAAATGGATAGTCCTCAATCCAAAAAAAATCACTTGCAAACTCAATGGCTTCTGTTTTTAAAGTCTTCCAAATAGTTGGTTTTACTAATTCAAGTTTATTTAAAGTTGTGCGGTCGAAGTATGGCGTCAGATATTTTATTGCTTGGTTACTATCACCTTGGCAATGTGTTGTGAGCCAATAGCAGTTGTAGTTATCGAGAATGAAATCTATAAATTCAATTGAATGCTGAGCCAACGTTGTATTTTTAGTTGTGAGCAGAACACCGTCAATGTCCAAATATATATTCTTCTTTTTCAATTGTCATTGTTTCACTTTAGATAAACTAATTAAAAATATTAAATGTAAAATAAAATTCGCCGCGGCGTTCTACTCCTTCAAAATCGCCCTCGAGATAACCAATTTCTGTATCTCAGAAGTGCCTTCGCCAATGGTGCAAAGTTTAGAATCTCTATAATACTTTTCAACGGGATAATCTTTGGTATAGCCATAGCCTCCAAAAATCTGAACGGCTTCGGTTGAACATCTCACAGCAACTTCACTCGCATAATACTTAGCAAAGGCCGATTGCTTATTTACATTCTGTCCTTCGTTTTTCATATAGGCAGCTTGCATGGTGAGTAATTCAGCGGCTTCTATTTGTGTGGCCATATCGGCTAATTTGAAAGCAATGCCTTGAAATTCTCCGATTGGTTTGCCAAACTGTTGACGCTCTTTGGCATATTTTACCGAGGCTTCAAAAGCACCTTTGGCAATTCCCAATCCCAATGAAGCAATAGAAATACGGCCACCATCAAGCACTTTCATGGCTTGTATAAAACCTTCGCCTTCTTTGCCCAATAATTGGCTTTCGTGTACACGACAGTTTTCAAAAATCAGTTCTGTGGTTTCGCTGGCTCGCATGCCCAGTTTATTTTCTTTACGACCTGCTGAAAAACCAGGTGTTCCTTTTTCTATAATAAATGCCGACATACCATGTGAATCTAGTAGCTCACCTGTACGCACCATTACTACGGCTACGTTTCCGCTTTTGCCATGGGTAATCCAATTCTTGGCTCCATTAATCACCCAATGGTCTCCATCTTTCACCGCGGTGGTCATCATACGGCCTGCATCGCTTCCTGTATTGGGTTCAGTAAGTCCCCAGGCACCAATCCATTCGGCGGTGGCAAGTTTGGGTAGGTATTTTTGTTTTTGTGCTTCGTTGCCAAATTGTAATATATGTCCGGTACACAATGAGTTGTGAGCCGCCATGGACAAGCCGATGGAGCCGCATATTTTAGAAAGTTCAACGATAGCTGTTACATATTCTAAGTATCCAAAACCTGAGCCTCCATATTCTTGTGGCACCAAAACGCCCATCAATCCTAGCTCTCCCAGTTTCTTAAAAACCTCAATGGGGAACTCTTGGCTCTCGTCCCACTCCATCATTTTCGGTCGGATATGTTTGTCGCCAAACTCACGAACCATATCGGCAATCATTTTTTGGTTTTCGGTTTGAGCAAAAGAAAAGTTTGTAGTAGTATCAGTTGTCATGTTTAGTTTTTAGATTCAATTGCGTGCAAAAATAAAGGCCGAATGCGTTATCCCAAAGTTATTTAAATTATTGACAATACAAATAGGGTAGTTGAGGTCACTAATCATGCGTGTGGACAATATATTAACCTTTAATTCTTGAGCATTTGACTAAAATCAAATAATTTCGCACTCAAATTAAAACCAATATTATATGATACACAATTTTTCAGCAGGACCCGCTATTTTGCCCGCGCAAGCTATTAAAAACTCAGTAGATGCGATTCATAATTTTGCAGGTATGGGCATGTCCCTCCTCGAAATTTCGCACCGCAGCAAACAGTTTGAGGCCGTGATTGATGAGGCTGTTGCGTTGATAAAAGAATTATTTAATATCCCCGACGGCTACTCTGTCGTGTTTTTGCAAGGTGGTGCCAGTTTGCAATTTGATATGGTTCCTTATAATATGTTGGATGAAGGCGAGACCGCTGCATATTTGAATACTGGCGTGTGGGCAACACGTGCTGTGAAAGAAGCAAAGTTTTTTGGAAACGTAAATGTGGTGGCAACTTCTGAAGACAAAAATTTTAATTATGTACCCAAGGATTATACAATTCCTGCTGATGCAAAATATTTTCACTGCACTTCCAATAATACAATATATGGAACACAGATGCATAGTTTTCCCGATAGTCCAGTACCCATGATTTGCGATATGAGTTCTGATATTTTTAGTCGCCCGATAGATATTAATAAATTCGATATGATATATGCAGGTGCTCAAAAAAATATGGGAGCCGCAGGTGTAACAGTTGCTATAATAAAAAATAGTTTATTGGGAAATGTAAAACGCAAAATCCCAACCATGCTCAACTACCAAGTGCATATAGATAATGGAAGTATGTATAATACACCTTCAGTATTTGCAATATATGTTGCAATGCAAACTTTGAAATGGGTGAAAGAGATGGGAGGCACAGCTGCCATGGAAGTTCGCAATACTGCCAAAGCAGAACTATTATATAATGAAATAGACCGCAACAGTTTGTTTAAAGGAACTTGCGAAGTGGAAGACCGCTCAAAAATGAATGTGTGTTTTGTAATGACCAAACCCGAAATAGATGATGCATTTTTAGCTGCAGCAAAAGAAGCAGGAATTTCAGGCATCAAAGGCCACCGCTCAGTAGGTGGTTTCAGAGCATCATTATATAATGCATTGCCGATAGAAAGTGTACAGGCTTTGGTTGAAACGATGCAAAAATTTGAAAACAATAATCAGTAAACAGTAGTCAGTAATCAGTGCTCCGCAGCGGCGGACAGACGCTATCAGGCGTCAGCCACTGACAAATGACAAATGACAAATGACAACTGACGACTGACAACTGACAACTGACAACTGGCTACTGTTTACTGACCACTAATTACTAATTACTAATTACTAACCACTAACTACTATAATATGATCAAGATTTTAGCAAACGACGGAATAGACAGCACCGGAAAAAAAATGCTGGAGAAAGCTGGATTCAGTGTGGATACAAATAAAATCCCACAAGAAGAATTGGCTAAAAAATTAAATGCTTACGATTGTATCACTGTGAGAAGTGCAACAAAAGTTCGCAAAGAATTGATGGATGCATGCCCCAATTTAAAATTGATTGGACGTGGAGGAGTGGGTTTGGATAATATTGATGTGGATTATGCCAAGCAAAAAGGCATTCGTGTAATAAATACGCCTATGTCGTCATCTGCTTCAGTGGCTGAGTTGGTGTTCGCACATATATTTTCGATGGCGAGATATATAAATTATACCAATTATGAAATGACTATTGATGCTCAGGGAAAATTTAATGATCTCAAAAAGTTTTGTGCCAATGGAGTTGAACTTCGTGGTAAGACTATGGGTATTATAGGTTTTGGTAGAATAGGACAAGAAGTTGCAAAGATTGCATTGGGTATGGGCATGGATGTATTAGCCTACGATCCGTATGTAGATGATGTAACTATCAGTTTTTATTTTCATCAAAATTTAAGAGACAATGCTGTTAAGATTCCATTGAAAACAGTAACGAAATTAAAAGTATTAAAGAAGGCAGATTTTATATCATTGCATGTTCCATTTAATGAAGGTGATACTGCTGTGATAGGAGAGAAAGAAATAGAAATATTAAAACCTGGAGTAGGTTTGATCAACTGTGCACGTGGCGGCGTAATTAATGAAAAAGAACTTTTAAAAGCATTAAAATCGGGCAAAGTAGCATTTGCAGGACTGGATGTTTTTGAAAAAGAACCACCTGTGAAGTCAGAATTATTTTCATTACCCAATGTGTCGCTAAGTCCGCATATTGGAGGTTCTACCATGGAAGCACAGAATAGGATTGGAATAGAATTGGCTGAGAAGATTATAGAGTTTTTTAGAAAGAAATAAATCTAGTTGTCAGTAAACAGTTGTCAGGGCCTCCCGATAGTTATCGGGACGGCGACTTTACATATACTGATAAAGATAAGAAAGGCAGACAACACTTAATTCATTATATATAATCTACTGACCACTGTTTACTGACCACCGACTACTAAAATATGGCTACCATTAAACCCTTTAAAGCTATTCGCCCTGCTAAAGGCATGGCAGATCTTGTTTCCGCGTCATCCGAATCGGGGCATAGGGAAGAGGCTAAGATACATATCAAGAAAAATCCAAATAGTTATTTGAATGTAGTAAAACCATTTTTGCATTTCGATGATGAGAAAAAAATCCCTGAGAAACATTATACATTTGGGAGGGAATATTTAGAAAAATTATTGCAAGAAGGTATATTAATCAGAGAAGAATTAGCATCGTATTATGTATATAGAAATATTGTGGGCTCCAAAGCATATACTGGAATTATAGCTGCTGCATCCGTTGATGATTATTTAAATGGAGTAATTTTAAAACATGAAAATACATTAACTGAAAAACAGCATGAGTTGATGGAACATGTGCAATATATAAAAACGATCGGTTGCCCCGTATTGCTTACTTACCCTGATAATTCGGGAATTGACAGTCTTGTTTCAAAAATTGCCACACGCAAACCAGAATATAATTTTATTAGCGAAGACCAGATAAAACATAATTTATGGCCTGTAAATGATATAGCAGAAGTGGAAGAAATATCTGCCCAATTTGCAACGATGCCACAATTATATATTGCCGATGGACATCACCGCTCGGCTGGTGCAGCTTCATATAGTCAGCTTTGTCGCAAAACGATTGATGACAGGGAAGCAGCATTCAATTTTTTTCCAGTTTGTTTGATTCCTTTTTCCAAATTAACCATATATGAGTACCATCGTTTAGTGAAAGATTCTAAAGTTCATGAAAGAGAATTTTTAGACAATGTGAAAGTGTTTTTCAATGTTTTTCTTTGTGGACATTTGCCTTTTCAGCCTCTTCAAAAGGGCGAGTTTGGATTATATATAAAAGACCACGCTTATCAACTTACTTTGAAAGATGAATATATACCAGAAGATATACTAGGCAACTTGGATGTGAGCATCGTTGAGAAATATATACTTAATAATATATTGGAGGTAACGGATAGCAAAACGGATCCCCGACTTACCTTTCTGGATGGCGGAAAAGGAATCGGCACCCTTCAATATTTAATAGATGATGGCACTGCTGATTTGGCAATTACTTTGTATCCAACTTCGATAGAAGAATTAAAAGCAGTAGCTGAAAATAATTTGATTATGCCGCCCAAATCTACCTGGATAGAACCGAAACTAAGGACAGGTTTGGTGGTATATGAAATGGGTTGATAGTATTTAGTAAACAGTAGTTAGTAATTAGTGCCATGGGGCTGCTGGCCACGCTTTTAATTGCTGCCTATGATTATATAAATAGAAAATTAAAATTAGTGATCAGCTGTTATGCTGCGTCAGCGACTAAGGACTAACGACTGCGTATTTTTTTCTCATTGAGCATCAGTCACAAACAAATACCTTTGCAACCCAACCCAACTATTTTCGTTTTAAAGTATACTTAACGTTTATAACTCAGAATTAGTAATAATATTTTAAAAATCATTATAATATAATAAGCACAACTATAATATATGAAGATTAAAAATCTCGCATTTCTATTATCCTTTATCCCTATCCTGTGCTTTGCACAAAAGCAATATTCTGTAAGCGGTTATATTTACGAAAAAGGCAGTCGAGAACCCTTGACAGGCGTGAATGTGGCCGTGCCTGTGCTGTCAATTTCTGTGCAAGCAAATAAGTATGGATTTTATTCCGTTCAATTACCCACTGGGCAACATCAATTGGTATTTGCTTTTAGTGGTTTTGAAAAAGAAATTATCGATATCAATATACAAAAAGATACTGAGCTGATTGTAGAAATGATAGTACAATCCGCCAAACTGGAAGGGGTAAATGTAAAAGGAAAAAAGGAACCCAAGGTGAGCGAAGAAGCACAGATGAGCCAGATAAGTGTGCCTGTGCAAACTATTAAAGACCTGCCTGCATTGCTTGGCGAAAAAGATGTATTAAAAGTATTACAATTATTGCCGTGCGTGCAAAAGGGAAGTGAAGGAAGTAGCGGTATATATGTGCGTGGCGGTGGTCCCGACCAAAATTTAATTATATTAGATGATGCACCCGTATATAATGCCAATCATTTGTTTGGATTTTTTAGTTTGTTCAATGGCGATGCTTTAAAAAGTGTAGAACTTACCAAAGGAGGTTTCCCTGCAAGATATGGCGGCCGCCTAAGCAGTGTGATAGAAATGCAAATGAAAGAAGGAAATAAAACCAAATTTCATGGTGAGGGTGGCATCGGAAGTATATCATCACGTTTTACTTTAGAAGGACCGTTATTGAAAAATAAATCATCGTTTCTTATCTCTGCTCGCCGTACTTATCTAGATTTAATATTAGGTCCTATCATCAGAAACTCAGCACCCGGAGCTGATGGCGGATATAATTTCTACGACCTCAATGCCAAAGTAAACTATGATATCAATAAGAAAAATAGAATTTATTTAAGTGGTTACTTTGGTCGTGACGTGTTTTTTACCAGTTACAAAGAGCAGGATTTTAAATTGAGTGCGGGTCTTAACTGGGGCAATGCTACAGGTACTTTAAGGTGGAATCATTTATATAATAGTAAATCTTTTAGTAATACTTCTTTCATATTTAGTAATTATAATTTTAAAGTATACGAAAAATTTAATTTTGGGGTGGATTATTATAAACTTGATTATGTTTCTGGCATTCGTGATATGAATTTGAAGCACGATGTTGACTATTTTCTTAACAACAAGCACCATCTCAAATTTGGATTGTTAGCCACTTTTCACCATTTCACACCGAGTGCTGTTGTTGTAAAAACATCTATAGATCCTTCACTGAATAGTGACAATAAAAAATTTACCAATGCACTCGAGTCTGGAATATATATAGAAGATTATTGGAAACCTAATAATAAATGGAAAGTAAATGGCGGATTTCGAATATCAAGCTTTGTATTAAAAGATAAAACATATATAAAACCTGAACCAAGGATTTCAGCCGCATATACGCTTAAAACAAACCATGCCTTTAAAGCATCGTATGCAATGATGAATCAATATATACATTTGTTATCAAATACTGGGATTGGTTTGCCTACCGATTTGTGGATACCAACTACTAGTTTTCTCAAACCACAACAATCGCAACAGGTGGCAATTGGTTATGCACGCGATATTCCAAAACATAATTTGGCACTTACGGTTGAGGGTTATTATAAAACTATGCAGAATATAATAGGTTATAAAGAAGGTGCATCGTTATTGGGTATCGGTGATATATTTGACGACCCTAGCCAGGCAGGAAAAGACAAATGGAAAAAGGTAGTTACACAAGGACGAGGCTGGAGTTATGGTACAGAAGTTTTATTACAACGAAAAGTAGGGCAATTTACAGGCTGGGTGGGATATACTTTGTCATGGACACAATTGCAATTTGCCGATTTGAACTTTGGTCAAAAATTCAACGCACGTTACGATCGCAGGCACGATATGTCAGTAGTGGGTATATATAAACCCAATGAAGAATGGACATATTCATTTGTATGGGTATATGGTACCGGCAATGCAATAACACTGCAAAATGCACAGTATGATCTCGTACTTCATGAACCCAACACGGGTGTCAAATCTAATGGCCCGACTAACGTGTCTACTGCCGAGTCGTATGGTGCTAAAAATAGCAGTAGGATGGGGGCTTATCATAGAATGGATATTGGGATAAAGCATACTAAGAAACATAAAAAATATGATTCTTATTGGGATTTTAGTGTATATAATGTATATAACCATTACAACCCATTTTTCTATTTCACAGAAACAGATAGTAATGGAAAAGTTCAGCTCAAACAAATTACTTTGTTTCCTATTCTGCCAACAATTACTTATGGTTTTAAATTTTAATTTTAAATAAAAATGAAAAAATATTATATCATAATATCTGCTATTTTAATAACATTTGCATCTTGCCAAAAGAATGCAACCGGTGTAAAATTGCCACCGGCAAAGATTCAATTGGTCGTTCAGTCATTCATATCTCCGCAAGATTCTTTAATAAAAGTATATGTTTCACAATCGACACCTATTTTCGGGCAGACACAAAATACAGGAGGATATAATTGTTTGAAAGATGCAAAGGTCGAGATTACCCATAATTCAATTATATATAATATATTATATGATGCCAAAGAGGTCGCCTATATAATTGACAGCAATCATCTGAAAATAATAGCGGGTGAAACTTATAGTATTAAAGTGACTAGAGGGAGTGAAACTGTAAGTGCCAATTGCACCGTTCCTTTTGCTCTTCCATTTGATTTAAGTTTAGACAAAATTCAACTACAGGCAGAAATAGATCCTATTACAAAAGATACCATTAATGTTTCTTATAGATTAGCTACCTCATTCACCGATTTGTTAACCCCTTCTGATTATTATAGAGTATATATAAATAGCTATTCAACCAATTGGGAATATTTATATGACAACCAAGGAAATATTGTCGATTCTTTTATTTCAGACCATTCAAATCTAGCTTATTTTGAGAATGGCGATCAAGAATATATTTCCGACACTGAATATGATAGAATGAAAATTTTACAAAATTCTACCGTGTTTTTAAGTGGTGGAAGATCTGCCAGTATATTCAGTGCCAAAATATCTTTGGGCATTATGCACACTGATGTAAACTATTATAAATATCAAACTTCAGCTATAGCTCATTTAAACAATCAGGGCAATCCTTTTGCGGAGCCTTCGTTGGTGTTTACCAATATTCAAGGAGGGTTAGGTATATTTGCAGCATATAACTATAGATATTGGACAAAAAATCTATAACAAATTACCCATACCCGTAAGAATACACATGCAACCAAATACAGCAAACCCAGCTCTTTCTAAGGTTTCGAGCATGCATTTCTCTATGCGGTATTTGTTGCTTGGGGTATGTATCATCATCGGTTTCAAATCGCAATCGCAACAAGCGGCAGTATTGCAGGGTCTTGTATTAGATTCATTAAACAGGCCTGCCAAAAATCTGATGGTAGTTGACGATATCACTCGAAATTTTGTGAGAACAAATGATACCGGTTTTTATCGAATAGCTGTGGGTGCTGAAAGATATAATACTTTAGTATTCCGCACTGATGATTTAAGTTTTATGCAAATCCAAAAGGTAAAGCCGCTTGAAGTGGATAAAGTATATAGACTTGATGTGCAGCTACAGCCACTTGGAGTAGGAGGTGATACGATGACAGAATTTAAATTCAAATCGCAAAAGGAAAGAGAAAAAACTATCGTAGAATTAGATCCACACCTTGTTGAAATGGTAGTTGGCTTTGGCGATTTCAATACCATATTAAAAACACTGGGGCCCGTTGCATCTAATAACGAACTGAGCAGCCAATACAATGTGCGTGGCGGAAATTTTGACGAGAATTTAATATATGTAAATGATATAGAAATATACCGTCCACAATTGGTGCGAAATGGACAGCAAGAAGGACTTAGTTTTATAAATGGCGATTTGGTGAAATCGGTAAAATTTTCAGCAGGTGGATTCGATGCCAAGTATGGTGATAAAATGTCGAGTGTATTGGATGTTACCTATAAGGATCCAGATACTTTTAAAACATCAGTAAATATAAACCTGATGGGTGCTTATTTAGCGGCAGAAGGTATTAGCAAGAATAAAAAGTTTTCTTATCTAACTGGATTTCGTTACCGCAATACCGCCTATATATTAAATTCATTAGATACAAAGGGGGATTATAAACCGCGTTATACCGATTTGCAGGCATTGCTTAAATATAATATATCGAGCAATTGGAATATATCTTTTTTGGGTAGCTTGGCACAAAATCGTTATTTATCAATTCCACAAAATCGTACAACTAATTTTGGAACAGTGAATCAGGCCATGCAATTAAATGTAGGTTTTGATGGCAGTGAGTTGATGCGTTATAATACCATGATGGGTGGATTAACTTTAGGTTGGTCATCGGATAATAATAAATGCAAACTCAAATTTATCGCATCAGGTTATCAAAGTGAAGAGAATGAATATTATGATGTAGTGAGTGGTTATCGCTTAAGTGATTTGGAAACAAATTTGGCATCCGAGAATTTTGGAAAACCAAAATCATTGAGAGGGTTGGGCGTTTATTTTACCCACGGAAGAAATGATTTGAATATACAAGTTTTTTCACTGCAGCAAAAGGGAAGTTATCTCACTAGAAAAGTGAATATATTATGGGGTGTCAATTTGCAAAGAGAATATATAAAAGATGCATTATATGAGTGGAATTTTTATGATTCATCCGATTTTATAGTGCCCTTCAAACCCGGGCCACAACTGCAACTCAGAGATTTTCTGAATGCAACCAATACACTTACTACCAATCGTGGCACAGCTTATATACAGAACACTACAAAGATAAATGATGCAAATAGATTTATGCTTACTTATGGGGTACGTTTGGGATATAATGATGTCACCAATCAAACTATTATAAGTCCCAGAGCAAATTTATCATATGAGCCTAACAGGAAATATAATCGGTCATTGGTTAATGGAGGAAAACGCAAAAAAGATATATTACTTCGGGCATCAGGTGGTCTGTATTATCAGCCTCCTTTTTATAGAGAATTTCGTGATAAATTTGGTGTATTAAATTTGAATTTACAAGCACAACGTTCTATTCATTTGGTATTGGGCAGTGATATGAATTTTAAAGCTTGGGGTAGGCCTTTCAAATTTGTCGCAGAAACTTATTTTAAGAAATACGATGATTTAATTCCTTACGATATAGATAATGTAAAGATAAGATATTTCGCTAAAAATGCGAGCCACGGTTATGCCGCGGGTTTGGACATGCGTGTAAACGGAGATTTTGTAAAAGATATGGAATCGTGGGCCAGTCTTAGTATAATGAAAACTGCCGAAGATATAGATAATGACGACTATTATAGATATAGAAATGCAAAAGGTGAAACAGTATATGATCCCAATCCCAGCGATCCTGTAACTGCTGTAGTTGATAGTATATATGTTCACCAGGGATATTTGCCTCGCCCAACTGATCAGCGGTTTAATTTTAATATATTTTTCCAAGATTATTTACCCAAATTTCCAAGCTATAAAATGTCACTCAATTTGGTGGCAGGTGGAGCATTGCCCTTCGGACCTCCGGGTAATTATAAGTTTCGTAATTTCTTCAGGCTACCTCCTTATCGCAGGGTTGATATAGGTTTCAGTAAGATGATAGTAGATGAGAGCAAGCCTAAATCAAAGCCAGTATGGGCAAAAAATATTCGGAGCATGTGGGTAGCATTGGAGGTTTTTAATCTATTGCAATTTAATAATTCCTCCTCCGTTTTCTGGGTAAAAGATTTACAAAATCATCAGTATGCAGTACCCAATTATTTAACGGGGAGAAGATTGAATTTGCATTTTGTAATTAAGTTTTAAGTATGTCTTTTAAAAGTTAGCACGGAAGTGAATAGTAAGATACAATCGGTTTCATTCAGAAACGTGGATGAGTTCTTAGATTATTTAACTGTAGACGAATTGAAAATTGTAAAACTATTACGCAATATCATTTTTGGAGGCAGTCCGCATAGTACTGAGAAATTATCATACAATGTTCCTTTTTACAAGATTAATAAAACTATATTTTATATATGGCCTACTTCAATTATGCGGGGCAAGACTAAATCGTATGAATTTGTAAGGCATGGATTTACGAGCGGTTATCTGATGCAGGATGAATTAAACTATCTAGACAAAGGGAATAGAAAAATAGCCTATTATAGAGATTTTAGCGAGATGAATATATTTAAAGAACAATCGCAGCACAAAATAAAACTGAGCGCACACTGGGTTCGGCTTTAATAAAGGCAATTCGGGAGCAGGCAGCGCTCTAGGGATTTAGATTTACTGAATAGACAAAGGATATAAATCTAAAAACAATATTCAATAAACATAAAAGACAAAAAGCCAAATCCATCTTTTTTCTTCTTCTGAAATATGATATTTTTTCGTTTTAAGGAATATGTACTTCTATTTATACAAAAACAAATTTTATTTATTTGGCATCATTCTCATTGTAATTATGAGTAAATAGTTTGTTAATTCTTCACTACTTTCTTAATACAAAAATTCCCTTTGCTATCGCTAAAGCGAATATAATAAATACCTGGAGTATAATTAGAAACATTAATAGTGTTTCCTTCTAATTTTTGGTAAGTAATCAGTTTACCTTGGCCATCTATAACTGTATAATATAAATTGGAATAATTCTGTGTATTTCCAACTTGTATATATTCCACTACCGGATTGGGGAATATATTTAATTCTAACATATTTTCAAATTTAACAGTTTGTTTAATCCCAAGATAAGGATTTGTAGGAAACGGTACTTCACTACCCAAATATGCGCGAATCATTGGTGTTCCGCCTAAATCTGTTTTATTGGTTTTATGCCATTTGTTCATTACATTATAATATAAATGTTGGTTGCCTTGGTCGGTTTTATAGTTTCTATCAAAACCCACATTTAGAACAAAATCTGAAGTTTGCGACCAACCGATAAAAAATTTTCCAGCAGGTAAAAATACAGGTGTATCTAATATATAATTGGTGAATGTATTTTGACCCAATTGGTATTCTGGTCCATTGGGCATATAAATAGTTTTATGTAGGGTATCATATTTTGTTCCTGTTGTTACATTTTTCCATATATTTATTTTAAAAGGTTTGCCTTTTACACTGGTTGAATTTTGATTGTAGAAAAAACTAACTGCCCATAAAGTGTCTGGCTGGTTCAAATTGAATTCAAGTGCTACTTTACCACCTCCATTCTCTATGCCGTATCCACATTCTGCAGTGCCATCATCGTATGCCAAATAATTAGCAAATACAGTTTGTGTGTTTACCGTGTCATTTTCAGCATGTTTATCGCCAGTGAGGTTATGTGTCCATAAGCGGTTTATAATAACGGTATCTGTATTTTTCGGGTAAAAAGCTTTAATGTCTTTCCATCCATTTGCAATATTTTTTTTAAGATTTTGGGCGAAACCAGGTTCCAAATCAGTTTTTAAATATAGTGAATTATAGTTTTTATCTCTATAATTTTCAGCCCGATTAAAGTATAAAGGAACCTTGTTAAAACTTTTAATGGTGCATCTCGAACTATCCACAATTTCGTTAAAAAAATTATCATATACCTGATCCCAAGGCATGGAATAATAATCGTTCAATAAATTATTAGGGGGTGTAACAAATGCCACATCTTCTTGATTTGAATCATTTACAAATTGATGATAATCCAATAATACATAATCCAAATGCCAATGGTTTGAATTTCCTGTTTGCAAGGAATAGTTGATAAATCTAAATCTAAAACCACCATGCAAAAAAACAGGGTCATCTAAATGTATAAAATAGTGATTGAAATTAACTGGCAAACCTTTGCCACCAATTTCCCATACTCTTTCCCAAATCCCATTCTTGTCATAAAACTCTAGCACCAAACTATCCTGTGGGTCTCTGGGGTTATATAAGGGATCTATATCGAGTCCTTGTGGTTGCATATAAAATGAAAGATATAACGAATCATTTTTGGGGAATTGGTATTTTTTCAAATCAATCCCTTGCGACTCCAAAGTATCCGAGCCGCCATAAGCTAAGCTAATACCAGTATAGGGCTGCCCTTGGTTATTTAGATTGTCGAAAGTAGCTACACCGTATGTTGGTGGCTTGATGGCTGCATCATTATTAATAAATACATAATTATTAGTCCAGCGTTTTTGATTGGGATATATTTTTGAGGTGGTAAAATCGTCGAAGAAGGGGAGGGGGAGGGTGTCGGTTGCTGCACCACGTTCTTTTATTTGCTTGGGCCAAGCATTATTGGGATGATTAAATAGATGTTGCTGTATAACCCCATTTCTTTCCAATTGCTTATATGTTTGTTGTTGTGCCTTAACGGCAATTGCGATTAAACAATTTAATATAATAATAGTTATATTTTTCCAATTCATTTTATATATACATCTATCTCAGTTCCTGTTGCAATTACTTTATCTTTTTTGTAAGAGGGTTTTTGTTTCCAAATGGTTGCATCAAGTGTATCGGTTTCACTATTATTCTTAATCACGCTTCCCAAAGTCAATCCCAGTTGGTTCAGTTTGTCTCTCGCTTCACTCAATGTTAAATCGCTTAAGTCAGGCACCTCAACATCATCATTTAGGCCCATGTTATCTCCGGATTTACTTAGCTTGGTTACTTCTACTACCAAATCTATTTTACTGCCTTTGGGCAATTCAATATCTTCCAAAATTCGACGTTCTCTGTATAATGCTTCTATTACTACATCGTCATATGCTCCTTTGCGTTCTATTCGCTTGCCCAATATCATTCCCATTCCCTCCAAATACATTTTTACTTCGCGACTGCTGCCTTGCAATTGTTCAATTCTTAGCATCACTTGGGGTACATCCAGGGCATTCACGGTAAGATATATAATTCTACCTTTTTTTACTTTTTCATCTGCCAATGGGCTTTGTTCCACAATACTCATACGTGGCATATTGTCCATAAACACTGAATCGCGTATTTGGTATTTCAATCCATTTTGTTCTATTATTTCAATTGCTTTTTTAAAGGTGACGCCTTTCAGGTCGGGCACTTTCATTTCCTCACTATGTCGTGTAACATAGCTTAAAGTTATATTGGCGATAAAACCTATTACCACCAAAACTATTAAAGCCAATAGTAGGTTTATCCAAAAGTAACGGGTAATGAAAAACTTAAGCCACATATTTTATTCTAATATGCAAACAAAAGGACAAATATCCAAATGTCATTGTCCTAAATTGTTGAAAGCGTAAATATTTAACCACAACAAACAAAAAATTGTTGATTATCAATGCACAAAATGCTTGATATGGAATAATAAGTATTATAAATGCAGAGTTTCTTTGCGTGCAAGTAATTGCTCTTGTGTTTCTACATGTTCAGGGTCGGGAATGCAGCAATCAACGGGGCAAACGGCAGCACACTGGGGCTCTTCATGGAAACCTACACACTCGGTACATTTGTACGGCGTGATATAGTAAGTATCATCAGATACAGGGTTGAATCTATGACCTACTTCCACATCCTCACCATCTTTAATAATGGTGCCAGCTACTGAAGTACCATCGGTAAAGGCCCACTCAGCACCTGATTCGTATATTGCATTGTTAGGACACTCGGGCTCACAAGCTCCGCAGTTGATACATTCGTCAGTAATTTTAATTGCCATGGTTGTAAAAAATATTTCTGCAAAATTACCCAATTTTTTCATTTAATCAACACCGTATTTTGTAATTCCAAAAAAATATATGAATCCACAAACACAAATATCCAAATTTTATTCACTGGGCATAGCAATGGCGGCAGTTGAGTCTCACAAATTAGAGGCGATATTCCAGCAAGCTTATATCAAAAATCAGTGGTTCACGCCGGTTAATGTGCACATGGCTTGGCAATCGTATATTGATATGTTGCAAAATGATATGGATGAATGGTTGAGTCGCTATGATTTTGCAGGTGATAGAAAAAGTTTGAACATAGGCATTGTGATGGCCGGCAATATCCCGATGGTGGGTTTGCATGATTTGATTTGCGTGCTTTCATGCGGACACAAAGCATTGGTGAAACTCAGTTCGAATGATGAAGTGTTGATTTCATTTATTATAGCATTGCTTAAAGATATTTCACCTGAATTATATGCAAATGTATCTTTTGTAGAAAAGCTTGAAAACTATGATGCAGTAATTGCCACAGGGAGTAATAATACGGCCACGCATTTCGAATATTATTTTAAAGAGGTGCCCCATATTATCCGCCGAAACAGAAATGGAGTTGCTATAATATATAGCGATGAAACTATTGAAGATATTGCCAAGCTGGGCCATGATATATTCGATTATTTTGGAATGGGCTGCCGCAATGTTTCCAAAATTTATTTGCCAGAAGGATATGATATCAAATATTTATATGAGCCCATTGAGCAATATTCAGATATTGTAAACCATAATAAATATGCAAACAATTATACCTATCAACGAGCGATACATTTAATGAATTTGGTACCAATATATGATAATAATTTCCTGCTCCTAAAACAACACGAACAAATAGCAAGCCCAATAGGAACCTGCCACTATGAGTATTATACTGATTTGCAAAAACTTGAATCTGAGCTCACAGAAAAGCAAAACGAAATCCAATGTATTATATCAACCAAGCCACTCTCCCATCTTCCAAGTTTCAAACCTGGCCAAGCGCAAAACCCAAAGCCATGGGATTATGCGGATGGGGTTGATACGATTGGGTGGTTATTGGGGTTGTAGTATATAGCTATTGTCATATTTCCTTAAAATGAACTACTCAACTTTTAATAAAAATTTCGATAAAGCTATATTAAAAGCATTAAATGCTGACCAGTTTGATTTTACTCTTTTGCATTTTAAGCTAGTTTTTCTAGATGAAAATACAGGATTCGAATCATCAAAGGATAATTGGATGAAAGCCATTCAAAGAAATGTAGATATTATAAATAATTTCTTTGAATATAATGAAGCTATAAGATTAATGAGTGCTGGGGATAGCCATTATCCCCTTTGGGCAAATATGACAATGATCGACGGGAAAATATTGAAATAAAATGTAGTAGTCGTTTTAGACATATAAAAACTTGTCATAATCAAGAAGGTGGAATCCCACCTTTTGAAAATAAAATATGATACATCAAATCCGACTCAACCATTTGCCAATTTATATCCTATCTTTTTCATAGGTAATACTTGTGGTGGATTCAAAAGCTGTTTCAATGCATTAAAAATAACTTGTATTTCTTCTTCTTGCTTATTATACTTTTCATCCTGTTTCGATATTTGTTTCTCCAACTGCTCAAGTTTTAATAATATACCTTTATTGGAGAGGAGCATTTCACGGAATTTGGCATAAACACGCATTATTTTAATATTTACTTGAATAGCTACTTGACTATTCAACACGCTTGATAGCATTAGCACTCCATGTTCAGTAAATGCATAAGGCATTTTTCTTCTTCCTCCCCATCTTGATGTCGCAGATTGCGACATCAAGATTTCAAATTCGCCTTCGTTTAGTTGGAGCATAAAGTCATCAGGAAACCTGTCCATGTTGCGTTTTACTTGCTCATTTAGTCTTCTTGTCTCAACACCGCACATCTCTGCCAAGTCTTGATCAACCATTACTTTTTGGTTCCTTATCATATATATTTTGCTTATTACAAAATTTTCATTCACAAATATTTCCTTTTTCATATTTTTCTATAATTCAGTTGGATAAAATGTTAAACAAAAAACGTTAATCAGGGAATTGGCTTTTCAACGGAATATCCAAAAGTTAGTCACATTGTGAAATTAGATGATAGTTGTTATAGTTTTGCGGTGTGCTCGCACCTCTTGGTTGTTGAGGACACCAACCAAGGACTGCTTATATAAACTCAAATTTTAAAAAACCTAGTCAGCTTAAGTCTCCCCTCAGGGGAGATATAGAGGGGCTAAACGACAAAAAATGCAAATCGGACTCATCTCAGACACCCACGGTTATATAGACCCCAAACTGGAAAGAATATTTGCGGTGTGCGATGAGATATGGCATGCAGGCGATTGGGGAAATTATGAAGATACCGTTGTTAAATTAAAAGCTATTTGCCCAATTGTAAAAGGTGTTTTCGGAAATATTGATGGGCAAGATATACGAGCTGAGTTTCCAGAATATATATGTTTTTTTGCAGCAGGATTGAAAGTTTCTATGATACATATTGGAAACCCAAGAGGAATATATACTGCTACTTTAAATGATTGGTTGCGTAAGGACAAACCCAAACTTTTTATCTGTGGTCATTCGCATATTTTAAAAGTGGTGCAAGATAAAAAATTCAATCATTTGCACATGAACCCAGGTGCTGCGGGCATGCATGGCTTTCATCATGTGCGCACGGTTTTGCGGTTTCAAATTAATGAGGGAAAAATCAGTAATTTGGAAGCGGTGGAATTGGGCCCACGGACTGCTGAAAATTTTCCTTCTGCTAGTTAAGGTTTGTGGCTTAATTTTGCCACCTGTTATAATACTTATTCAGCGTCATTGCGAGGAGGGCGTATGTCGTCATTGCGAGGAGGAACGACGAAGCAATCTCTAATAATGACGGTATAAAATAAAATATATAAATGGAACACATAAAACGCAGCAACAAACAAGACAATTTCCAAGCACCAGATTTTTATCAATTGGATGACTTATTTAGTGATGAACATAAACTCATTCGTGATACCATTCGCCAATGGGTGAAACAGGAGGTATCACCCATTATTGAAGATTGTTGTCAGCAGAATTATTTTCCACAACATATAGTAAAAGCTATGGGCGAAGTGGGACTGTTCGGCCCACAACTGCCTAGCGAATACGGCTGCGGCGGACTAGACTATATAGCATACGGATTGATGATGCAAGAGCTTGAGCGTGGCGACAGTGGTATGCGCAGCACTGCTTCTGTGCAGGGAAGTTTGGTGATGTATCCTATATATAAATTTGGAAGCGAAGAACAAAAACACAAATATTTACCCAAGCTTGCCAAAGGTGAAATGCTCGGTTGTTTCGGTTTAACAGAACCTGACCATGGCAGTGACCCAAGCAGTATGGTAACAAATTTTAAAGATGATGGTGACCATGTGATATTGAATGGAGCGAAGATGTGGATTTCAAATTCTCCCTTTGCTGATATCGCCGTTGTGTGGGCAAAAAATGAACAAGGTATTATACAAGGTATTATAGTAGAACGTGGAATGGAAGGTTTCTCAACTCCTGAAACCCACGGAAAATGGAGCCTCCGTGCAAGTACAACCGGCGAATTAGTTTTCGACAATGTGCGCGTTCCTAAAACAAATATACTACCTGGAGTAACAGGATTAAAAGGTCCATTAACATGTCTCAACTCTGCCCGTTATGGAATTAGTTGGGGAGCAATTGGTGCTGCCATGGATTGTTTTGATTCAGCAAAAAGATATTCGATGGAGCGTCAACAATTTGGTAGGCCGATTGGTGGTTTCCAATTGCAACAAAAAAAGTTGGCCGAAATGCTTACCGAAATTACCAAAGCACAATTAGTATGTTGGCGACTCGGACATTTAATGAACGAAGGAAAAGCAACACCTGCACAAATATCATTGGCCAAAAGAAATAATGTAGATATGGCTTTGCATATAGCCCGCGAAGCACGCCAAATGCACGGCGGCATGGGCATTACGGGCGAGTACCCAATCATGCGACATATGATGAATTTGGAATCTGTAATAACTTACGAAGGAACTCACGATATACATTTATTGATTTTGGGTATGGAGATTACGGGAGAGAATGCATTTGTATAATATTGGGTTTATTATATAATAATAAAATAAAAAACCCACACAAATTTCTCTGTATGGGTTTCAAATATTATGTATTTTTGTATGGTGCCTGTTGTTAGTGTGGTTACCGAAGTCGAACCGAACCGGACATAGGCATATTTAGTGACTCGTCAAATAACTGGCAATTCCCTCAGCATTATCAACCAATCCTTCTTTGCCTTGACTCCAGTCAGCAGGGCAAACTTCGCCGTTTGTTTCGTTGAATTGCAGTGCATCAACCATACGCAATGTTTCATCAATGCTGCGGCCCAGTGGAAGGTCGTTGATTACTGCGTGGCGAACAACGCCATCTTTGTCTATTAAAAACAAACCACGGTATGCCACGGCGTCATGACCCAAATCGCCGACCCATATTTGGTTTCCTTCATCATCATAATCATAATGACCGGCAAGTATACCATAATTGCTAGTAATTGTTTTATTGATATCGGCAACTATCGGGTAAGTAACACCTTGAATTCCTCCATTATTTTTGGGAGTATTTAACCAAGCCCAATGACTAAACTTTGAATCGACAGAACAGCCTACTACTGCTACATTGCGTTTTTCGAATTCAGCTAATTTGTTTTGGAAAGCATGCAATTCTGTGGGGCATACAAAAGTGAAATCCAAAGGATAAAAGAAAAATACCACATGCTTTTCGCCGAGATATTGATCGAGTGAGAAGTTTTCAATGAAGTCGCCGCCTTGCACAGCATCAGCGATAAAATGGGGAGCTTTTTTTCCTACGATAGACATAATGAGATATTTTTTATTTTTTAATTATTATTTTTCATTTTCACCCTGAGCGGAGTCGAAGGGTTATTTTTTATTTTGACTTGCCTGTGGTTGGTGTCTCCAGTATCATCAAACTAGCTGGTATTATAGACAAACAATTACTACAATTGTTTTTACGGATTCAGATTATTTTTTAGTTTAACAGGTTTACTCTTTTTACGCATGATAATGTTTAAGCTTTCCACTGCCAGGGAGAACGCCATCGCAAAGTATATATAACCTTTCTCAATTTCTTTGTGAAAACCCTCCATTACCAACATAAAACCAATCAGCAATAAGAATGACAGAGCCAACATTTTCATACTGGGGTGACGGTTAATAAACTTGCTCACCACACCGCTGAAAGCTAGCATAATTAGCATCGATATAGCAACTGCTGCAATCATAATTTCAATTACTCGCGAAAGCCCAATGGCTGTTACAATAGAATCGAATGAGAATACTATATCAATAATAACAACCTGCAGTACAATTGCTGAAAATGCATTTTTGGCAGTGCTAATATGGTCTTCATTTTCGCCTTCTAGTTTATTATATATTTCCATAGTGGTTTTATATATAAGGAACAAGCCTCCACCCAATAGTATTAAATCGCGGGCACTGAAATCAATATCGTATACAGAAAATAAAGTAGCGGTCATTCCTGCTAAATAACTGATAAATGCAAGCAACACAACCCTAATTATCAAAGCCAGAGAAAGCCCAATAGCGCGACCTTTAGCTTGCTGATGCAAAGGCAATCTGCTTGTTACTATTGATACGAAAATAACATTGTCAACGCCTAAAATTATTTCCATACCTGTGAGGGTAAGCAGCGTAAGCAAGTTGTCGGTATTA
>Ga0114970_10000460_pt1 | contig 30407 bp, 26 predicted proteins | sample M_140205_XF_Meta_FD_87030 | JGI IMG/M metagenome (GOLD analysis project Ga0114970, IMG submission 87030) | Freshwater microbial communities from Lake Montjoie, Canada to study carbon cycling - M_140205_XF_MetaG | ecosystem: Environmental > Aquatic > Freshwater > Lake | place: Lake Montjoie...
ATGAATACATTTTTTATTTTTAATATCCACCATATTTTCTTTTTTATGCAGTGAGCAATATAATCTTACTTTTTCTCCTTCAATATTATAAATTGGATGAGTTTTACATCCTTCATGAATACATGTTTTAGATATTACATTAACCATATTTTCTTTTTTATGATTAGAACAATAGATTGCTATGTTTTCTCCTTCCAAATTAAAAGTTGGTCTAGTTTTACAACCTTCATGAATACATGTTTTAGATGTTACATTTACCATTCCTTCAAGTTTATGCTTTGAACAATAAATTGCTATTTTTGCATCTTCTAAATTATAATTTGGTTGTTTTTTACAATCTGGATAAATACATTTTTTAGATATTACATTTACCATTCCTTCAAGTTTATGAGTAAAACAATAAAGCGGAGTTTTTTTTTCTTCTAAATTAAATTGTGGTCTAGTTTTACAATTAGATTCTTTACACATTGTTATAATTGATATAGTATTATAGTATAATTTTATATCAATTTAATAATTATATTTATTTTTAAATAACAAATTAATTCGGGCACGGAAAAGGTCTCTGATTTTTTTCAATAACAAGTGGAATAGGAACTTGAACAACTTTTGATTTTTCAAAAAAATTAACGGTGCCCAGAGGTTTTAATTCAGGTGTAATATGATGAGGCGCAGGATTTACTAAATTTGTTGCATTAATTCCAAATAAAAAAGATTCAATTTGAACAGCATTATTAGATAACTGGTTCCACGGTATTTGACCTGGATTAACACCATTTCCAGGCATCATAGTATCATATGCCGCACCATATTGCGAGTTAGGATATAAAGTATATTGCGCAGAATTAGCAAATTGTTTTTGTTCTAAACAATAGTTACCAGAATAATTTTTATTTCGAGTAGATGCCATAATATAATAAATGTTTTTATTTTAAATTTATAGAACTAATATATAAATAATGGCAGAAAAACAAGAAAACCCGGAAGAAGGTAAACAAGAAGAAGGCAAATTAAAAAGAACATTAACATTAACAGATTTATCATTAATGGGTCTAGGAAATGTTGTCGGTGCAGGGGTGTTTGTAATATTAGGAAAATCGTTGCTATATGGAGGTAAAAATACGATTACAATTATTTCATTAATTGCAGTAATTTCAATAATAATGGGTCTTTGTTATGCAGAATTATATTCTCGTTATCCATCAAATATAACAGAATATTTAGCAGTAAAAGATATATTTGGCGATTCATTAGGTCAAGTTATGATTTACATGACATATTTATTTATAGTATTTTCAGCAGTAACAATTATAATTTCATTAACAAAATATATCAGTTTTAATGATTTTTGGAAAGTAAAAATATCAGGGTTTTGGCAAAGATGTCTTAGTTTATTTTTAATAGCAGTGATATTTGGTATTAATTATATGGGTATAGATTCATCAAAAACATTTGCAAATATAATTGGAGTAACATTATTAATATTATTATTTGGAATTATTTTTTATGCAGTTCCATCATTTGACATGAATAAAGTAATGAATGGTCCAAAAGTATCAATGAGTTCAGCTATATTATCAGTAGTTATATCATTCTTTTTATTTAATGGGTATGATGCAATTATTAAGATGAGTGAAGAAGCAATTAATCCACCCGATGTTGTAAAAGCATTAGGTATAACATTAGTAACAACAACAGTTATTTATATTGCTCTTATTATTGCATGTATATCTACATTAGGATATAAAGCTACATCAATATCATATGCGCCAATAAGTCAAATATATGGTTTAATTAGTCCTAAAGTTGGATTAGCTGCATACCTTATAGGATTTTTAGTAATGTTTAATACTGCATTTTTATCTATTCTTACTGCATCTCGATTTATGTATAGTTGCGGTGATAATAAAAGTGTAACATTTAGTGATATTTGGGGAAAAGTAAATGATAATAAAGTGCCAATAAATTCATTAATAATAACAACAGTTATTGCAGTATTATGTGCATTAATAAATAATGAAGTCATTTTATCAGTAATTTCGAATTTTTCAGTGTTTGTCATATTGATTTTAATTTGTATAACAGTATTAGTTCTTCGTTGGAATGAAAGAAATGATCCAAAAAAACAAGCAGCAAATAATTATATTATGGGAAATATAAATAATATTCCAGTGCTTGTAGTAGTAGAATTAGTATTTTTAATTATTTTATTTGGAATTGTATTGAAAAATAAATTCTATGTTACTGACTTAGAGTAAATAAATTACTTAGCCAATGATTCGGTAAGAGCATCCAATGTTTCGGCACTAATAATACCAGTTTTTAAAAACTCGCAAATACATCTATGCAATAAAAAAAAAGAATCATATGAAAATAATACCATAAGACCAGTACATAAATCTTCAGATAACATTTTGGCCGCGGCCTTCAGCATTAACTCAGCAAATTCAGTATGTGCTGATAATTGACTACATAAATTCATTACTTCTAAGTTAATGACTTTATCATCAAATTCTTCCAAACCAAAAACTCCAAGTAATTCAGCTCTATATAAAGTTTCGGATATATCATCTGTCATATCTTCTTGATCAATTAAATCAAGATCAATATTCTGTTTTTTATTGTTTTCTTTAAATTGTTTATCATAATAATTATATGTTATAATAACATTGCAATTATACATACGTTCTTTATATTATTATCTTTATACTATTGTTTCTTTTATTCTTGTTTTCTGGTTATTCTATTTATTGTTTTACTTATTCTATTTATTTTATTAATTTATTAAATGCATTAGCTATATTTTGATCCATACAAATAAAACCACCACCACCACGTTTATATTGACTTGTCATACGATTTAAATCACCAATCCAGTAATGTGATCCTGAAGGAGAAGTAGTAGCCCATTTAGAATGATCTTGTTTTTCAGTCCATTTTATATCTTCAAATTGTAATGAAGTAATATCAATAATTTTATGAGATGATAAATCTAAAGATACTTCAATTAATGGTTCTAAAATATGATGACCACGAATCCAAGTTTCTACTTTCCAAAGATGATTATATTCTTTTACTAAATAATCACTATAAATATCAATATGACAATGGGGTGGTTTTGCAATATGTGAAATAGTATCAGTTAATTTTAGGGGGTTAGGACCCCCTTGCCCCCAGTTTTGTTTCAAATTAGTAATTTTAATTTGTTCTAAAGATTGACAATCACTAGCGGAATTGCTAAATATATTTGCTTCCATAATGTGTAGTTGTTTTATAATATTAGTAATCATTTCCTCACTATAATCGATTTCAATATATTGAAAAGATTGTCCATATATTAATTCACCTGTTTCAATATCAGATATTATTTTACCATCAAAGAATTTGGGAAAATTGGGTACAGAATGACATAACCAAGAAATCCGTTTATTATTCCAAGCAACAATACCTTTACAATGTCCTTTTTTATGATGAATATCTTTGTGTTCATTAATAATATGTCCAGTTTCATCATTATAAATTTGCCAATTAGTCCATTCCGAATTTAAATATAATTGACTTAACCAAATATTAATATCGCAATGAATAAATCCACCAGTTTGTTCACAATATTCAATACTTTTTGAACCATGAGGTAATTTCAAAGCAACTGATTTAATAACAGTATTTCGTTTAAAATTAAAACAGCATAAAGAATTAATAGAGTTAGAACTAAAGCAAGATCCCATTTTGATTATTAAATATTATTATTTATATTAAATAATATTCAATTTTATTAATATTGCAATTGATCCACTTACCGACTGCCACTAGCGTAATTGTTATTTTGCTCCACTTTTGCAGTTGTTATTTTGCTCCACTTTTTCTAAAAGTGGATTTAGTTATAAAACTCTTTATCACGAGTCATATCACGACTTGGAAGACCGCCACGGATCCAACCAGCAGATGCAGAACTTTCAATGCAATAATTTGGATTTGTAACACGGTTTTTCACATCTGGTTGTAATGGAGTATTATGATAATTAATATAACTTCTCTCACCTAATTTGGTAATAGATCTTTTATTTGTAATTGCTTCACCTTGTTGAATTTGTGCTTCTAAAACAGGATTAACAGATCCTCTTCCTAAAAAAGGAACAGTAGCAAATGGACGTTGAAATAATTCCAATTTGCATTTGGGATGGGTTTGAAGGGAACCAATAAGTAATTTAGAACTGGCATCAACAACACAACCACCAGATCCAACACTACTTGGTCCATTATAAAAAACACCTGGTTGTGTAGTTGCTAAACCAATTGGTTTTTGCATAGTGCAATCACCGATGAAAAAGTTTTGCAATAAATAATTGCAAGCATTTACATTTTGAATAGATTCTTGATCAAGTGCGCAACTATCATTGCCAATTCTAGACATATTTTCAAAAGCATAGGAAGAGATATTTGCCATTTATATATATATCCACTTTTAAAAAAAGTGGAGCAAAATTACCACTTTTAGAAAATCCACTTTAACCACTTTTAAAAAAAGTGGAGCAAAATTACCACTTTTAGAAAATCCACTTTAACCACTTTTAGAAAAAGTGGAGCAAAATTACCACTTTTAGAAAATCCACTTTAACCACTTTTAGAAAAAGTGGAGCAAAATTACCACTTAAAAAGTGGAGCAAAATTTATTAATAAAAGTGAAGCATAATATTACTTCAGTTTTATCCATTTAATTGTTCTAAATATATTTTGCTTTGAATTTGGCACAACTTTTTCCAAAGGTTGTTTTGCTCCAAACCGACCGCCTCTAGCGGAATTATGTTGGACTAATAGAGATTATACCTGAGATTATCTTGAACACATGCAAAAGGATCGCCATTTCTGCATGAAGGCATATCACCATATAGATATTCAGCAAAAGCCCCTTGATCATTTGCAATTTTCGTATTTGGAGTTGAATAAAATCTAGACATGGATTGATCAAATTCAAACTTTTCTCCTAAATCTCCAAACAATTGTTTATTCGTATTTTTAATTCCTGGATTTAAAGATTGCACCATTTTTTTTGTATTATTATTTATATCTTCATAGACTTGAATATTAAAAGATGGTGGAGCTGCTTTTCTAGTAGGATTGTCAGCAATATCAGTTAATAAAACATTACTTAAAGGATTCTTTTTATTAGTTAGAACAAATTCATTATTTAAAAATTTTTGTAATGTTTTTGGACTATCAATTACAGGACTGTCTAGTCCATTATTCCCATAACCACTAAAACCTTCTTTAGTTCGCACTAATTTTGGTTTGCGCGTATTATATAAAATAATAATTACAATTAATGTAACCACACCAACAATTATTATATTGATTGATCTTGTTGCTAAAAATCCTAAAATAGATAAAATAATGATTAATCTGCTAATAGCATTTAAATTTTGTTCAAATGACATAGATGAACTTGGCCATAATTGTAAAATAAAATCTTTATTTAATAAGATAGTAGGATCATTTAACCAAAAAATAGATGTCATATTATTATATATATAGAATTACTTAAATTATTCCTTTTTATCTTTTATCTTTTTATCTTTTTTATCTTTTTTATTACTTGTGCTAGTGCTAGTGCTATTGCTACTATTATTTCCAGGTTTTGAAGTATTAAACATTGCTATTATTTGCTCGTCATTTAATATTTTATTTAATCGCATATCTTCTTCATGTTGTTGTGTTAATTTTTGCTGAGTTTCTTGTAATTGTTTTAAATCTAACTTCTTTTTAAAACGTTCTTTAGTTTCATCTTTTTTTAATATATTTTGCATAGCTTGTGCAGTAGCTTGTGCAGTAGCTTGCATATTTACTTTACCTTTAGCAACAGGTTTAGTAGGTTGTTTAGGTTGTTTAGCATTAGTACCAGCGCCAGCACCTGCACCCATACTTGCAGCCAACCCTCCTAACCCTCCTAGACCACCCATACCCATTTTAGATAACATTTCTTGAATATTTTCTAGTCCAGGCATATTTTTCATTTTACTCATCATTTCAGTAGCTTCAGCCATTAATTCTTCTTGATCAAGATCACCTGATTTAATTCGCGTATCTAATTTATCACCAACATTTTTAACAATATTCATTAATTTTGCCGGGTTTTTAAATAATGATTGAAATACATCTTGAATACCAGTCATATTTTCAAAATCAATATCTAGTTCTTCAGCAGTTTCTTCAGCAATTTCTTTTGCCAAATCGCCTAATTTACCATTTAACATTCCATTCATGTGATTATGAATATCTTCAGCAGATGGTAAAGATGATGGCAAAGATGAATTAGCTTCATTACTAGTTGAATCAGCACTAGTAGATTCGGTCGAAGTATTAGTAAATGATTCTTGAACACTACTTAATGCATCTTGCAATTTACTTTTAAAATCAGTTTCATCAATAGAATTAAACATATTTGCAGTATCACCAAAAGAAGTTCCGTCTTTTACAGAATTAATGATTGAAAATAAAATAAGTTGTAAATATTTCCAAATAGAATTTTTTGTTTTTTCAGTAATTTCGCATTTCCATAAATGTTTAAAAATAATATATGGGAGGAATTCAGTAGATACAATAGAATCGGTTTTAAAAATCTCTTCATTTTTATATAAAATATCAAAAAATCGTTCAGGGTATATTTTTAAACAATGGTTAAATACTTTTTCAGTTTTTTGTTTTTTATCTTCAGTAGAACTATCTTCATTAAACCATAATAATGAAATAGAAGAAGAGCATTCTGGAAATGTAATTAATAAATCTCTAGTAAAATCATTTATAATAGTATAAAAATTTTCTGGAATAGAATCTATTAGTTTAGGTTTTACTTCTTCTACTTCTTTTCCTTCTACTTTTTTTCCTTCTACTTCTATTCCTTCTACTTCTATTCCTTCTACTTCTATTCCTTCTACTTCTTTTCCTTCTACTTTTTTTCCTTCTACTTCTTTTCCTTCTACTTCTTTTCCTTCTACTTCTTTTCCTTCTACTTCTACTTCTTCTCCTTCTTCTATATCTTCTATATCTTTATTTTCCATAAACTTGTCCATATATAATTTATATAATTATTTATTTAAATACATTTTAACACAATTGATGATATAAACAACATAATTTTTTTAAATTTTGAAGATATTTCATAGTTTTTGCTTGATCTGTTGAATTCATACTCTTAATAGGATCTCTTAAACGATCAATAGATGCCATAATTTTATTTGATTGATCGGCATTAGTTAAATCTTCACAATAATCTTTTTCTATAAAAAATGATATATCATTAGAATCAATCGCATCACTATATTTGTCAACAACATATGTTTTCCATATTTTAACAACCATTTTTGGGTTAGCTTTTCTAACTAATATTACCGTATTTTGTGCAGATTTAATATCTATATTATCAGGAAAAACGTTAGTTATATCAATAAATAAATCTGCTAATTGATCATTAAAAGCATTTAATAATATTGAAGGATTCATTAAATATATTTAATACTATTTATTTAATATATTTAATTAATTATATCTTTATCTTTTAACATTATTTATCATTTATTTTCTAGGTAAATTTAATCCTTGGAAATCTTTTTCTCTTTGTTGCTGTAATTGTTCAATAGTCATATTATCATTAGGTTTACTTTCATCTTTCGAAATAGGCTGAAAAGAATCTACATGATTTAACTGCACATAATTATGCATTTGTCTCATACCACCATCACCTTTTGCAGTTAATGATTCAGGTTCCATATCTAAAAAACTATATTGATCAGATGTCACTCCACTAAATCCTCCAGAACCTCCTAAAGAAAATGCCATTGGTTCCATATTATTTTGAGTAACTTGTTTTGTAACAACTTCTTGTTTTGATTTAAAATAGTTATATATACCATCTCCATACAAAATTTGATTATTATTTAATAATAATAATGCCGGCACTTTTGCTACATTTTCTGGTAAAACTATTTTTTGTCCAGTTTCTAAAACAATATATGTTTTACCTCCTTCAGAAACACGTTTATCAATACACATAAAATGTATATCCTTACCTAATTGTGTTTTAGATATGGATTGTAAAAGTTTTTTAGAATGTTCGCAAAAATTACTATAATAAAGAATAGAACTCATTATTTTATAATAAGGTTATTTGATTAATGTTTAAACTCATTATTTAAAAAATTGATTAAAGAATATAAATATATATTATAGTATATTACAATGAATCCTACTATTAAAGCTGAAAGTAAAAAGAATGATGATCGTATTAATATATTAAAATTTACAATGACTGATATAAATGTAAGTTTAATGAATGCCATAAGACGAACCGTTTTGTCTGATATTTCAACAGTAGTTATAAAAACTACACCTTATGAAGAAAATAAAGCAAATATAATCACAAATACTACACGTCTTAATAATGAAATATTAAAACAGCGTCTTAGTTGTATTCCTATACATATTACAGATTTGACAATGCCATTACAAGATTATATTTTAGAAATAAATGAAGAAAATAAAACAGATACTATTCGATATATTACAACCGAACATTTCAAAATTAAAAATATTAAAACAGATTCTTATTTAAGTGAGGAAACAACTAGAACAATATTTCCTTCAAATAGTATTACTGGATATTTTATTGATTTTGCTAGATTACGTCCAAATATTTCAGAAAGTTTACCTGGAGAAAAATTACATTTAACTGCAGAATTTTCAATCAGTTCTGTAAAAGAAGATAGTTCATTTAATGTAGTATCTATTTGTGCATACGGAAATACGTTAAATGAATCAGCAATAGAAGCAGAGTTAGGGAAAAAAATGCAACTATGGCGCGATGAAAGTGTAACAGAAGAAACAATAAAACTAAAAAAGAAGGATTGGTTTTTATTAGAAGGTCATCGCATCTTTTTACCAGATAGTTTTGATTTTACTATTCAAACAGTTGGTGTTTATTCAAATGAAGATATTTTGAAAAAAGCGTGTGATGTATTAATTAAAAAATTATCAGAATTAATAACAACGATTGAAACAGTCCAATTAGAAATTATACCCTCTGAAAATACAATGCAAAATTGTTTTGATATTATTTTGAAAGATGAAGATTATACTATTGGAAAAGTAATAGAATATTTAATGTATGAAAAATATTTTCATGGAGAAGAAACCCTAAGTTTTTGCGGATTCTGTAAAATGCATCCACACGATACAGATAGTATTATTCGTTTAGCATATAAAACAGGTGTAGATCCATCAAATATTTCACAAAATTTATTAGTTACTATTTCTCAAGCGATTAGTATTTATCAGCATATTAAACAAATGTTTTAAGAAAAGTGTGAAATTAGTATTACAAAATTTAATTAAATATTTTAATATGTATATTTAATATGAATATTAAAAAAATCATATTATATATTTTATGTGGTTTAATTTTTTTATATGGTGGGGAATATTTATTGAAAATGATTAGACCCAAACATAAAGAAAATTTTGAATTATCTACTTCATCTTTATCTTCTTCAACGTCATCTTCAACGTCATCTTCTTTAACTGGTGCTAATATATCAACATATGCATATTTAGCACCAATAACTGAATCAATTGATCCTCCAACAGATACAAGTCGTATTACAAATGACACCTTAGATGCAGTAATTAAAATAATGAAAAGTCAAAATACTGAGATTGATGCTATGAAGGATACTACTACTTTAAGTGACCAACTTAAACAAGTGACTACAGAAGAAGAAGGACAATATTATATTAATAATAAACAATTTCCAATTGATCCATTTGTTTTAGGTTATATAAAATATGCAACAGGAACAGATGAATATAAAACACATTTAGAAGAACTGAAAGGTTCTCCTTTTTATAAATTGATATCAAAATGGTTAGATCCAATCCAAACTCCAAATAGAGGTATGTTTAATGTATTATATTCATCATTTCCTATACTAGGCTTTAAAATTAAGAAAAGAATAACAGACAATTGGCAATATCCAGATACACCTTCTAGTCCATCAGAGCAATTATTTTCTAAAGATGGATATGATAATGGAAGTGGTTCTATTTTTATATGTAAAGGTCCTGCTAATTCTCAATTAACTAAATCTACTAATATTGGTAAATCAAATCAAGAAAATTTAGATATAAGAGATTATACTATTTTACCAACTGAAATACCTTATTTTGAATTTGTAGATAAAGATAAACCGTGTAATCCGTGCTGGCTTTTAGGTGGACCTGGTAATCCTCCTTCTCCACCTTGTCAATTTAAAATAGCTAGTTCTAGTCCTCCATTGTTTCAAGCATTATGGGGAATTCAACCTACATCAGTAGAAACAGATAAAAATACATCAGCAACTAGTTTTTCTGGATTTGATGCTGCAACAGCAAACGGATCAGGAACAGGATCAGGAACAGGATCAGGAACAGGATCAGGAACAGGAACAGGAACAGGAACAGGATCAGGAACAGGAACAGGAACAGGAACAGAACCAACAGAAACCAAAAAAGAGAACCCTGCAGTAACTGCATCAGATCAAAATAAACAAGTTGCACAGAATGATGCAGATGCAAAAAAAGCACAATTAGATGTAGATTCTAAAAAAGCTGAAGTAGATAAACAAAATGCTGATGCAAAAAAAGCAGATGCAGATGCAAGAAAAGCGGATGCTGAAGCAACAAAAGCAGAAAATGACGCCAACAGAAAACCTTGGTTTTAGACCCTTGAAGAATATTTAAATTATAAATGCTATTTAAATTTCTACTATAATATAAGATAATGTCAGAAGAAGGTGAAGAAATAGAAATAGTAGTAAAAGAAAAAATCAAAAAAGTAGAAAACTTAGAATTAGGAGACATTATTAAAATAGAATCAGAGGGTAATAATGAGTATCATTTAAAAACTTTTTACATAAATTACATAAATAGTAGTAAAATTAAATTAATTAATATAGCAAATTTAAAACCAGAAATATTAAATGTAGATGATGATGTATTATTAGATAAATCAATTACTGGCATTTCTCTCTTATATAGAAATCAACAAAAAGGGTATGCATTACAACATAAATTAGTAACAGGAATTTGGTTAAATATATTATTTGCAGAAGATGTTCCTTTATTAATTACTGGGGAAATCACCAATGTAGAAGATGATATGATTGAAATTACAACATATCCAAAAAGAGAGATCATTTATATTAATTTTGATTATAAAGGAATACCCGAAGATTTGCCGATAGAGTATATTCATGTAAGAGAAAAACCAGGAACTAAGGCAATAACTAAGGCAGTAAAACCATTAGCAGAATTAGAAAAAGAAAGTTTAGAAGAAGAGGGAGAGGGAGAGGGAGAGGAAGAGGGAGAATATGAACAAGATTATAGACAAGAAGAAGGACCGATAGAAAATGAATATGCTCCAAATGAACCAAATATAACAAAATTAAATGAATATTTATTAAAAGCAGATCAGATTATATTTGGAGAAAATTTGGAAGAAATAAATCAATATGTAAATGTAGATGCATCAAAACAAAGATATAATATAGAAACACAAACAAATGATTTATTGGATAATATGATATCAAAATTATCAGTAAGTGCAAAAACCACAAGTATGTTAAATAATATTCATATTATGATTGAAAGATATAAACAATTAAGACAAGAATTTTCTACTTATGATGATTATGGTAATGTAGATTCATATATTCAAAAAAATATATTATGGAAACCATTAGTATATAATTTAGAAAGATATAAACAAATGTTATATTGGATTCTTCCTGTAGCAACAAATTATAAAAAAATATATGATGTTACAAATAATGATGCAGAATTAATGACATCTTTAAAAGAAATGGAACAAATCATTTATACTTATGAGCATACAGATGAACAAAATAAATATGTAAAAATGGTTCAACAATTGAATCCATATTTTAGTCCATTTGATGACATAATTAGTCCAACTACCATATCAAATATTTCTATATTAGATAACTTATCAGTATTAATAAATAATACAGATAATTTTGAAACAAATGTGTTTGATAATACAAAAAAGTTTTATATGGATACATATAATACTGGTTTAACAAAAGTAAGTCCAATCACCATCACAAATAGCAAATATACAGTAGAATTAACTGAATTGACTGATCCAGATATTCTCTCTTTAAAATCAATAGTAACTTTACCTGAACCAGTTATAAAGTTTTCACATATTAATTTACCAGCAACAAATTTATTAGAAAAAGCAAATTTGAATTTAACTTTTGTTGATTACTTTAAATTATTAAATAAACGAACCAAAGTGCAAACAATTCAAGTAGAAGATTTGAGCACAAACATAGAATTTAATAAAGTAAATTATGCTGATGATATTAAAAATTATATCCTTACTAAAAATGATGAAATGAATGAACTATCCCCGGAGGATCTTTATAAACAATTTTTAAATATTATTGTTCCAAAAACGCGGGTTCTCTTTAAGTTGATGGATAAATATATAAATGGCAAATTATCATTATATCATGTGACACAATATTTAGAACCGTTTTTGATATATGTAGATGATTTAACATATACGCAATATAGAGATTTTAATATATATATTAAAGAAAAAATATCAGAGTTTAATAAAAAATATATAAGTAAAAGTCGTGATTTTCAAGGGCTTGCTATTTTTTTAACTAAATTGCAAGAAAAGGTGAAACCTAGTTATACTGCGGTATTTAATTTAATTAATAATGCTCATAGTAATTCAGAGTATCGAATAAATAATGAGTTTGATATAAATGTAAAAATAAATGTGATTGATGGATATAAATATGACAATCGTGCAAAAAATATAGGCACTAATTTGGAATTAATAAAACAAATTATAACCAGCGATTTTGGAAATTTGTATAATACTGGATTATCTATATTGCAAATAGATTTAATGTTACCGGAAAATATTCATAAGTATTTGGAAAATAATAAAGAAGAAATTGAAGGAGAAATAGAGGAAGAAATTCAACAGCAAGTAATGATTGATAATGGGGGTAAAGACGGCGGTAAAGACGGCGGTAAAGATGGCGGTAAAGACGGCGGTAAATGCGATACTTATATTATTGCAAAACAATACATGTCATTAAAAGAATTAGAGGATGATAATCATAAACCAGTTTATTTTGATAAACAATTCGATAAAACTCCATATCATTTATTAGATGATTTTAATAAAGAATTTGCGACTAAGTCAGTGGAAGAGTTTTTCCCTTTTTTTGTAAATAAACTTGTAGAAAAATATAAATATTCGCTTGAGGAATCGCCATTATTAGCAGAATATATTTTAAATAAAGCACGCCTAGTTCAAAATGATGAATATGCGATATTTTATGACAATGATAAAGTAAATTATTATAAAAGAAAAAATAATGAATGGAAAAAAACAGAAATAGATGCAATTGGTAATGAAAGTGAATTAATATGTGATATGAAACAAACTTGTATTAATGCTACAGATAAACAAATGATAGATTCGCATTGTGAATCTATGTCTCTGAATAAGAAAGAAATTAAAAAGAAAATATTAAATCAAGTCATTACAGAGTTTGATAAAAATTATCAAGTATCAAAAGAAAATTTGGAGAAATATTTGGCAAATAGATTCAAATATTATGATTCTATTATGAATAAATTAATGGATATTAAACAGAATCAACAATATAAATATAATAATTTTCAATACAACTTAGGAACTGAACACGATGAAGATGCAGAACCAATATTAGTTTCACCCCATAGTAAATTATTTAATTTGATTATGGGGCAATCCGATTTTATTAAACGACAGAAGGATATTTTAGAATTTGCTAGTAAATTTGCTAGAGAAGTGAATGAAACAACTGGCGAATCTATGTATTGGTTATATTGTAAGCAAACAAATGCCAAATTAATACCAAAATTTTTATTGATCTTAGCAAATGTTTTTATAAATAATCCACAACAATATATAAATCATTTAAATGATATTATTAAAGATTATGGTCAGTTAAGTGAAGATGGAGATAGTATTATCGATAAACATAGTGGATATGTAATTCGTAAAATAGATTTTGACGAAGAAGAAGGGTATGATGAAAGCGGGTTTAAGTTATCAAGTCGTGCTATACTAGAAGAAGAAGCTAATTTTACATTAAATAAAGAAGGTGATAATGATAATAATAAAATAATAAAAGAATCTTCTCCTGAAGTCAAAATGATCACAAATATTATTAATGCAATTACTGGATTTATGTATGTAAATTTGGATATGGTAACTAAAGAATTTATTATTCAAATTACTGTCAAATCAATTGCCGATAATATGATGAAGAAAAAAGAATATCAAAAAATGGTAGAAGCAAATGCAAAGAAAGGTAAAAAGACACCAGATTATAATACTATTTATAATTCATTTGTTTTATATCTTACTTTAGGTTCTCTCTTAATCGGAATACAAACAAGTATTCCTTCTATAAAAACAAAAAAGACACATCCTGGATGTGTAAAATCATTCCAAGGATTTCCATTTACTGGATCTGGAGATGATAGCGCAATCCAATATATTTCATGTATTGCTTATAAAATTAGAGTAGATAGTAATCCATGGCAAGTTTTAAAGAAAGAAAAGGAAGAGGCTGTTGCAACTAAATTAAAAATATATATTAATGATTATTTGCTTACTATTCCTGAAGTGATTGATCGTATGAAATTGAAAAATGAATATTTATTAACAGATGCGGAAGTTATTATACCAGATGAGCATAATATAAATAAATGGACCACTTTTTTACCACCATTAAAAGAATTTACTATTAGGCCACGCGCTTTACAAGATATTACAAAAGAATTTAAAGAATCATTAATGCGTTCTTTAAAAACAGAGAGTTTGGAAGAAGCGCAAAGAGAGAAGATACTTATTATGGAATCTAAAATTATTTTGTTCTCTCTTGGTATTCAAGAAAAGATTCAACAAATAGTGCAGAAAAAAATATTACTGATGACAAATATGGCAGGAGTTCCATTTTTAGAAAATTATTGTTGCGATGAAAATAATAAAAGTGAAAAAGCAATAACAATACAATATTTTTCAGATGAAGATAGAGAGATAGGTGCATATAATGAGATAGTTCAAAATGTAGCCAATATTTTAGAAGATATTGATGCTTTAACTAAAGCAGTCTATTTAACTAGTAATAAAAATACAAAACAAGTATTTCCTCCTCTACTTACATCATATGAAGAAATTACTATTTATAAAACATTTATTAATGTATGTAAATTTAATAATTTAATACCTTTAAGTGAAGAATTATTAGTATTATGTCAAGAAAAACCGAATTACTTATTAGCAAGTGATTCGATTACTGAGAAAATTAATAAATTAAAACAAAATGGTCAAATATATACAAATGAACAATTTTTACAACTATTGAAAATTAAAGATAGAGAGAATATTGTTACTATACCAGATCCATTAGTTATTAATTTAGTTGATAGAATTAAAAATATATTAGATCATATTCATGATAACCCATCTCAACTGATTTCACCTATTCTAACAGATCTTTTGCAAAAATTAGTAGACGAAAAACATAAGAAAAATATAACAGCAGATGAAGATACACCAGAAATAGAAGATGTAAAGAATTATTTATTAGAAACGAATGATAAACTGAAAATAAAAGTATATGAATTTATTATTGCCAATTTCAATTTGAATAAATCAGAAAAAAGTAGATTAAAACGTACTATTGAAGATATTTGTAGTTGGGATACATTAAATGTAGAGTCAATGAATTTTATTAAAAATGTGATTGTTAATTTAGTCAAAGTCTATCCAACAATTATATTAAATAAAGTAGATTATTCTTCTTTTAAAATGCCTGCTTATTTTGGACTATCTCAGTTTCATTCTAATGATATTAAAACTATTGTAGATAACTTTTATACATCTTTGAGAAAATATTATGATGATCCAGTAATTACTGATGTATTATTTGAAGTAATGAATAATGGAACTGATTTATTATTACTTATTCAAGAAATTCCGTTTGAAAAGAGAGAGAATGGTATATTTAGTAAATCAATGAATGTGCTTTTGTTTGAAAATTTCTTTTTAAATACTTTTATGGAATATATTCGTTTAATTGATATGCCAAATATGAATGAACGAACTGGTAGAAGTTCTGATGTAGATAAAGAGGATTTTACTAGCGAATATGTTGAAGAAGTAGATTTAAGATTATATGAAGAACATGATGCAATGTTATTAGGTGGTAAAAAACAGTTGAAAATTACTATAGCCAATTTATTAACAGATTATTTAAATATTATTGCAAAGCATAAAGAAATCGTAAATTTAAGTGTAGATTCTATTACAGATATTGTATTTAAAATAAGACAAAAAGAAAAAGATACGTTTACAGATCGTTTAAAAGCAATGTCAGTTGAAGGAAAAGATGTAGATACAATGATGAAAATAAATAAATTAGGTAATTGGTCAAAAGGATTGCAAAAAGGATTGACTGTTTATGATAAAGATACTTATGATGCGGATCGAGATGAAATGGAAAAATTAGTAAATATAGAGAATAAGTTATTGAAAAGAAAACAAGGTGATGACTCTGGTTCTGGTGCTATAGATGATTTTGATAGAATGGACTACTTAGAGACTGAACAAAGAGAAAATGAAATTGATGCAGAAGATAATGATTTAACAAATTTGAATGATAATTATGATGAAGAATATGGTAATGGAGATGAACAAGAAGAACCAGACGAAGCAGAATTGAATGAAGAATAAACTAAATAAACTAAATAAACTAAAATAAAGAATGAATTTGAAGAGAGAAATAATAAAGTTATAATTATATATGTACTATAACTTTATTGAAAAAAATCATTTACTGTGCTCAATAGTATTATTTTTAATATTATTTGGACTAATAATAATAGGAACACCTTCTTATTTATTTTTAGAAGATGGTAGTTTTAGACATTTTGGAATTGGATATAGAAATAAAACTATTTTTCCAATATGGGTATTATCTATTATTTTAGGTATTCTCTCTTATTTGTATGTAGTTTATTTTTTAAAAGGATAAAATAAATTATTTACAAGAGATCATTGCTAAATTATAAGTAACAATAGAGAGTATAAATACTCCAGAATATATAAACCAAGCAAGTTCACCAATATTATCTCTAGTTTCTACATCATTATATAACTGATTAAATATATTTGCTGGATTATTAAATTTTACACCGTTAATCGTAAAATTATCATCAATTGATGTAGTAGTATTACCAGGATACTCCTCCCGAGAATACTCTTTAAGGTTTCCCACCGCTGTGCCATATTCATCTTTCATTAATGGTTGTAACATTTTCATATAGTCTATAAAATTATCAGGAGTGATTTGATTAACCAAAATACCAGTATTTCCACATATTTTAAGAATAGCGTCTGCTGTATTTTGTAAAACATCAGGTAGTTGTCCAGGGGTTACTGATGCTGCAAGTGCTTTAACCTCTTTTTCATTTTTCAATATTGCAACTAAATGTGAATTCACACTAGAACTTACCAACATATATCCATATACATTTGAAAAAACTGATTTTACATTAGGTTTTAATAAAACAACTACCATTAATAATCCAAAAATAAATAACCACGGAAATGCAGTAGATTTAAATACTTCATTAATTACTTTTCCTTTATCATTAGTCATACTACAATTTGTCGCACTAACTACTGTCCAAGCAATACAAATTTGTATAACAAATATTACTAAAAAATAAAAAAATGTTCTAGTATAATTACTAAATTTATAGTTAGTTTGCCCTTTAGAATCTTTGGGATAAAATAAATAATCTTTATAACTAATTTTACCTAGATATGAAGACTTAAAATATATTAATGTAATTGCTAAAAATATTATAAACCCAGCACCAAAATATGTTTTAGTAGTCATAGTAGCAGTTGATCCATTAGAGTCCATAAATTATTAGTATAATTTATTTTGAAATTATAAAAGTATTTAATATGGAAATTGCGAAACCAGCATTAATTGAGCCAGGTGTAAAATATTTTTTAAAAGAAACGTTAAAACGATGTCATACATTTAAAGAATCGCATAATATATTTATATTAAATATGTCATTATTTGCAGGATTTTTAGTTATTTTAGGAGTAGTTTTATTATTTAAGTATAAAGGTAAATTAACTCCTAAAGAAATACAAATAAAAGACAATGAAAAAAAACAATACATATTGACCAAAATTAAAAATTATCAAGATACACGATTGAGAGAATCGCAAAGTTTAATTACTGGATTGCCAAAATGGGAATAAAGCAATTTCTCCAGCTTTGCAAAGGGTCGTCGGTCATTGATGAGCAAATTACCAATACCAATTGCTTGGCTGTCACTCGTGTTATTTGACTTAGTGTGGGTTGTTAAAGGTTGTAAAATATAATATTTGATTACTTTAAGTGAGATGAGTAAAGAAAATACCAAAATTTATGATGATGCTGTAAATGAATATTATGATTTAAAACAACAATATCAAGTTAGTAAAGAAAAAGAGATACAAACATTTTTAGAGAAAAATGAAAAAATGTCTTGGAGAGAGAAACGCAATCTCTTTAAATCATTAAATTATAAATGTGTTAATTGTAAAAGATATGTTAGTTCTATATTTAAAATAAATATGATAGACCAAAATCGTCACTTGATTGCAAAATGCGGCGATCATTCTAATCCTTGCCCATTAAATATTGAAATTAATATGGGCACAATATTAACTTTAAAAAATGCAATTGATATACAACAAGACATTATATTAGACCATAAAAAAGATATTGTTAAAGATAAGAATAATTTAATGTTTGGATATATTTCATCAAAACAAGCGATTAATAAATTTGATAAATTAAAAGAAGATATGATTTCAACTATAGAATTATATGAATCCACGAATAAACAATATTTAAATATAACAAATAATTTAGAGAAAAAAGAAAAAATAGTAGAATTGCAACAACAAGTGTATGTAATTATAAATAGTATTAAAATATATATTAAACAATATGAATCTACGAATAATCCCGCATTAATAAATGATGCTGTGGCATTATATACTGAAGAATTAATAGAAAAATTAAAAGAATTAAATTTGTTATCTTTTGCATATAAAGCCGTAGAATATGATGAGGATTCAAATACTTACACATTAATTGAAAAACAATATTCGGTTGAACAAATGTCCATAAATATTGGGTTATCTGATGATAAGGTGATTTCTTTTATAACGGGTGTTGGTGCTGATGCTACTACTAATGCTACTAATAAAGTAGTCAATAAAAAGAAAGGTAGAAAAACAAAAGCACAAATTGCCGAAGAAGAGAAGGCAATAGATCAAATACCTGATAAATTTGGTCCAAGTGTAGTGCCTCTTAAAAAAACAAGAACTGCAAGAAAACAAGCTAATCCTGTTAAAAATAAAACTATTAAAAGAACCGCCGCTAAAAAAGCAGTTAAGTTTGAAGTAGAAGAATCCGGTAGTGATAGTGAAAAATCTATTGAAATTACTATACCTAATCCCAAACTTAAAGAAAATACAACTAAAATTAATCCTGTTACAGAAGTAAAAGATATTGACTGGGGTAGCGATGAATCTTTTGAAATAGACGTAAAAGGTAAGGGTTTAGAAGAAGAAGAAAAAGAAAAAGAAGAAGAAAAAGAAAAAGAAACAGAAAAAGAAAAAGAATACACCTATAATGAGAAAATAGATTTAGGAGCAATAGAATTATCTAGTCAAGTTTCAAATATAGATAAAGATGATTTAGATTTAGATTTAGATTTTCAAAGAGATGCCGAAAATGATGGAGATGTAGAAACTGAAGCAGAAAAAATGCAAGATATGCAATTTGAATAAAATGTTAATATAATATAATGAATTCATTAAAGTATCTCTCTCTTCCAGTATTTATAGTAAGTTTAATAACAGGATTATTATACATTTATTTTATAGAAAATGATGCAAAAATAGTCTATGTTTATCCAAGTCCAGAAAATTGCGGTAAAACGCAATATGAAGATAATGCAGGCAATTGTTTTATGTATGAAGCAGGAGAAGTGACGTGTCCAATGAATAAGGCATTGATTAAAAAAATACCGGTTCAAAATTGAGTATAAATAAAAATAATTACTTATATATATGCACATAACTAAATTACTACATACTCAAACAGGAAGATATATATTATCTATGATATTAGGATTTGGTTTAGCTTCTCTCTTTAAAGTAGTATGTAAAGGTAAAAATTGTTTTGTTTATATGGCTCCACCATCTTTAGATGAAACTGATGTATATAAAGTTAATAATAAATGTTATCATTTTAATAATGTGTCAACTACTTGTGATAAGAATAAAACAAGTTTAACTTTTGCGTAAATAGTATAATCAATCATTCTTTATAATACTTATGGAGAATAACAGCACAAATATTCATGATTTGCCAACAGGAAATGTAACTTTATCAATTAATGAAAAACCAGTAAATGAATCTATGTCTACTGCTACTGCTACTGCTACTGCTCCTATAAATACCAATTCTTTAGATCAAAATACCATAAATCAAATAATTAATAGTTTACAAAAAGCAGGAACAACTGGAGCGACACAATTACAATCTAGAGATATTCCACAAAATACCGAAAATATTATAAATGACCCCCAAGTTCAAGTAAATTATATACCTACAACAACAAATAACGATTATATTACAGAAAATGAAGAAACGGATGACATTATTCAAAATTATACAAGATCTAAAAATATAAATAGTAGTTTAGATAATTTGTATGATGAAATTCAGTTACCTTTATTAATATCTATATTATACTTTTTGTTTCAACTGCCTATTTTTAAAAAATATATGTTTCAATATTTACCCGTATTATGTTCAAATGATGGAAATGTAAATTTATATGGATACTTATTTAATAGCATATTATTTGGATTTATTTATTTTATGTTATCAAAAACGATTGGCAATTTTAATAAATTTTAACAGAATAAAATAAAACCGCATCACACAACCCAACCAATAAAACTCGTTGCACTATACAATATTATTACTATACCCATAATAGAATAGTAATGATACAACAATGTGCACATAAATTACTTGAAAATTTACCAAAAGAAATAACAGAAATAAAAAATACTAATAATAAAATAACTAAAATCAATCTTATTTTAGAAGGAGGTGCTTTTAATGGTAGTTATCATATAGGTGCATTATATTTTTTAAAAGAAATGGAAAAGAAAAAATATATTCAAATACATAATATTTCTGCAACAAGTATTGGATCTATTGCTGCCTTATTATTTTACTCAAATTTATTAGAAGAAAGTCTTCAAACACATACATTATTAAAATCTATATATAAAAAAACAAAAACATTAAATGCAATCCCAACTTTTTTAAATCAAATAAGAGAGAAATTACCTGCGAATTTACTCGGTTCTTTAAATGGTAAATTATATATTAGTTATTATAATATAAAGACGGGTTGCAAAATTGTAAAATCCAAATATAAAAATATAGATGATTTATTTACAACTATACGAAGATCGTGCTTTGTGCCATTATTTCTAAATGGGCAAATGACAATAGATAATAAATATATTGATGGTATAACACCTTATATTTTTCTAAATAGTAAATATAAAAGTTTAAATATTAGTTTAATAGGTATTAATAAATTACATCAACTATTTATTATTAAAAATGAAGATACAAATATACATAAAATATTAGCAGGATTATTAGATATAAATTTATTTATTACAACAAATGTAACTACTCAAATGTGTAGTTATATTAATGATCATAATATTAAACAACGATTATTTTATAAAGTATTATTTATTATTGAAAAACTAATGGTTTTTATTTTATTTTTATATTATCATTCAAAAAGTAAAATATACAAATCAAATATTTTTGTAAAAATATTAAATTTATTAATTAAAGAATATTGTATTAGTTAGTTAGTTAGTTAGTTAGTTAGTTAGTTAGTTAGTTAGTTAGTTAAAAGAAAAAACCCGTCTTCTTGGTCTTCTTTGTTTTCTTTTTTTTGTGTTTACGTCTTTTAAAACTTTTACTGCTACTACTGCTACTTAAACTTTTACTATTTTTACTACTTTTACTACTTAAACTTTTACTGCTACTACTTTTACTACTTTCTTTAGTTGCCCGAGTAGATGCAGTAGTAGTCATATTATCTGCTGGTCGATATCTTAAAAAATATTCTTCATATTCAGGTGTATCACGTTTATTTTTCAATTCTTTATATTTTTCTGATTTAGCTGCACGCATTTCTTCAATAGTTTCTTGATGACCATAACAATCAATACTAAATCGTTTTAATAATCCTTTTTGTTCTAATCTATTTTTTTGTTGAATACGAAATAAATAATGAGCCATACATAATATACGATTTATATCATAATATGGTCGTCCTGAATATATAAATGCTAAATAAAATGACAACATAGTATCTATCGTTGCTACTTTAATTTGCAGTCCATGTTCAGTTGTAATATTATAACTATGACATGCTAAAGGTTTATAAATAAATGCCAAAGTATCTGTCCCAATATTAATCATATAATGTGGCGCAACAATTTCACCAATTTTGTCTTGTTGAATTATTTTAATATTTTGAATACCTTTATCTTCTAATCGTTCTTTTATAATTTCTGCAGTAGTTTCTGGATCTTCTGATAATACATCAAAATCAGGTACTTTTACAATAGGAATATGATCAAAAGGCATATATTTAGAATAAAGAGAGAGAGCATATCCTCCAAAAAATACAACACCTTGATCAACAAGTGTATTTTTTACAGTATCATAAATAGTATTTATTTCTTGATTACTAAATTTCTTTTCCATTTTTCTTTGAAATTTAAAATTGCTACATTCCGCACCAGTTAAAGGATAATATTTATTTAATAATATTAATCGTTTTAAAACCTTTTCCCACCGACTTTTATCGCCTTCTGGTCTAGATAATTCTAAATACATTGACATTCTTAAATAATTTGGCGATGCATATAAAATACCAGAAACACGAATAGATTCTTTTTTCAATGCATTAAATAATTCTTTATCTAAAAAAGTAATGTCTGCAACAGGTATAAAATTCACATATACTTTATATGTGCCGTGATGCACCCCTGGTTTTGCCTCTACTTCAGTAAATCCTTCTTTTACATAATAATCTGCTAATTCTTTTGCATCGTGTAATGCATTCGTACTAAAAAAATCGTAATCAGGTAATTCAATATCCAAATTATAAAACTGATCTTGTTTTGGTAAAATAGAATTTAATGCAATACCTCCATATGCAATCAAACTTTTCTTCTTAATAAAATTTTCTACAATTGTAAATATTTTAATAATCTCTGGTGAATTTGTAACTTGTTTTCCTATTTTTTCTTCTGATTTATCTATTGCTGATCTTAAAATAGCCAATTCGCAATCTTTAAATGTCATATTTTTATCGCATATTTTTGGTTTCATATAATATATTAAGAATTAAATTGTAAAACTAGTTTTTGGAAATTGTCCTACAATATGTCGTTCTGCATAATTATTTTCAGGTTTTTGAGGAATAGGATCAGTAAGTGGTATTGGTTTAAATCTTAATTCTTCCGGTTTTAATGCAAATGCATATCCTGCTTGATTAAATGTTGTATTATATTCTTTTAAATAAGTATCATATGCATCATCTAATTGATATCTCATACATGTAAATTGACACGCAAATTTAGTTGTTATTGTAGGATTTGGATTTGGTGGATTATCTCCTATCTCTGGATATACTATAGTCATAAATTGTTTATTATGATCTATTAAATAACTCATATCACGAGTATTTTCAACATAATAATATCTTAAACCATAAAGCATATCTGATTCAGATGTCATATTTATATATTCATATAATGGACATTTATCATCATTACATAACAGATTTTTTTGAACAAATAAAACAATTTTTCCACATAAATCTTTTAAATAAACATTACCAAAATTTTTATTAATGTCATCTTGATTATTAAAACTATATTTTGTATTTAAAAAATTATTCGTATATTTTTGTATTAAATCTCCTAAATTTTTTATCATAGCAGTGCTTGTACTATATATTCTTAAATTGATAAATATAGGATCATTTGGATTTGGACAGTATGCAGTACTAAATGAATAATCATTTATTATTTGTAATACATCTGAAAATAGTAAATAATTATATGATGTTTTTGTATTATTTGATAATGATGATGTAGCAACTACTGGTAAGTTATTTATTGAATAAATTGCAAAATCTAAGAATCGGACACCTTGTCTCAATACATATTTTAACATATCTAAACTTAAATAATCATTTTTATATGACCCTACAGCACAACAATTATATGCGGATTTAATATAAAAATCTTTTAAAGTATAATTAATATATGCATCTTCGCCAGTAGTTGTAACTGCACCTTCTTTTTTATAACTAAGTGCATTAGTTCCACATATTGAAGTACAAATTAAATTTGTTGATTCTGGAGGTATAGTAGTTTTAGGTCCTTTAAATAACATAATTAATAAAACTATTGCTACTATTGCAGATGCTATTGAATATATAATAGTATTTGCTCCATCACTTTTTATAAAATCTGTTGCATTATTCATTCTAATATACATTGCTAAAATATATATTAAATATTATTGTATATAATATAATATGCCAGGAGGTTTAATGCAATTAGTCTCAGAAGGACAACAAAATATTATATTAAATGGTAATCCTTCAAAAACTTTTTTCAAAACAACTTATTATAAATATACCAATTTTGGTCTGCAAAAGTTTAGAGTAGATTTTGAAGGCGCAAAAACATTGCGATTAAATGAACCATCTACATTTACTTTTAAAGTTCCTCGTTATGCGGATTTATTAATGGATTGTTATTTATCTGTTGAATTGCCTAATATTTGGAGTCCAATTATGCCACCTATACCAGATGCTGAAGGAACACTTCTCTCTAATTCAGGACAATGGATTCCATATCAGTTTAAATGGATTGATAATATTGGTGCTCAAATGATTTCTAGAATTACAATTACATGTGGTAATCAAACTTTACAAGAATTTTCTGGATCTTATTTGCTTGCTGCAGTTCAGCGTGATTTTTCTACTGAGAAAAAAGCATTATTTGATAAAATGACTGGAAATGTTCCTGAATTAAATGATCCAGGCAATTCAGGCACACGTGTGAACTCTTATCCGAATGCTTATTATACGCCTGGTATAGGAGGTGCAGAACCAAGTATTCGTGGACGAATATTATATATTCCTTTAAATGCATGGTTTGGTCTTAGATCACAAATGGCATTCCCCTTAATATCTCTTCAATATAATGAATTGCATATTAATGTGACAATGCGTCCAATCAATCAGTTATTTCAAATTCGTGATGTATTTGATAAAACAAATAATTATCCTTATATATCACCTAATTTTAATCAATATTATATGCAATTTTATCGATTTTTACAAACTCCACCTGCAGTAGATATTAGTAGTCCAACTGCATATTCAGATACGAGAACATTATGGAATACAGATATTAATTTAAATTGCACTTATTGTTTTCTTTCTAATGATGAATCACGTTTGTTTGCATTACAAGAACAGAATTATTTGTTCAAACAAGTTCACGAAACTATACATTATAATGTAACTGGTTCAAATAAAGTATTGCTAGATTCAACTGGGATGATATCAAGTTATCTTTTTTATTTTCAAAGAAGTGATGCTAATTTACGTAATGAATGGTCAAATTATACAAACTGGCCATATAAATATATGCCAAATGATTTGATACAAGCTCTTACAACTGGACAATACCCAGTAGATCAAAATGGAACAACCACAACCATTGGTCCAGGAGTAAATATAAATGGTAAATTAACGGGTTGGCTACTTACTGGAAATTATAGTGCGGATAATGAACCTAATATTTTAATTAATATGGGTTTACTTTTAGATGGATCTTATAGAGAGAATTTATTACCTGCAGGAGTATATAATTATATTGAAAAATATGTGAGAACTAGCGGTAATGCTCCAGATGGTCTGTATACATATAATTTTTGCATTAATAGTAATTTAACTGATTTGCAACCAAGTGGTGCAATTAATATGAGTCGTTTTAATAATATAGAATTGGAATTTAATACAATTATTCCTGCTTTAGATCCATTGGCACAATCTTTAGCTATTTGTGATCCAGATACAGGAACTATTATTGGTATTAATAAACCAACATGGAGAATATATGATTATAATTATAATTTGTATTTATTTGAAGAGAGAATCAATATGGTGAAATTTATCGGTGGAAATGCCGGATTATTATATGCTACTTAAATATATGGATAGTATAGAAGAGACAAATATTATAGATAGTATAATAGAGACACCTATTATAGATAGTATAGTAGAGACAACTATTATAGATAGTATAGAAGAGCCAAATAGTATAGATAGTATAGAAGAGACAAATATTATAAATAGTATAGAGAAAAATATAAAAAATGATGAATTATTAAAAAAGTTGAATGTATTAATATTTTGTGGTGGTAAATGTGGTGGAACAACATTATCTACAACTTTTAAAAATAATGGTTACAATACTTTACATATGCATAGCAGTACATGTTTTGGATTATATAATCCTAACTATTATGATTTACATAAAATATCTACATTTTATGTAATTGATTATAATGCTAATAAAAATAAATTATATATTATTGATTCATACAGAACTCCAATAGAACGAAAAATATCTAGTTTTTTTCAAAATATAACATTTTACGTTCCTAATTATAAAACCCAAAATATATATGAATTAATTGATATATTTAATTCTTTATTTAATAAATTAGAGACATATCATTCTATTGATGAAGTATTAAACCATTATCATTTACCTTTATTTAAAACATTTGATTTTGATAATAAATATAATATGATAGAAAAAGATAATATGGTATTTATTAAATTAAGATTTAATGATATAGATGAATGGTCAAATATATTATCAGTTATATTTCAAAAAAATATAACTATATATAGTAAAAATTTAACTAAAAATAAAAATATTGCAAATTTATATAATGAATTTAAAAATACTTATAAAATTCCTAAACAATTTTTAAAAGATATATTAAAAATAGATCATTTTTTGATATACAACACATTAGAAGAACAACAAAAATATATTGAATATTGGGAAAATAACTCAATTTAAAAATCGTTCTACTTTATATTTACAATGGAGATTCAAATAATAATTGATAGTTAACAATATTAAATATCACTTTTATCATTCCAAACTGAAACATTTTGTGTAAGACCTAAATGGTTAATAAGTGTAAAATCATCTTTAAATATCATTGAAAATATTACTTCTAAATCATATTGTATATATTGTTCTTTATTATCAAAAATTATTTGTAATGAATCAAATAATTTATTAATAAAATTAATATTTATTTTATAAAAACTGGTGTACCAATATATTCTATCAGTTACCTTCATATTTCATTTATGCTATTATCATTGAATATATTAATATCATGATGTGAAGTTAATAAATCAAAGTTTTTAAAATTAATAGATGTATTACCTTTTTTATTTGGATATATATAAGTGCTTTCAAATATAATTGGTGTATTTTCTAATATTTGATTTACACTTTTCATACTTGTAACTAACCAATCAAAAAATTGTGTTTCATTTGAATTTTTGGTGTATTTAACAATACTTTGCTTAATGGCGCAAGCATTACCTGAATATGAAGAAGATAATGATATAAACATATATTTATAAAAGTTATTATAAATATATTTAACAAAATAACTAAATCTTCTTAACTAAATCTTCTTAACTCAATCCTTCTTTCAATAAATCCAAATAATATCTGCCTTTTTGTTCAGATGGTTCAGTTGCCATTTTTTCACCCCATTCATTCCATGAATTGATCAACATAATTTGGTTTATTTTAGTTTTCGTGTTTTTATATAAATTAACCACTTTTTTAATAAATAATTGCTGAGATTCTTTATTAACATTTACACATACAGTAGCTTTATCTAAATGATTTGGTAAAAATAATCTAGCACGATTATCAAAATTAAAAAATAAAGTTTGTATTTCATTTTCATCTAATACAATATCTTCTACATATTTTGTATAATCTAATGTAGTTAATAATAAATTATTTATTATTTGTTGCGATTTATAAGATCCTGGTTGTTTATAATTTGGATTACATTTATATTGAACATAATTGTTATTATTATTTGATTGTGAATTTAAAATTAAATGAACCCCCGAAAATCCTTGATCTATGCACATTTGTAGTATAATAGTATCAAATAATTTAATTTCAGTCTCAGTTAATTTATTGGGATGATGTAATAATAATACTGGTTTATTATCTATTTTTAAATAATTGGAATGTTTAAAATATTTCATTAAATTATTAATATTTTTTATTAAATTTTCTTCAGAATAATTATTTTTAATTATTAATGATGTATCATTACCAAATGCAGGATTATTATGCCAATCTTCATTTGCCCATATAAAAAATATTTTTCGTTTATTCATATCTATACTGTTATCAAAAAAAGAATTAATTACTTCATTCATTAACATATTTTTATTAGTAGCATTATTCATTGAAAACCAGTAATAATACATAGCAAATCCTGGAAAATTATAAGAAACTAAAATATCTATTTGTTTTTGTATAATATGTTTATTTTTCGTTAAATTGTATTCTGCTATTGTATTGATATCCAAATCAATTAAAGAAGGACTTTCTATATCTATATTTTCATTATATTCTGATAACATTTTTAAACTTTCAATATCTGTAAACCCATTATAGTAAGCTTTATTATTTTCTAAAAATGTATGAAATTGCGGAAAATATATAAAATATGGTTTAATTTCATATTTAAATGTATTATCTATTTTTTCTTCTGTATGTTGTTTAATGTTAAAATATTCTGACCAAAATTTTGGAAAATATATTATTGGTTCTATAGTGTAAAAATAATCTTGTTTTATTTGTAATATTATATTATCAATATCATTAATAGTATTAAACATATATTTTTTATCATACTCAGTTAACCTATTTACAATTACAGAATCAAACGTTTTATTTAAATAAAAACTAGGCAATTGAGTAAGTTTTTTAATAGTTAAAGTATAACTATAAGTTTCCGGCCATAGAGAAGCTTCTAATAATATATTTGGTTTATGTTTAATTAATAAATAATTTAATTCGTTTATATTATTATACATGTATGCATACTCATAATTATCTAATGTTCCAAAAATTATAATTTTAATTAATGAATTAGTTTTATAGTAGTTAATAAGATTTTCTATTAATATTTTTCCTTTTATTTCACTAATTGCACCAATAATACCAATTATAATTTTATTATTGTTAGTATCAATTCTAGTTTTACTATTTTTATAATCTGGTAATGGACATACAATTATTTTTGGCAGATCAGTTAAATATTTATTATAAATAGTTAAATTTGCTATATTTTGTGTAATAATTTGATCATATAAATTAATATCAATAGGATTTCTTTCTAATGTAGGTATTTCTAAATAATAAGGGTTATATTTATTAAATAACATTAAATAATCGTGTGTAATTGTGGTTACTTCTTTATTTAATGTAAATAATTTTTGAATAAATTGTTGTGTATGACATAATGTATGATTTACAAAAATTTTAATAATTTTATCTTTAATGGTATCAAGAAATATTAAACTTTCAAGTTCTGTAAATGTCTGGTTTAATAAATAGTCTTCATTTACATTAACTACAAAATTATTATTTATATTTCTGACTATTAGCAAATTAGTGTTATGTTTATATTTAGATACTATTGAATTTAAAAAAAATGTAGTTCCGCCACCACCATTATGAAAATCTACTATTAAAATAAAGTTTTTAAACTGATTTAAATTAGTTATTGTATATATTGGATTATATTCTGCGCCATTTATATTTCTTGTAATAATAATATCATTAACATTTATATAATCCTCTATATATTCCTTTTGTTCTACTCTTGGTTCTATTCTTTGTTCTACTCTTGGTTCTATTCTTTGTTCTACTCTTGGTTCTATTCTTTGTTCTACTCTTGGTTCTATTCTTTGTTCTACTCTTG
>Ga0114970_10000461_pt1 | contig 30403 bp, 16 predicted proteins | sample M_140205_XF_Meta_FD_87030 | JGI IMG/M metagenome (GOLD analysis project Ga0114970, IMG submission 87030) | Freshwater microbial communities from Lake Montjoie, Canada to study carbon cycling - M_140205_XF_MetaG | ecosystem: Environmental > Aquatic > Freshwater > Lake | place: Lake Montjoie...
CCGACACTGGTGGAGCGGAAGCGGCCGAACGGGAACGGGCTCGCGGATCGGTATCACCTCTACGTGTTGCCAGAGGTCGCGGATGGGAAAACGGGGACGCGCACCGCAACCGTGGTGGCGAGGGAGATTGTGACGAAGCGCGAGGTAACGCAGACGGTGCGGTTTTAGGTTTCGAGGGCTGCTGCTCTTCAGCCAGCCGTCGGGGAAATCGCGTTCGTGGCGGGGCGGCGCGCGGGGGTGCTATAACGTTTCAATAAACGTCAGCAGGTCGGCCATGTCTTGCACGGACAGGCCGGCTTCGAGGCCTTCGGGCATCAGGCTTTTTCCGGAGGAACTGCTGCCGCGGACGTTCGCGCGAGCGAGCACGACTTCGGCGCCACCCATGATTTTGAGCGAGAGGCCGGTCGCGTCGTCGCGGGTAATTATGCCGGCGTAGGCATTGCCGTCTTTCGTGGTGACATCGTAGGCGATGTACTGGGGTGCGACCTCCTTGTGCGGTTCGAGGATCGCGGTGAGCAGGCCATCGCGGCCGCGTGTTTTTACCGTGAGGAGATCGGGCCCGACCGCGATCCCTCCGACGCTCCCGGCTTGGTGGCAGACGATGCAGCGTGTTTGAAACTGGATACGTCCGCGGGAGGCGTCGCCGGCGGTGGTGACGGCGGGTTGAAACGTGATCGTGACCTCGGCGCGAGATGGCGGAATCACAGAGGCGAGGGCGGTCTTCGCGAGCGCGGTGACGGAGGAGCTTTTGTGGTGCGTGAGGCTCTGGACCTGCGTGGCGGGCAACTCGGTGGGCTTGATCGTGCCGGCCTTGATGGCGTGGAGGAGGGCGGTCGCGCGATCTTCGCGGGCGACGAGGATGGCGAGGGCGGTTTCCTTGGTGGCGGGTAGGAGGTAGTGGGGCCACGCGCGGATCAGCGCGGCGGTGACCTCGGGGATGGTGTGTTGCGCGAGCGACTTAATCGCGGCGGACTGGATCGCGGCGGGTTGGCCGGGGGCGAGGCAGGCCATGAGCGGCTCGCGCGATTGAGCGTAGGTCGCGACATCGAGGAGTTCGATGGCCTCGAGGCGGGCGGGTGTCGGGGACGCGGAATCGGCGACGGTTGTGGCGGCGCGGGTGAAGAGGGCGGTGAGTTTCTGCGCCGTGTCGGCTTTGGCGATGGTGGTGCTGGCCCGACGCAGACCGTCACCGAGGGCGCGTAACCAGAGCGGGCTGGTGCCGGGTTGAGCGACGAAATCGATGAGCGCGGCACGGTCGGCGGCGGGCGCGGAGGCGGCACGAATTTCGATGAGCTTCGCAACGAACGCTGCGGATTTTTTCGCAGTGGCGAGGTCACGCGTGAGCGCGGGGAAGAGCACGCTGTTCACGACGGCGGGCGGGGCGCTGAGGAGGGCGGCGGAAATCCATGGGTCAGAGAAATCACGGGCGGCCAGTTGCGCGTAGGCGGAGGCGAGGTCCGGCGAAGATTGGACGGTGAAGGCGAGTTGGTAGCGCACGCGGTCGTCGGGGTCGTTGACGAGGGCGGAGAGTTGAGCGACGAGGGCAGGGGAAAGCGGACTGCGGGCGAGGAGTTTTTCGGCGTAGACGATCGCGTGTTCGCGGAGACGGGCATCGCGGTCGGCGAGCGTGGCGAGCACGGATGCTTCGGTGAGTGCGGCGAGACCATCGAGGACGCCGAGGGCGTGATGTTTCGCGAGCGGCGACTTCGAATCGCGGATGAGTGTGGCGAGCAGGGGAGCCGCGGATTTGTCCTGACGTTCGTAGAGGAGACGCGCAGCGGTGTCTCGGTGCCAGCCGTTCGGGTGTGCGAGGGTGGCGACGAGTTCGGCGGTCGTGGCGGAGCCGAGGGCGACGCGGGCCCGGCGGTGCCAGCCGGTCGTCGTGGGGACGACACGATAGATGCGACCGCGGTCGTTGCCGTTGTTGAGGTCGAGGTGCTGCTTGATCTCCTCTGGGAGGCTCCACGGGTGCTCGATGATTTCGCGATACATGTCGCAAACATGGAGGGTGCCGTCGGGGGCGTTGGCAAAATTGACGACGCGGACCCACGTGTCGGTGCTGGCGGCGAACTCGAGGTTTTGTTCGTCGGCGGGACGGCGGCCGATGAGGCTCACGCCGTCGGGGTAGATTTTTTTGCGATGGATCAGTTGGCCGCCGGCATCGCCGCTGAAGGTGTTGTTGACGAAGTCGTCGCCGTAGGCATCGCCACGGAAAACGGTCGTGCCCGTGGCGCCGGTGAAATAGCCGCTGACGCGACCACCGCCCTCGACGACGCCCTTGACGACGCCACTGATCCGCCAGCGCGTGCGCACGATGCGCCAGGGTTCGTCAGGGCTGATCCGATACACCTCGGCGGCACCCCCATCGGCGGCGATGCTCTGGCGGGTGGGCGGCAGGGTGAAGAAAGGGTTGCGCGCTGCATAACGATCATCGTAAACGAAGAACTGGAGGTGGTCGGAATTCGAGCAGGCGAATTTGCGGCCGTAGTTGTCGAAGCTCATGCCGTATTGCGCGCCGCCGCTCTCGAAGCCGAATTCGTAGGTGCGCGGGTCGAACCAGAAATCGCGCCCGGCGATTTCCTCGGCGGGCTGGCCGGGACGTTTCGGACTGGAGATTTTGCCGCGGTTGCCGGGACCGCCCTGGACGTGGATACGGTTGTCCTGACTCCACTGGAGACTGTTGAGCATGGCTTGGACGTTGAGCGCTTTGAGGCCGGTGCCGAAGCCGGTGAACGCGATTTCGCGGACGTCCGCGCGGCCGTCGCCGTCTTTATCTTCGAAACGCCAGATGTTGGGCGAGGCCGCGACGAAGAGTCCGCCATTGGCCCAGACGAGGCCGGTGGGGAGAGGGAGATCGTCGGCGAAGACCGTGCTGGTTTCGTAGAAGCCGTCGCCGTCTTTGTCCTCGAGCATTGAGATGCGGCCGAGGTGGGGCGTGCGGTCGCGTTCCTCCGAGTAGTCGATCATTTCGCAGACGAACATCCGGCCGTTTTCGTCGAACGAGATCGCGATGGGATCGCGGACCTGGGGTTCGTGGGTGACGAGCTCGATCTTGAAGCCGGGCTTCACTTTCCATGTGGCGACGGCGTCTTTCGGCGCAACGGCGGGGTAGCGCGGAAGTTCTTTGGCGGGATCAAAGGCGGTGTTGGCGCGGGAGTTCGCGGCGGGCGCGGTGGCGTTGGGATTGCGCGTGGTGAGGCCGTCGGGGGCTGCAGGGGCGTTGGCGGCGAAAGCACAAGAGGCGGCGGAGAGGGAGGCGAGGAGGAATAGCTTCATCGGGGGCGGCGGTGCGTATCGGCGTGTGTGCAAAGCTGAAGGTAAGTGAGAAGCGACTTCAATCGCGTTTTGAGGCCGGCGACGGAGACGTCTTTTAAGGCTCCTCGTTGGTTTTCTCGATGGAGCGAACATGAAATAGATGGTGGGCTGATAGCGTGCAGATCCTGAATGGTTGCGCTGCGCACATGCTTGCGCGCACGCGACGCCGGTAGAAAAAGGATGCCGACGACGGTCGGAAAACCGCCGGACCGTTTTATTTTAGGAGAGACTTGAGGTCGGCGAGGGAGAGTTTTGCAGCGGCGGCATCGCTGGCCTCGAAAACGTTGGCGAGGAGGGCGCGCTTTTCGTCTTGGAGGGCGAGGACTTTTTCTTCGACGGTGCCGGAGGCGACGAGTTTGTAGCTCGTGACGACGCGCGTTTGGCCGATGCGGTGGGCGCGGTCGGTGGCCTGCGCTTCGGCGGCGGGATTCCACCAAGGGTCGAAGTGAACGACGGTATCAGCGGCGGTGAGGTTGAGGCCGGTGCCTCCGGCTTTGAGGGAGAGGAGGAAGACGGGAGGCGCGGGAGCGGCGGCGAGTTGAGGTTTGAGAACTGAGCGTTGAGAGCCGGAAACCGGAGCCTGGAAACGGTCTACTTGGGCTTGGCGGGCCGCGGTGGACATCGAGCCGTCGAGGTAGCAGTAGGGGATACCTTGCTCGTCGAGATCGGCGCGGAGGAGAGCGAGGAGGGAGGTGAACTGCGAGAAGACGAGGAGGCGGTGGCCGCCGTCGAGGGCTTCGGCGAGGATTTCGCGGAAGGAGTCCAGTTTCGCGGAGTCGGCGAAAGGGGAGGCGCTGGGGTTTGGAGAATCGGTTTTTTGGGCGGAAAAATCGGGCTCGGAATCGCCTGCCAGTAGGCTGTTGCCTGTGACCAAGCGGGGGTCGCAGCAGATCTGGCGGAGGCGGAGGAGTTGGGTGAGGGCGGCGAACTGGAGTTTCGTTTCGCTGGCGCCGCCGGCTTCGAGGTCGAAGAGTTCGCGTTCGGATCTTTCCTGGGTGTCGCGGTAGAGTTTGGCCTGCGCGGGCGTCAGCTCGCACCAGACGGTTTGCTCGAGTTTTTCGGGGAGCTCGGGGGCGACGGCGCGTTTGGTGCGACGGAGAATGTAGGGCGCGGTTTGGGCGCGGAGGCGTTCGTCGAACCAGGCGCGTTCGTCGCCGCGGAGGCCGGCGGGCACACGCGTGAGGTAGCCGGGGAGGAGGAATTCGAAGAGGGAGCGGAGGTCGTCGAGGGAGTTTTCGAGGGGGGTGCCGGTGAGGAGGAAGCGCGCGCGGGAGCGGAGGGCGCGAAGGGCGGCGGCGTTTTGCGAGCGGCGGTTTTTGATGTGCTGAGCTTCGTCGGCGATGACGCACGCGAACTCGATGGACGTGAAAAGGTCTTGGTCGCGGGCGAGCGTGCCGTAGCTCGTGATGATGAGATCGTGTGGGGCAAAATCGGCGGAGGATTCGAGGCGGTTCGACGAATGGTGGACGAAGGTGCGGAGCTGTGGGGCGAAGCGGGCGGATTCGCGGCGCCAGTTTTCGAGGAGGGAGGCGGGGCAGATGACCAGCGAAGCGGGGCGGGGAGAGCGGAGAGCAGAGGGCGGAGAACTCAGAGCAGAGGGCTGAGCTGCCGTCGCTCCGGCGGAGCTCCGGTGATCTGAGGAGTTGAGCGCCGGTCCGGAGTCAGCGTTGAGGGAGGGCGTGCGGCGGAGGGCGGTGGGCGGGGCGTGGCGGTTGGGGGGGGCGTCGCGGAACGGCACGGCGGCGAGCGTTGGTCCTCCGCGGGAGGCGACGGCGCTGAGGAGGGCGAGGGCTTGGAGGGTTTTGCCGAGGCCCATTTCGTCCGCGAGGATGCCACCGAGTTGGTGACGGTGCAGGTGCCAGAGCCAAGCGGCGCCGAGGCGTTGGTAGGGACGGAAGAGGGCGTCGAGGGCGGGGGGGACGGGTGCGGCGGTGAGGGCGGAGAGGTTTTTCAGGGCGCCGCTGCGGGTGCGCCACGACTCGGGTGACTGGAAACCAGGAGAGAGTTCTTCGAGGATGTCCTGGGCTTCGGCGATACGGGCGGAGCTGACGCGTTGGGTGCGGCGGGGCGCGACGGCGGCGGTGGGATCGCCGGAGAGGGCGCGTTGCGCGGTCGCGAGTTTTTGGAGTTTTTCTTGGTCGAAGAGAAAGATTTTACCGTCGGCTTCGAGGTAACTACGGTTGGTGGCGACGGCGGTGCGGAGGGTGGATTCGTCGGAGGAACCGGCGCGGAGGGCGAGGGTGACGGCGAAGCTATCGCCGGTCTCGGCGACATCGGCGATGATTTCGGCAACGCGGAGATGAGCGGTGTTTTTTTCGAAGTTGGGCGTTAAGTCGGCGCAAAAGAGGTCGCGGAGCCGGGTGAGATGGGCGGAGAGAAAGTTAAGTGTTTTGTGGCGGTCGCGCAGCCACCAGGTGCGGTTGGAGGGTTCGAGGACAAAGCTATTTTCTTTGAGGAGGGTGAGCAGCGTGTTGTAAGAGGGATTTTCGCGCGAAGGGAGGGTGACGGCGAGAAAGTGTTCGCTGCCGTCGATGCCGAGCTGGGTGCCGGCGGGACGCTGGACTACGCGCGGCGTGGGCGACGGGGCGGGGCGGGCGAGGGATGCTGGAGGTGATAGAAAAATGGATACTCCAGAGAGCGCATCGTCGTTCCAAGCGATGGGAGTGGACGGACTATTGACCCAAAAGAAAATGGGCTGGCCCTTGAGGGCGGCGAGGAGGTCGCGCAGGCGGGCGCGGTTGAGCTGGATGATCTTGGGCGGGGATGGGGCGCCGGACCAGCGTTGCAGGAGGACAAGGGCCGGGATGAGTTCAGCAGGAGGGGCTCCGGTGGAGAGATCGAGGTCCACTTTGATCGCGATGGCGTCGCGCGGGGCGGCGGAGGCGAGGTTGGGTGGGAGTTGGAAGCGGAGCATGGGTGCGAGAGAAAAATTTCCGAGAATATGCGGGGGGCGAGGCAACGCTGATTCGTTGCGCAGGAGCAACCCAGTATTCACCCAACCGGTGAACGAGGACGGAATAGGGCCCGGGATTTTTATGGAAAAAGATTTTTGTTCCGGGCTGGTTGTGCAGGTCTGGGAGTCGGTGCGGCTTGAGGAAACCACGATCAAGCAAGTTTGCTCGGTTCGCGTTGGGCTGATCGGGATGCGGTTGGTGTTGCGTGGGGGTGGGGAGGGCGCGCCGGGCGGCGGGTCGCCGGGCCACGTTGGCGGCGCTCGATCATGGGGAGAATCCGCGCAACGTGCCGCGGCCTAGCGCGAAAGGTGAACGCGGCGCGTATCAGTTTTATGAATCCACCTAGCATATGTCTACACCGGTGCCATTTTCCCGCGTGCTGGACTGACTGCGACGCCCTATCTGATCGCCTTGGCGGAGAATAGCGGGCACGAAGCCGCGGTGGATAGATGATCTCCGGTGTTGGCGCACGACTGCGTTCAACGAGAGCTAAATCTGGCGGAGGAACTGGAGCAGGCGGCGAGGTCGCGACCGTAGTCGCGAACGGGCGGTGGGCGGTCGGTCGTGCAGGGACGCAGCAAATTCGCGATGGATTTGTGCTTGGGTGCGCTGCGTGACATCCGCACCGTAGTTTCATCTGCATGAAAACTTTCTTCACGTTCGTAAAGCAGCACGTGTTCCCCGCCGTGGTCGCCATGACGTTGGCGTCTCTGCTCGGATTGAGCGAGTGGATGCAGAACGTCGAAAACACGACGCTCGATCTGCGTACGAAGTCGCGGGTGCGATGGCAGCCCGCGATGGCTGATCCGCAACAACTGGTGGTGAGCATCGACGAGGAAAGTCTCGCTGCCTACAAAGCGTGGCCTTGGCCGCGGCGCGTGCACGGTTTGTTCCTCGCGTTGGTGGGGCAGACGAAGCCGTCGGTGATCAGTTGGGATATTTTGTTCACCGAGCCGTCCGAGGACGACTCGCGACTGATTTTTGGCCTTAAGGCGACGGAGGCCAACGTGATCTTCGGCGCGATGGCGGGCGAGAATGCGGTCGCGGGTGAGAATGCGGTCGCGGGTGAGAAGGAGGCGGACGGTTTGCTGCCCGAGGATCCTGCGGTGAAGGCTGCGCGACTGATGCCGCTGGAAAACGTGACGGGTGACCGGAAGAATTTGTTGACGAAACCGAGGATTCTTTTGCCAGCGGGTGAGCTCGCGCTGCTGGCAAAGTCCGCACTGGTTGATACGCCCCCCGGGTCGGACGGAGTGCGTCGTCGCGTGCCGTTGATGATCGCCATCGGCGAGAACGTCTATCCGACGTTGTCGCTCCAGAGTCTCATGGAGCACTGGAAAGTGCAGCCCGACGAAATCTCGGTGCGTATTGGAGAATCAATCACGATCAACAACGCGTATGTGCAGCGCACCATCCCGATCGATGATACCGGGGCAATTCTGTTGAATTACCGGTATGCGACGGAGGGTTTTCACACGGTGGGTTACAGCTATCTGGCGAGCAGTCTGAACAGGAAGTTCGTGAAAAAGGAGGAGGTGACGGTGCCGGAAACAACCGGACGCATCCTCATGGTTGGACAGGTAGCAGCGGGTCTTACCGACGTGGGGCCGTCACCCTTCTCGGCGTTGACGCCCATGGTGCTCGTGCACTCCAACGTCATCGATAACGTGCTGCGTGAGGATTACGCGCACGAGGTCAAATGGTGGCCTATCTGGCTCGGTGCGGTGCTATTGGGAGCGGGGGGGTTGCGTTTTTTCACTCAACGAAAGCTCGTGGCGCAGGCGTCGTTCGCACTGGGCGTGCCGATCATTTATGTGGGCTTGGCGACGTTGCTGTGGGTTTCGGGCAGTCACTGGCTGCACCTCGTGTGGCCGTTGCTGGGATTCTCCTCACTCCAAGTTTTTATGATCGCTCGGCGGTTGATCGCCGAGCAGCGCGCGAAGGAACACATCAAGGGCATGTTCGGCACGTATGTGTCGCCGGCGCTGGTGAATCGGATGGTGGCTTCGGGTGAATCGCCTCAACTGGGCGGTCACGAGGACGAAATCACAGCTTATTTTAGCGACATTCAGGGTTTTTCGGGGTTCTCCGAAAAACTTGAGCCGGCCCAATTGGTGGAGCTGATGAATGAATACCTGACCGCTTGCACCGACATCGTGCAGGAAGAGGGCGGAACGCTGGACAAGTATATTGGCGACGCAGTCGTCGCGATGTTTGGAGCGCCGCTTCCATTGCCCGATCATGCGTTCCGTGCCTGTGTCGCGAGTCAACGCGTGCAAAAGAATTTGCGAGAACTGCGGGTTAAATGGGAGAGCGAGGGTTCCAAGTGGCCGGAAATTGTGTGGCGCATGCAATCGCGCATCGGGCTCAACAGCGGCAAATGCATTATTGGCAACATGGGAAGCCGCACCCGGTTCAACTACACGATGATGGGGGACAACGTTAACCTGGCGGCCCGCATGGAGAGCGGGGCCAAGGCCTGGGGCGTCTACACGATGTGCTCTGAGGCAACGAAGGTAGCCTGCGAACTGCACGGGGGTGACCGCGTGGTGTTTCGCTCGCTCGGGAAAGTGATTGTGATGGGGCGTTCGCGGCCGGTGCCGTTCTATGAGATTGTCGGGCTCAAAGAACATGTTTCCGCGCAGACCCATGAGTGCCTCGCTATTTTTGCCGAGGGCATGACGAAGTATTACGCGCAGGACTGGGAGGGTGCGCTGGCGTGTTTTGCCCGTAGCGAATTGCTAGAGCCCAATGTTCCGGGTAAATCTCCCGGCGTGAGCAGCAACCCGTCGCTGGTGTTTCGGGACAAGGTCCGTTATTTTCAGGAATTCCCGCCGGCCGCCAATTGGGATGGCGTGCACGTGGCGAAGGAAAAATAAGAATTCGCGCTACTCCCCATCCGTTTGGTGATCAGGTGCGGTGTATCCGCCGCAGGCCTCCGAGTATGGGAGGCGCGTCGCGAAGCAGGGACGATTCAGTGGAGCCGGTCGGACTGAGGCTTTTGAAAGCGCCTCCAGCGGGGTGACGATTTCGTGTCTGGATCGAATTGGGACTACGACGCTAGAGGAGGAGCTCTAAAAAGACGCGACCCAACTCCGACATGCTGCTGGCCCCGGTCGGTGGCTGACGCGCCGTCCTTCGCCGGAAACCTGGGGCATGGCGGCAAGCGCGCTTCCCCCCGATGGATTTTCCGTGATTCATCCCTCAGTATGCCCAAATCCATACATTGGGTTCAGCGCAACAATCTCGGCAGGCGGGGGGTGGCTGAGCTGCTACTGAGCTCTGATGCCTGCGAAGATACCCCGGTGTGGCGGCCCGAGTTGGTTGAGCGGTCACGCGGATTTACCGGCTCAAAACAGCGAGCGGGCATTTAAGTCAGTCGCTCCGGTAGCTCCAGTAGCATGGGTAACCTCCAAGTGTGTTCGGCAACGAGCGAGAGGACGGTGCGATGCATCCCGCGCACCGTTGACTTCCCGCCGCTGTAACCCTGCCGGTAAAAAGTGATGTAAAAAACATCGGCAGAATAATTTTTGGGATTGCATTCGATTCCGGCGCGCTGATATTGCAATCCATCGTCGCTTAGTACTCCTGCGCATTTTCACTGTTTTATAAATTAATTACTATCATGAGGCACCTCAAACAACTGCTGTCTACTATCTCCGCGGGTTTGCTCGCGGTCTCATTATTCGCCGTGAGCGCCGCCGCTCGTGACGCCAAAATTGTTAAAAAAGTGGGCGATGGCGCCGCAACGATTACCTTGCCTAACGGCTCGCAGGTTGCGGCCACCGAGGGCATGATGGTCCGAGAAAATTCCGTGATTGAAACCAAGGCGGGCGTCGAACTCTACGTCGAAGCCACCGCTGGAGTGATTGCCACCATCAAGGCTAATTCCAAGGTCAAGGTTGAAGCGCCCGTCGCGGCCCTCAATCTTGATGCCGTTCTCGATCTCCAGCAAGGCAACGTGATTTCGCAGGTCGACCCTAAGGCCAAGGCCAAGTATGGAGTGCGCACGCCGAAAGGCGTAGCGGCAGCTCGTGGTACTGTATTCGGAAGCTCAGTTGTCACGATCAACGGTCAGCCCTTTACCGTAACGATGACTCTTTCTGGGTCGGTGTCCATTACGCCGCCACCGGTTGCTGGTGTGGCGCAAGCGCCGATTACGATCGTAGCTGGCACAGCTTCGACTGGTGGAGCGGCCGTTTCTTTGGCCGTGGCTGCAAGTACGTTGAATGTTGATGTCACGTCCATTGCAGCTGCCGCAGTGACGGCTATCGCGGTGGTCGCCCAAAACAACGCTCCAGCTGCGGGCGTCGCGGCAACTCCGGCTCAAACAGCCGCCGCTGCTACGTCCGCGAGTTTGCTGGCTTCTACGATGGCGACCGTTGTCACATCTGCGCCGGGAAGTATCTCTCAAGTCGCGTTGGCGGTAGCCACCAACGTTCCGTCCCAAGCAGCTAATGTTGTCACCGCTACCGTGTCTGCGGCCGTGTCGGCTACGGCGACTGGCGGCTCGACGGTTAATGTGGCCGCGATTGCTGCGCAGGTTACTCAGGCGGCATCCCAGGGTGCTGCTGCGGCAGCAACCACCGCCGCAATCGCGGCCAATCCCGGCAACCAAGCGGCTGCCTCAGCTGCGGCCTCAACCGCTGCGGCGGCTGTGGCGAAGAGTGTGGCGCTAGCCTCAGCTGCGGCCCAGACGACATCGACGACGACCGTCGCTCAGGCTCAGGCGATCGCAACTGCCGCTTCGAGCTCTGCCGCCACGGGAGCTACCTCGGGTGTTGTGTCATCGGCGGGCTCCTCTGGTATTACCGCAACGAACGTCGGCACGACCATCGCGGCGGGGGCGGCGCAAGGTGCGGCGCAAGCTGCCAGTGCTGGTAAATCGACTGCTGACGCGGCTGCCATCGCGGGTAGTGCAGCTGCAGGTGCGAGCAAGGGCGCTACCAGCGCGGGTGCTTCTGTAAATACTACGACGGTCACAGCCCAAGCGGCCACCGGTGCTCAGGCTGGTTCTTCGACCCCAACGGTTGCCGTTGCGCCGGTTGCCCCTCCTGCAGCGGTCGCCACCACACCGCCAGTGACGCCAGTGACGCCGATTGATCCGAGCATCAATGTGAGCCGTTCGGGCCCATAATTGGATTGGTTTTTTTACGAGCCCCGGCCGCAAAGCTGGGGCTTTTTTGTGGATGGAGACGGGGAGAGTGACCGGACGCGGATAAGGACCGTCGAAACGTTCGCCCGTCGCGAGCACGCGCGCTCCCGCCACGCTCTCCACACCCTCAATACAAACCGAAACAAGCTGCGGGGTAATGAGGGCGAATCGCTACTCTAAGAACGACGCCTGCTGGGGACTCTTGGAGGCGCGTTTGGCTGCTTGCTCCTCCGGTGTGGCAGTGAGATGGCGGGGTGGGCGGGTGGCCTTCAGTGCGACGGCAGCTTCCCGGTCGGCAACGATGCGATCGCAAATTTGATGGAGATGCATCCGCAGCCATTGCGTGGTGCTGCTCGTTTCCCGGTAGTCGGCCGGGCCGTAGCCGTGGATGCGACCAGACTGTAGCAAGCGATCGTTCTGGGCGAATTCTTCCGGCTTTTCCGGATTGTAGACCGCGTAGGCGCGACCGCCGCCGCCTTTGACGACAGCAAAACTCGGTACGTCGCTCGGGCCGTCGGCGATGTAGATCATGTTTTGCAGCGGGATTCTCCGGTCCTCGGATTGCATCTTAGAATTGACGTCGATTGCGGGGTTTTTGTTGGTGCCCTTGTTGATCTCGAAAATCGCTCGGGTCTTGCCGGTATTGTCGATGACCATCCCGATCTGCGAGATCTCGGACGCGGCTTCGAAGGCCATTTCATTCTGCTTAAGGAATCCGGGTTGCAGCGGGTTCTCGATGAACTCGCAGGCCCAGACGCCGTCGATATGTTTGGCGATGGCACTGCCGCGCACCATCTGGGCAATGCCGGTGCTGACGACGTAGTGCTCGAGCGAGATTTCGTGTTTTTGGTATTCGGGCTTTTCTTGGACGAACGCTTTGGCGCGGTTAAAAAACTCGGGCAGGCCGGGGTAAAACTTAATGTCAGCCCCGCAATCAAAGAGGATCTTGTTGTTCAAGCCGGCGAGCGGACCGGCGAGGGTGTACGTGAGGAGATGATTGAGGTAGCCGAGCTCGCCGGCGAGGTGATAGCCGCGGCGGTGGTATTGCTCGATGAGGGCGTTGGTCTCGGCCCAGAAGTTGGCTTCATCGATACCGTAGCGGCGGAAGAGCGGCGACTGCATGTATTCCGGGATTAAGGTCTTGTCGAAATCCCAGATACAGGCGATGGTGTTCTGTGTGAAAAGTGTCGTGGCCATGGCTGATCCGCACCGCTAGGCAACATTGCCCAGCGGGAAGAAGGTCGCGAGTGGAGCCGCAACGGTCGGCCCGCGCAATTCGCAAATGCCCACCCTTCCTGCTCTCTGTATTCATGGACGAACTTCCTGCCATCGCACCGTTTCAACGCCGCGCCGACGAACTCGCTGCGCACATGGCAGCGGCGGCTTTTTATGGGAATCCACGGCGTGCTGCCGAGGTGACCCGTGAGCATCAAAAACTTACCGAGTTAATTGGCGACCATGAGTTGCATGCGCGCGTTGAGCGGGAGATCGAGGAAGCCGTGGCGTTTGGCAAGGATGCGGCTACCGAGCCGGACCTGCGTGAGCTGGCCCTCGCGGAACTCCCCGATCTGCAGCGTCGCCGGGATGCCCTGCGGCAGGCGGTGCTCCTGGCGATGATTCCGCCCGAGCCCACGGATTCCCGCAACACGGTCATGGAAATTCGCGCGGGCACAGGGGGGGATGAGGCGACGCTGTTCGCGGCGGAACTCTACCGCGCCTACGCGAAATACGCGGATGCCCGGGGCTGGAAAATTCAACCGATGAGCAGCAGTTACTCTGAGCGCGGAGGATTCAAGGAGGTGATTTTCCTGATCACCGGCAGCGAGGTTTACAAGCAGCTCAAGTTTGAGAGCGGCGTGCAGCGGGTGAAACGGGTGCCGGTCACGGAGGCGAGCGGGCGCATCCACACCTCGACGGTGACGGTGGCGGTGTTGCCGGAAGCGGAGGAAGTCGACGTGCTGATCGATCCGCAGGAGCTAGAAATCACGGTGGCGCGCGCGAGCGGGCCGGGTGGGCAAGGGGTCAATACCACGGATTCTGCGGTGCAGATTTTGCACAAGCCGACCGGGCTGATTGTCACGTGTGCGGACGAGCGGTCACAGTTGAAAAACAAAGCCAAGGCGATGACGGTACTGCGTTCGCGCTTGCTGAAGCGCCGGGAGGATGACGAGCGATCCAAATACGCGGCGGCGCGGCGCAGTCAGATCGGGTCAGGGGATCGCAGCGAGCGTATCCGGACTTATCATTTCCTGCAAAACCGGGTGACTGACCATCGCATCGGGCTCACGCTTTACACGTTGCCCCAGGTGATGGAAGGTCACTTCGATCCGATCATCGCCTCGCTGCAGAAGGCCGACCACGAAGAAAAACTCGCTGCCCTGACCGGACACGTTTACCTGCCTGCCCGCGGCTCTGCCAACGAGGAGGACTGAAATGCTGACGATCCTAGATATCATCAAGAAAACGACGGATTTCCTCGCGGGGAAGGGAGTCGAGTCGGCGCGGCTCAACGCCGAACTGCTGATCGGCCACGCTTTGGCCCTGAAGCGGATGGCGCTCTACCTGCAGTTTGAACGGGTGCTCAGCGAGCCCGAGCTGGAGAAAATCCGCCCGTTGGTGCGCCGCCGCAGTCAGCGCGAGCCCTTGCAATATATCTTGGGTGAAACTGAATTTCACGGACTGAAACTAAAAGTCGACCGTCGCGCGCTGATTCCGCGGCCCGAGACGGAATTGCTGGTCGAACGTGTGCTGGCGACCTGTGCGGAGCGGGCGAATGTCGCGACGAATGTCCTGGACTTGGGCACCGGCAGCGGGGCGATCGCGTTGGCGATGGCGGCAGGGATGCTGTCGGCGAGCGTCACCGCCATCGATTTCAGTGAAGACGCGCTCGCGCTCGCGCGAGAGAATGCGATCGCGACGGGCCTGCAGGACCGGGTGGTGTTTACGCGCTCAGATTGGTTTGCGGGCCTCGCCGCGGAGGCGCGGTTTGATGTGATGGTGGCCAACCCGCCGTATCTCAGCGCCGAGGAGACCGCAGAGACAGCGCCGGAAGTGCGCGCACATGAACCGGCCAAGGCGTTGACGGCCGCGGACGGGGGATTGGCGGATCTGCGCGAGATCATCGCGCAGGCGCCGGTGTATTTGAATGCGGGCGGCCTGTTGGCGCTGGAGACGGGTATTACCCACCATCCGGAGGTCCTCCGGCTCGCCACGAACGCTGGGTTTAGCCGAATGGAATCGGGGCAGGATTTGACTGGGCGCGATCGCTACGTGCTGGCGTGGCGCTAACGGGCGCGGTCAGCCGCCACTGCGGGCGGTGAGCGGTGGGCGATTGCTGGCCCAGTCGGCTTTGTTAACGCCGAGGCTCACGGCATCGCTGACGACCCGCAGGGTCTCTCGGAGATGTACATCGTTCTTGATGTAGGTGTCGTTTTCCTCTTCGACGGCATCATCGTCATCGTCGTCGTCGACCTCTTTGTCGGCGTCTTTCTTGGGCGCTTTGATGCGGGGTAGGGCGGGCGGGCCGAGGCGGAATTCTTTGAAGGTGTAGTCGTTCTTGGCCAAAAGCTTTTTCTCCGCATTCATGCCTTTGCGGAAGGCGTCGTCGGTTGCTTTCTGCTGTTTTCGTTCGTCGAGGTTCACTGAAATCAGTTTCTGCTCCTGTCGGGCTTTGAACCACTCGATGTTCTTTCGTAGGTAGGCGAATTCTTCGAGTTTCGCCTGACGCTCGAGACTGGATTGGCGGAGTGGGGTGAGGACCTTGGCATCGAGTGGGGAACCATCGAATACGCTGGTGGGGATCTGCTCCCACGCGAGAGCGTGGAGGAGGTCAGCCTCGCCAATTCCGGAGATCAGATTGGTCACGGAAGGCAGCACAATGTCAGGCACCACGCCTTTGAGCTGGGTGGAATCGCCACTGGGGAGGTAATATTTTTGAATAGTGAACTTCGCGGCACCGGTTTTGGCGGGAGAACCATCCTTGTTCCTCGCATAGCCGAGGGTACGGTCGACCTGTTTCATCTCGACGACGGATTGCACGGAGCCTTTGCCGTGGGTGGAACTATCTCCGATGACGACGGCGCGGCCGTAGTTTTGCAGAGCGCCGGCGACAATCTCGGACGCTGAAGCACTGAAGCGATCCACGAGGACGGCCAGCGGACCGGCGTAGGCGATTTTCTCATTGTCGTCGGTGTCCACCTGAATCTCCCCCGCGAAATTCTTAACCTGCACGACAGGACCTTTCTTGATGAAGAGTCCGGTTAATTCGATGGCTTCCGAAAGGTAGCCGCCACCATTACGGCGAAGATCGAGCACGAGACCTTGAATACCTTGCCGATTAAGCTGCTCAATCAGTCGGGCGACGTCTTTTGAGGCGGTGCTTTTTTCTTTATCGGTATCACCATCATCATCCGCGTAGAAGGCGGGCAGGGTGATGACGCCCAAAGACCGTTCTGTGCCCTCCGCGCCCGGAACTTGAAAGATCGCGGCGCGGGCGCGCGCAGCGTTGAGCTTTACGAAGTCCCTCGTGATCACGATCTCTTTGCGCACTGACGGATCCGTGGCGTCGGCAGGCAACACGGACAGATGTACCACGGTGTCTTTTTCGCCGCGGATCATATCGACAATTTTACGGAGCTTCATGCCGATGATTTCGACGGGCTCTTTGCCGGTCTGAGCGACGGAGATAATCTTGTCGTTGGGCTTCAGAATCCGACCCAAATCGGCGGGGCCGCCGGCCACGATCTCTTTGACGACACAGGTGTCCTCTTCGAGTCCAAGGACGGCCCCAATGCCGCAGAGCTTAAGTTTCATCTGGATGGCGAAATCCTCGAAGGTCTCGGCGGAGAAATAGGTGGAGTGAGGGTCGTAGAGATGGGCGACGGTGCTGAGATAGAGCTCGGCCAGATTGCCGCCATCGATTTCCGCGACGTTTTTGAGCATGCGTTCGTAACGCTTCTTGATTGTTACTTTGGCGTCGTCGGACGTTTTCTTGTTCAGAATTTCTCCGACGAGTTCAAATTTCAAACGTTTGCGCCAAAGTTCATTCGAATCGGTGGCGGTGGCAGGCCATTCCGCCTTGGTCCGGTCGGTGCGGTAAGTTTCGGGCACGGTCAGATCGATTTCCTTTTTCAGTTCCTCAAGGATCCAGTTCACGCGGTCGTCGACCCGACTCTGATAGACATTAAAAATTTCGTAGGCGGCCTCGATGTTGCCCAGCATCGCGGTGTTGTAGTAGACGCTCTTGCCGTATTTTTCGGTGAACGTGGCTCGATCGCTCCCGAGGAAGAACAAGTGTTGGCCGTCTAGCTCGGCCATATAGTCGGGTATGACTTGCGCGTAATCGGCGCTGCGGACGGAGTCGCGCGCGTAGTGAGCTTGCTCAAGGAGCTTCACCAGCGTCGTGGCCTCGGTCTTGAGCGTGTCGGACGTGGAGAATTTCCGATCTGGGGCTGCGGAGGCTGCCGCAAAGGCGCAAACACAGACTAAGGCGACTACAAGGCGACGGACGGTAGAAACGCGAATCATGGGGTGATAAGAGTGGAAGTGCTGCGGAATGTTTCACGCAATTGGAAGAGATTCAAGGCGTGAGGACATTTCATTCTGGGTTAACCGACAATGTGCGGGTTCGCGCCAAATTACGACGAGTCTACTCAGCGGGGAGCGCGTCGAAGCGCGGCGACGGGCGGAAAAAGAATTTAGGGACGGCTCAGCAAGTCCTTCGCTTCGTCGAGGACGCGTTTCTCGGCAATGGTGAGGGCACCTAGGCCGTGGCTGTTGATTTTGTCGAGGATACGATCCACCTCGGCCCGGACACCGGCGCGAGCATTCGGCGCAAGGCGCGCCGCTGGGGCGGGGGCTGGAGGTAGCGTGATCGGGGGCATCGACGAGCGCTTCAGCCATGGCGACAACCCCACTGCCACGCGTCGGTTGAATCCCTTGCGGTCGGACTCGTGCACATAGCGGAAGTAGAGCCACCCAGCGGCCATGGCACCCAAGTGGGCGGAATGAGGGATGCCGGTGTTAAAGGCGCCGGCGGGAGTTTCGCTCAGCAGGAATCCAACGACATCGATCCCGACCGCCAGCCATGCGAGATACTTGGGACGCGTGGTGACGGGGAATAGAAAAAAGAAAAGAAACGAAATTTCGCGGTTCGGATGAAAACAGGCGAAGAGGATGAGATAGCAGCAGAGAATCGGGCTCGCCCCCATGACGTTGCCATCGTGACCGGCGTTGACCGCGAACCAGAGCAGCGCGGCGCCAACGACCGCGGTTGCGGTGAGCCCCGCGAGTCGGCGCTCACCGATAATCAGCAGGAGCTCCCGGCCGAGGAAAAATACGCCGAACATGACCAGAAAGAGGTGCAGGACATTGCGGTGCACGAGTGGGTAACTGACGAGGGTCCAGACTGCGCCCCTCCCTGGGCTCGAAGTCGAGAGGGCGCACAGTTGCTCAAACGCGTCGCTCTTGAACCAGAGGCCGAAGACATTTTGGACCACAAAACCCGCGATGACGGCGGACAGGAGCCAGAGCAGGAACGAGGTCCGCTCGGTCTGGTAGTCGCCGCGCAGAGAGGGATGGTCGGAAAACATCGCTGCGAACGTTAGGATGGAGCACGGCAAAGACAAGCCGGCTCCCGGCTGTTCGTCTTCTGCTCTTCGCGGGGATCGCGTTTCCGACGCGAGCGAAGGCGCGCGGGCGGGGCAGGCCCGTGCTTGCAAACGGGATGGCGCAGGCGGGCGTCTGGCCGACGCGGGCTCAGCTGGTCTACGTGACGTGCCCGAACGTGAGGGTGAGCGCTCGTGGGCACCCGTGCCCGCTTGACAGGCCTCCAGAAAATTTCCTTTGTTCGAAGATATATGGCAAATAAAGCTGATAAGTGGGCTCCCAACGCAGCCGGAAAATTCTTCGTCGATCAACAGTGCATCGATTGCGACTTATGCCGCGAAACCGCTCCGGCATTCTTCACGCGCCATGACGACGGTGGGTACTCTTTTGTTCATAAACAGCCGACCACCGAAGAAGACGTGGCGCTGTGCATGGAGGCGCTCGAAGGATGCCCAGTTGAAGCGATTGGCAACGACGGCGAAGAATAAGTCCTCGTTTTTTATCAAGTGTGTGAACCCCGGATTTATTCTGGGGTTCTTTTTTTGGCGGGCCGCCGACTTGTTAATGAGCGATTGATAACTTTGAAACAGGGGCTTGTTTTCGCTCGCGAGGCTGCTAACGAGTCAGCGATGAAACCTGTTTTTACGCTGCTCTGCGCCGGGGTAACGCTGTCGGTCTGTGCTCAAAACAGCGCCGTGAATCTCCCTGAAGTGGCCGTCCATTCGACGCGGGTGGCGAATCAGTCGCCGGTGGGAACGTTTGCGATGCCGGTCTCGGCATTGCGCTTCGAGCCGCTTCTCGACATCGCGGGACGCAATTTCGCCGAGGCGCAGGCCGATGTGACCATTCGCGGGGGGATTTTCGAAAACACGGGTGTCAGGATCGGAGCGATCTCAGTTTTTGATCCCCAGACCGGGCACTATTCGGCGGAGATACCGGTGACGCCGGCGATGCTGGGCGCGCCGGAAATCCTCACCGGAGCCGAGCATGCCCTCAGCGCCGCGAATTCGACGGTGGGCGCGGTGGCCTACGGCTGGCGGCCGATTCGTACCGCCGGCTCACTGGCGCTTGCGGCTGGGCCGTATAGTTTGAATCGCCAAGAGCTCTATCAGGGCTGGTTGAGTGACCTGCGCGTCGGCGGGCAGCGGTTGGCGGCGGACGTCGCGTGGGCGCGTTCGGAGGCGGAGGGTTCCGTGCCCTTGGGCGAACACCATTTCGATCGTTTCAATGCGCGCATGCAGTTGGCTGGGGCAACCTCCCAAACCGACCTCTTTGCCGGCTACCAAGCGAAGTTCTTTGGTTGGCCGAATCTCTATACGCCTTTCAATTCTAACGAAACCGAAAATCTCCAGACGCTGCTGGTCGCGGTGAATCATCGCACCGACTTCGGCCGCGGCGACTTCGTCGAGGCGGGCGCATGGTATCGGCGCAACAAGGACGACTATGCGTACAACCGCTTCGCGGCGGTGGGTCCGGTGCATCCGTTTCAACACACGACGTGGGCGCAGGGCGCGGCCGTTGGCGGCCGGAAAACAGCGGGGGAGTTGGCAATTAATTTTCGCGGCGAAGTGCTCGCTGACGAGCTCAAGTCGACCTCGCTGACGGCGGGAAGTTTCCATGCGCGCACCTTGACTAAATTCGCGTTGGTGCCCGAGAAAACGTGGACGCCGGGCGCTCGGGAGCGCGTGGTTCTGAGGGCCGGAGTGGGTTACGACGACGGCAATCGCAGTGGCGGAAAAGGCTCCCCGATCCTGGAGCTTGCCCGGGAAGAGCCAGCGGCGGATCTGCAGCGGATCTATTTCAGTTACGCGCAAACAACGCAGGTGCCGACTTACACCGCGCTGAATTCGAGTGCCGTGTCAGGGCTGTTTCGCGGGAATGCGAATCTGGGCCGTGAAACCAGTCGCAACCTCGAACTCGGTGCGCGGTTCGCCTGGGCGGGTTGGTCGGGTCAGGCGGCGGTTTTCTATCGGCGCGATGACGCGTTGGTGGACTGGACGTTTCGGCGTGGAGTGACGGCGCGCGCGGCCAATGCCGTCGACATCGACACGACGGGTGTGGAACTCCTCGCGCGGCGCGCGTGGCGAGCCGTGGATCTCGTCGTCGGCTACACGGGTTTGACGAAAAATGCCGGTTATCGCGGGGCGGTCGTCGATGCCAGTTTCTACGCGCTCAACTATGCTCGGCATCGGCTGACCGCGGCGATTACGGCTCGGCTCGGTGGTGGCCTTGAGGTGCGGATGGATAATGTCGCCCGGATACAAGCCGACAATGGGCTGCGGGTGATCGGTGGCGACTCGGCGGCGACGAGTTCGCTCGCGCTCGGGTATCGTCCGCGCAGCTGGCAGGGCGTGGAATTTTCTGCGATGGCGGATAACGTGTGGGACGATCGTTTTCAGGAGGTCCCGGCCGTGCCCGCGTCGCGTCGGCAGATTTCGATCGGCGCGAGCTACGCGTGGTGAGGTTTTGCGGTTTGACAGGGCGGGTGTGCGGCTGGTCTTTCGCCGGATGTCCGCCAATCCCTTTCTCGATCCCGCCTTTCATATCCGTTGGTCCACGCTTGCGCCCGAGCACGTGGCTTCCGCGATCGAGGCGGCGTTGGCTCAGGCGAAAGCCGCCGTCGAAGAGATTGCCGGGCGCGACCTCGGATCGTTGACCTACGCGAATACGTTTCTCGCGTTGGAAAATTCGACGGAAGCGTTGAATCTGGCGTGGGCCAAAGTCACGCATCTGCAATCGGTGGTGGATTCGCCGGCACTGCGCGATGCGCACAATGCGATGTTGCCGGGTGTATCGGCGTTTTATGCGAGTATTCCGCTGAACGCGGGATTGTGGATACGTTTGAAGGCGGTCGCGGCGACGGCCGAAGCGGGCGCTTTGACGGGAATATACCGGCGTTTCCTCAACGAGACGGTGATCGATTTTAAGCAGGCGGGAGCGGATTTGCCGGCTGAGGCGAGGGCCCGACTGGAGGCGATCCAAACGGAACTCGCGCAGATCACCCAGAAGTATTCCGAAAATGTCCTCGATGCCACCAACGCGTGGCAGCTCGTGGTGATGGATGAGGCGCGGCTCGCGGGGCTGCCTGCGCACGCGAAAGCGGCGGCGCGACGCGGGGCGGAAGCGAAGGGCCTCGCCGGTTGGCGCTTCACGCTGCACATGCCGTCGCTCGAGCCCTTCATGACTTACCTCGCCGATGAAGCCCTGCGGCGGGAGCTCTGGACGGCGTCGGCCGCGGTCGGCGCCATCGCCCCGCAGGATAATGCGCCGCTCATCGGACGCATTCTCACGCTGCGTGCGGAGAAGGCGGCCCTGCTGGGCAAGGCGCATTTCGCGGACCTCGTGCTGGAGCGGCGCATGGCCAAAACGGGTGCAGGCGCACTCGGGTTTATGGAAGACATGGAGACGCGGGCGAAGGGAGCGTTCGTGCGCGAGTGTCGGGAATTGGAGGAGTTCAAAGCGCAGCAGACGGGCGGAGTGGTGGCGCGGCTGGCTCCGTGGGAAATCCTCATCTGGTCGGAAAAACTCCGGCAGTCGCGCTACAGTTTTGACGAGGAAATCTTGCGGCCCTATCTCCCGATGGATCGGGTGATCGCGGGCATGTTCGAACTCGCGGGCCGGGTGTTTGGCTTGCGGGTGATCGAGCGAAGCGCTGACGACGTGGAGACCTGGCACGCCGAAGTGAAGTTCTACGACGTGCGGGATGCGCGCGGCCGGCACGTGGGTTCGTTTTATGCCGATTGGTATCCGCGAGAGTCGAAGCGGGGAGGGGCGTGGATGAACTATCTTATTACCGGCGGACCGCGCGCAGATGGTTCGCGGGCGCCGCATCTGGGTTTGATGTGCGGCAACATGACACCGCCGAGTGAGGGCCAGCCGGCGCTGCTCACGCATCGCGAGGTGGAGACGATCTTTCACGAGTTTGGGCACCTGCTCCATCACCTCCTTGGCGAAGTAGAAATCAAGTCGCTCAATGGTGTAAATGTGGCGTGGGACTTCGTCGAACTCCCCTCGCAGATCATGGAAAACTGGACGTGGGAGCGCGAGAGCCTCGATCTCTTCGCTCGGCATCACGAGACGGGGGCGGCGATCCCGGAGGAGATTTTTATCAAGCTCACGGCCGCGAAGAATTTTCGCTCGGCGTGTGTGACGATGCGACAAGTGGCGCTGGCGAAGATGGACCTCTTGATGCACATGCGAACGGCGGAGTTTGCCGGTGAGGCCGATGTCGAGTTGAAGGCGCGCGCGGCGGTGGCGAACTGTCTCGTACCGACGGAGCCGCCGGCACCGACGGTGGTGAAAAAGTTTACGCACATCTTCTCCGATCCGGTGGGATATGCGGCCGGTTATTATTCCTACAAGTGGGCGGAGGTACTCGATGCGGACGCGTTTACGCGGTTCAAGCGCGAAGGGATTTTCAACACGGCAGTCGGTGCGGAATTTATCGAGACGATTTTGAGTCAGGGCAATGCGACCGATCCAGCGGAGTTATTTCGCCGGTTCATGGGACGTGATCCGGACCTTCAGGCGCTGTTGGTACGGTGCGGTCTTGCGGCGTAATTCCAAAAAAGGTTCGCGCCGCGTCTCACGCTCGCGCAACACATCGCTCACCATGATTATTGCCGATCTCGCCAAACTTCCCGGTGGTACCTTTCCCGCGCGTCGTTGGGGCCGTGGCCTCGTCGGCCAACTCGGCCAGCCGATTGCCGCCAAGGGGTTTTCGATGGGCTACTCGATTCTGGAGCCCAAGGGCGGCCAAGTGCCGTGGCACAACCAGGAGCAGGAGGAAGTGTATTTCATCGTGCAGGGTGAAGGCGAAATTTGTGTGGGCACGGAGCGCAGTCCGATTAAGGCGGGCCAGGCGGTGTTCATGCCGCCGACGCAGTTTCACCAGCTCACCAACACCGGCGATGAGCCCATGCACATGATTTACGTGTACTGCCCGGGTGGAGACGTCGCGCATTGGCGGCAGGAGCTCACCGGCTCGCTGCCGAAGGCGGGCGAGGGGGCGATTCCCCCGCTGCCTGAGGGCGCGCAACCGCAGTGCACGAAAGCTCCGGTGTGACCGGGGTGACGGCCGAAAAAGGAATGGGGGCTGGGTGAAGTGGCCGTCCGTCCGGAGCGTCGAGGGAATTCTTCAGCTGCGCTACTTGGGTCCGCACGTGGTCCTCTTGGTCACCCAGTTGATTTTGGTAATTACGGTGGTTTGCTGCAAGTGCCCGGTGGCGATTTCGAGGCCCATGCTGGGTGCCGTGGGTCGTTGACCTTGCCACTCAACATTACCGAACCAGCAAAGCGGGGGTGACGGAATTTGCGATGCGAGCCCATGCCGCCGGCTGCGGGCGCGAACCGGCGGATTTCACGGCCGTGAGGAGCTGGCGGATTTTTCGCGGCATGAGAAAGGCGAGATCGATGACTACAAATCGGAGATTTCTGCGGCGCGCAGGCAGGCGACGTCGCGGTCGGTTGCGAAGGGCGCGAGGGGTGGGACGGTGGCTTTGCAGATGTCGCGGGCGTAGGGACAACGCGGGTGGAAACTGCAACCAGAGGGTGGATTGATGGGCGAAGGCGGGTCGCCGGGGAGGACGATGCGTTGGCGGGTACGCTCGATGTCGGGGTCGGGCGTCGGGATCGCGCTTACGAGGGCGCGGGTGTAAGGGTGGCGCGGGCGTTCGATGACGTCGGCGGCACGGCCGAGTTCGACGATTTTTCCGAGATACATGACGGCGATGCGGTCGGAAATGTGTTTTACGACAGAGAGGTCGTGGGCGATGAACACGAGGCTGAGGTTCATCTTGCGTACGAGCTGCGCGAGGAGGTTGAGGATTTGCGCTTGGATGGACACGTCGAGGGCGGAGACGGGTTCGTCGGCGATGATGACCTTCGGCTCAAGGGCGAGCGCGCGGGCGATGGCGATGCGTTGGCGTTGGCCGCCGGAGAATTCATGCGGATATTTTTGCATGAAACGCGGGGCGAGGCCGACGGTGCGCATGAGGGTGGCGACGCGGGCGTTGATGTCGGCGGGGCTGCACACGCCGTGGACGAGGAGCGGTTCGGCGAGAGTATCGAAAACGGTCATACGCGGATTCAGCGAAGCGTAGGGGTCTTGGAAGACCATTTGCAGATCGCGACGCGCGGTGAGGATGTCGGCGGTGTTACTGGTGGTGAGATTTTGGCCGGAGAGAACCACTGTGCCGCCGGTGGTGGGGACGAGTTGGAGAATGGTGCGGGCGAGGGTGGATTTGCCGCAGCCGGATTCGCCGACGAGGCCGAGGACTTCGCCACGGCCGACGCTGAGAGTGACGCCGTCGACGGCTTTGACGGTGCCGACGTGGCGTTTGAAAAGGAAGCCTGACGAGATCGGGAAGTGCGTGCGGACGTCGCGAAGTTCGAGGATGGGTGTGGGCGTGGGAGCGAGAGCGGGCGAGGGCATGGACGGGGAGATTTTAACCACGGATGGACACGGATGGAGCCGGATGTTTCGGAGGATTCAGGGATGGGCCTGCGGAGGACACGGACGGCACGGAAGGAGGAAGGTAGCAAAAGAGGGAAAGGCGGAGCGATGGAGGACGGTTTTTAAAACCGGTAATGGGCGTTAATTTTTACTAAGATTGGAGCGGGGCGCGGAATGGGGAACGTGATTAGCGCGCATCAGCAGAGATGGCGGTTTTAGTTCTCAGAGGATATCGCCGGCTTGGACGCGGAGGCACGATTGGGCGTGAGTGGGGGAGATGGCGGCTAGGGCGGGTGTCGTGGCGCGGCAGAGGTCGGTGGCGTGCTCGCAGCGGGCGGAGAATCCGCAGCCGGGGAGTGGTTTCGAGAGGTCGGGGGGCATGCCGGAGATCGTGTAGAGTTCGGTGCCTTTGGGCTGAAGCGCCGGGATCGAGCGTTGGAGGGCGCGCGTGTAGGGATGGCGGGGCGAATGGAAAAGCGTGCGGGTGTCGGTAGATTCGACGATGCGGCCGGCGTACATGACTTGGACGCGGTCACAGAGCCCGGAGACGACGCCGAGGTCGTGCGTAATAAATATTACAGCCATGCCGAGGTCTCGCTGCATCTTTTTGATCAACTCGAGAATTTGCGCCTGCACGGTGACGTCGAGAGCGGTCGTGGGTTCGTCGGCGATGAGGAGCTCGGGCTTGGTGATGAGGGCCATTGCGATCATGACGCGTTGACGCATACCTCCGGAAAACTCGTGCGGGTAGAGGTTGATGCGTTTGTCGGGGTCGTTGATGCCGACGGATTCGAGGGCGGCGAGGGCGCGTTGGCGGGCTGCGGGTTTGGAGAGATTTTCGTGGATGAGCAGCGGCTCCATGAGTTGGTCGCTGATCCGCATGTAGGGATTCAGGGAGGTCATGGGGTCTTGGAAAATCATCGCGACGCGTTTTCCACGGATGGCACGGGATTGAGTGGGTGTGCAGTGGAGCAGATCGACGCCGTCGAAAACAGCGGTACCGCTCTCGATGCGGCCGGGAGGCGTCGGGATGAGGCCCATGATGGAGTAGCACGTGACTGATTTGCCCGAGCCGGATTCGCCGACGATCCCGAGGGTCTCGCCGCGTTCGAGGGAGAAGCTCACGCCGTCCACGGCGCGATAGACCCCGCTGCGGGTGTGAAAATAGGTACGAAGGTCAGTGACGGAGAGGAGGGGCACGGGGAGGAGGGAGGGAGGGAAGGACCAATGCCTAAGGTCTAACGCCTAATGACGAGCGGTGGAGAGTTGGAAGGAAGGAACCACTCATGAACACTAAGCGACACATATTGCGGAGGAAGGAGTGGGCGGGTGATGAAGGCGAGCCAACGCTATTTGTGTGCCAGAATTTCGGAGACGGCTGCGGCGACGGTTTCGGGCGTGAGGTCGGCGAGGTTACCGCCGCCGGTGGGTGGGCAGGCGGGAGGTTGCAGGAGGCGGGTGGGCGACGCGAAGACCGGGCCGGTGCGCACGGGGTTGGTCGGACCGAAGAGGGCGAGGAGGGGTACGCCGAGGGCGTTGGCGAGGTGCATGCCGCCGGTGTCGTTGGTGACGAGGAGGCGGCAGGTGCGGAGGCGCGCGGCGTAGTCGGGGAGGGTGGTGCGGCCCGCGAGGTTTTCGACGCGGGTGGCGGCAAAACTGGCGGCGATGGCGCTGGTGAGCGGAGCGTCGTTGGCGGTGCCGAAGAGGACGAAGTGTGCGGATGGAAACGCCTCAATGAGGGCGCGCCAGTGGGCGACGGGCCAGCGTTTGGCGGGTGTGTTTTCAGAGCCCGGGATGAGGCCGATGCGTACGGAAGGACTTGAGAGCGGAGAGTCGGCAACGGCAGCGGGCAGCGGGGTGCGGTCGAGCGGAGTGAGCAGGCCGAAGTGGCGGAGAAAATTTTCCCAGAGCGCGAGCTGGTGATGTGTGCGTTCGTCGAAATCGGCTGGGACACGGTAGGCGTGGGACAGAAGCGGGCGCGGTTTGCCGGGGCGGACGAGGCCGAAGCGTTGACGGCAGCCGCTGAGCCATGCCTCGAGATCTCCGCGGAAGGAATTGGTGAAGAGGAGCCACACGTCAGGATGTTCGCGGCGGAGGCGGCGGAAAAAGAAATAGTAGCCGAGGCCTGGGGCCGGGAGCGCCAAGGTGCGGTCGGCGATGGGCCAGCCTTCGAGGAGCGGGAGAAATGTTTTTTTTGCGACGAGGGTGATCTCGGCGTCGGGGCGCGCGGCGCGGAGGGCGCGGAGAAGGGGGAGCACCATGACGACGTCGCCGAGCCAGTTAGGGAGGCGGAGGTAGACGCGCGTGCGGCGGGGGTGCGTGGTGAGGCCGCGGGCGAGGAGGTCGGCGGCGAGGAGGTCGCGTTTCGCTTCGAGGCGGAAACGTTTGGCCGGCATGTCCTGGTTGCGCCAGCGATCGTGGGCCCAGAGCCACGACGAGCAGAGGTTGTCGTCGGCGCGGAGGAGCTGTTCGAGCCAGCGGTTGAGGCCGAGGGTGACGGCGGTGGATTCGCCGCCGGTGGCGATGAGATCCACGCTGACCTCGACGCGCCAAAACGCGCGGCGACGCGGGAAAATGCCATAAACGCGTGCGTCGAATTTTTCGGCCATGAGCCCGGGGAGTTCGGTGGTCGAGCAGACGCGGCCGAAGAGTGTCGTGAGCGCGCCTTGGAGTCCGGCGTTTTGGTCGAAGAGGACGCCGACGAAGCCCTGGCGGCGGAGGATTTTCAGGGCATCGGCGAAACCTTCCTTGCGCGAAAGAAGCTTCATGCCGAAGCGCTCGCGGGAGGCTGTGACGAAGGCGTTGGCGGCGGGATTATCGAGCGGGCGAAAAATGATGCCGAACTCGGGGAAGGGGCCGGGGATGACGAGCGGTTGCGAGGTTTGGGCCTCCCAGTAGGCGAGGTGCGGCGAGCAGATGAGGGTGGCGGCGGGAGCGGTGCGGTGGCGTGCGTAGGCGGCGAGCAATTCGGGTGAGGCGGAGACGATCTGGCGGAGGCGGGCGGCGTTGAGGTAAGGGGTGGCGAGCGAGAGGAATCCGGTCTCGATCATGCGGCGGCAGCTCTCGCGTCCGATGGTGCGATGCCACGCGGCGGGTTTTTCCGGGAACGCGTGGTGGAGGTTAGAGAGGACGAGGCGACGGCGGCGCGGGAGCCCGAAAAAGACGGCATCGCCGAGGGTGGCGGAAAGCGCGCGCAGAAGCGGTTCGGGAGTGTGGGCGAGGAGCCAACCGAGAAATTTGAGGAGCACGAGCAGCACGCAAACCGTGTAATTACCGACATGCGCTGGGTGAAGCAAACTTTGGGGGCGGGTGGCGGAAAGGATTTGAAACGGGTGACCCGCGCACCGTCGCCTAGTGGTGCGCGCCGGCAGAGCCGACGGCTGCGCGCTGGGGAGTGGTGTGCAGGTGACGACGCTTTGTTTTTTTGTGGCGCTAGCATTCTTGAGCCATTTTTCTGCGCCCCGCTATGATTCTACGCGGCTCGAACCAGAACCTATCTTCATGACGTTTCGTCGAATCGTGGTGCGCGCCGTTTTCATGCTCTGCGCTCTGGGCCTGCTGATTTTCTGGTGGCGCTCGCAAGCACCGACCGATGCTACCCGGACGGCGGAGGCGGCTGCCCGTGCCGGGTCGGCGGCGAAGGCCGCGCGCACCGCCCCACTCGTGGCGACGGCAGTGCGAGCAACCAGCCCCGCAGCGCTTTCGCCCGTGCTCGCGTCACTCGGCTCGTCGATCGGTCAATTTCAGTCGTGGGCTCAGCGTTACCTCGCGGCGACTCCGGCGGCGCGCGCCGGGCTCGTGGCCGAGGGCGTCCAACTCGCGGCGGCTCGCCGGGCCGAGTTCAAGGCCCTCATCATTACCCATCCGCGTGAAGCCTTGCGCCAGGCCGTGCCGATGGTGGTGCGCCAGCAATTGCCCGCCGAGGTCGTTGCGCAACTCGAAGCGCGTGTTGAGGGCCGCGCCCAATTGCGCATCTACCAGTCTGCCCCGCTCGATCCGGCGGCTCCGGTGCAGCCTCCGGTGATGCGGTATTCGGAGTTTCAGGACGGCACCACCTACGAAGCCCACGTTTACGGCCGCCGCGCCGAGTCCATGCGCTGGCTGCCCAACGCTTCGCTCAACGGTGTCGCGCTCGATCGCGTGCTCGCCGTCCACGAGAGTCCGCTGCGTCGGCTCGAGGTCGGCGAGATTCCTTTGTCCGGTAAACCCGCCGTCGAGATTTGTCCTGTTTCAGGCAAGACCACGCTCGCCACGCCGCCTACCGAGGCGATCGCGGAAGAGGTCGTCGCCGTCGAGGCGCACGGCGAGATCATTTACCTCTGCGACGGGCGTCACGTCTCGTTGTTTGAAGAACAGGTCGCTCGCCTCGAAGTGCAGGGCGAGGGCGTCACCGGCGGTACGCAGCGCTTCATTGGCGCGCTCCCCGCATCGCCCTCCACGTCGCTTGGCGAGCTGCGCGTGCTCTACCTCCCGCTCACGTTTGCCGACCAAAATACGATCCCCGTCTCCGAGGCCAAGTGTTACGAGGTCATGCGCGACGTCTCCGAATTTTTTTACAAGGCCTCCTACGGCCGTCTCACCGCACACGCTACGGTCACGCCGCCGATCAAGCTCCCGCACAACGAAGCGTGGTATGTGCAGAAGGATTCCACCGAGGGCTTCAGCAAGGAGTTTGACGCCCTCGGCCTCGAGCACACCCACGCGCGCGAGGAGGCCCGCAAGCTCGGGTACGACAGTGGCGATTACGATGCCGTCGTCGTCCGTCTCACCGGCGGGCCGCGCAGCGCCGGTGTCGGCGGTTGGGGCGGTAGCACCTCTGTCTGGATGTATAACGACTCACCCGGCACGGTCGCCCACGAGCTCGGCCACTGCTTCGGTCTCGCGCACGCCAATTTCTGGGACACCAGCGGTGCCAGCGCCATCGGCCCCGGTTCGAATCTCGAATACGGCGACATCTTCGACATCATGGGCTCCTCCGGCTCGAACTTCCCCCGCAACCACCTCAACGTGCAGGCGAAAAACCAGGTGCGTTGGCTCCCGAACGATTTTGTGCAGACGATCACTGCCAGCGGCACCTACCGCCTCCACGCCTTCGACCAAGCGCAACTCGACCCCACGAAACGCTACGCGCTGAAACTCACAAAAGACGCCCAGCGCACCTACTGGGCCGAACTCCGCGCGTTGATCGATGCGGAAAATAAGTGGGCCGCCAACGGCGTCCTCCTCGGTTGGCGTTGGCCGCAAAACAGCGGCGACAACCTCCACCTCATTGACACCACGCCATCCTCTGCTGCCGGCCGCTCTGATGCGCCGCTCGTCGTCGGCCAGACGTTCGTCGATTCCGAGTCCGAGATTTACCTCACCACGCTCGCCGTCGCCACCGACGCCTCCGGCGAACGCAGCGCCGATGTGCGGGTGAACTTCGGCCCGTTCCCGGGCAATCGCGCGCCTACCCTCGCGCTCGCCGCGAGCGCGCTCAACGTCCCCGCCAGCGCGCAAGTCACCTTCACCGCCACCGCCGCCGATCCCGACGCGGATGCGCTCGCCTACCACTGGCGCTCCTCTGACAACTCCGCCGCCGCCACTGCCGTCGTCGGCCCCAACGCCCCCGCTTTCACCCGCAGCTTCGCTACTGCCGGCCAGTATGTCGTCACCTGCACCGTCTCCGATATGAAGGGCGCCGTCGCCACGCGTTTCCTCCTCGTCACCGTCGGCAACGGTAATTCCCGCTACGCGATCTCCGGTCGCATCACCCTCGCCGGCCAGGGCCTCGCTGGTGTCGGCCTCTCCACCGGCACGGGCAACGGCGTCGTCACCGATAGCGACGGTTACTACACCATTCCGAATCTTTCCGCCGGCACCTACACCGTCTCGCCGCTCCTCTTCGGCTACACGTTCAACGATCTCTTCAACAACAGC
>Ga0114970_10000464_pt1 | contig 30314 bp, 12 predicted proteins | sample M_140205_XF_Meta_FD_87030 | JGI IMG/M metagenome (GOLD analysis project Ga0114970, IMG submission 87030) | Freshwater microbial communities from Lake Montjoie, Canada to study carbon cycling - M_140205_XF_MetaG | ecosystem: Environmental > Aquatic > Freshwater > Lake | place: Lake Montjoie...
ACAAAGCCACTGCCGACTACTGGCAACTAAGAGTGTTAGACCCAGCGGCTGCTGCCGCGCAGGCTGCTCTCACGGACAGAACAGTAATAGGACCCGGTCCTATTACAGTAGGACCGTATACCACAACCAGTAGTGGAGGTGGTGGAGGTGGAGGTGGAGGTGGAGCTCTTATAAACCCAAATGGAGTTACAGGAGCTCAATACAACGGTGGAAGCACCACCACGGTGACTACCAGTGTTTCCACAGCACAGGCAAAAGCGTTAGCAGATGCAAGTGTGTCCATTGGCGCTAGATTACAAAACTTTTATAAAGCTAACCCCAGCAACGCAATCCGCAGAAGATCTGCGCTACCATTGGTTTCCACTGCTGTTGATCAAGCAAACGCAAATACTGCTGCCAACTTGAATGCTAGCAGTACTCAAGCTTCTACAGCATCACAAGCTGCATCGGCACCCGGAGTACCAGTGGTGACCACAACCACTAACACAGTGTCGGGACAAACAACCACAACTTCTGTTGCTGCTGCAACCAACAACCCTGTTAGTTATGTAACCGATGCATCTTTAACATTAGCGACAGAAATAGCAATTGGTGCTTTTACTGCACCACTTGTGACCAATTCTACACTATTCAGCACCACCGGGGGGTTTGTACCGCCAGATTATATTCCTGTAGTTCCAATAATAAAACCATCGCCCGAGGTAGATCCCCAGGTTGAAATAACAAACCTGCCCAGCCCACCTAATCCAATGCTCACAACAGACCAACCTGTTGTGTATACTGCTGGTAATCCATCTCCTACCAAAGGTGAAAACTTTGTGGCAGTTGAATTACCAGATGGAACATACGAAGTAATCAACGTAGATACTAACGAAACAGTAGCAAAGGGACTGACACAACGTGAAGCAGATGCCGAAGCAGTGTCGTTGGCTGCTGCTGGTATAGCAGCCAACAAAGGTCCAGATACACCTAATTCAACTACCACACAATCAATCACACCAGGAACACCAGCTCCTGCTGCTCCAAGATATGTAGTACAAGAAACTCCAGAAGGTGCATGGATTGTGTATGACAATAAAACAGGGGAGCCATCGCAGGCTACTACAGAAGCAGCAGCCAGAAGTGCTGCTGCTGTTGGCAACACAGCCGAAACAACTCCGTTGCCCATTACCTCAAATACCACACAATCAATCACAACAGGAACGCCGGCTTCTACTGGACCTCGATATGTTGCAGTTGAATTACCAGATGGTGGATGGGGAGTATGGGATAACACCACCGGAGAATTAACCACTTCAACTCCGACCACACAAGAAGCAGCCACAAGTGCTGCTGCTGTTGGTAATGCTGCCAACGTACCACCGCCTGCTGCCAGTACTGGGTCAGATGCACAAACTGCGGCAACAGAACAAAATGTAATAACAATATTGGCGCAAAAGCAAGCAACCTTGCAAGCACAAACAGTATTTGCCAACAACGGAGACTGGCGAGTCAAGTTAAGTCTAGCAGACGGCGCCCAATATCTATACAATGATCCTGATGTTAAAAGTTCGCAATCAAGCATATTATGGCCATTGAAACAGTCACGCGGCGTTATATTTCCGTATACACCGCAAATTGACACATCATACAAAGCAGAATATGCCACTTATGATTTAACCCACAGCAATTACCGTGGATATTTCTACAAAGGTAGTTCAGTAGAACCTGTTACAATTTCAGCAATGTTCACAGCACAAGATACATTTGAAGCCAACTATTTGTTGGCAGTGATACATTTCTTCCGTAGTGTGACCAAAATGTTCTATGGCCAAGATGCACAAAGAGGTGTTCCTCCTCCGTTGGTTTTCTTAACTGGCCTTGGCTCATATCAATTTAACGGCCACCCATGTGTGGTAAGTAATTTTCAGTATTCCTTGCCCAAGGATGTGGATTATATTCGTGCCAAAACTGCCAACGTCAACGGAACTAACTTGCTGAGCCGTAGAGATCGACAGACACAGGCCAACAATCCAATTTCATCAGCAGTGACTAGATTACAAAATTTATTTTCCAGTCAAGGAATAACCAAAGGAGCAACTTACGGATATAAGCCAGCTTATACTCTGGGATTGAACTCTCCAACATATGTACCAACCAAAATGGATATGACCATAACACTGTTACCAATACAAAGCCGAGCTGACGTTAGTCAAGTCTTCAGCCTTAAGGACTATGCAACTGGCAATTTACTACGCAGAGGATTCTGGTAATGGCCATTTACTCTTCACTAAGCCCGTACTATACCACTGGGTATAATCAGTTTTATCTTGATGTTATGACTGATCGACCATTCCCGAGGGAAAACGATGATCAGATCATGGTAATCAATCAAACTTATCAGTATCGACCAGACCTGTTGGCGTTTGACTTGTATAATTCTGCAGAACTATGGTGGGTGTTTTATCAACGCAATCCCAACACGCTGACAGCACCACCACTGGATTTTGTAATAGGTGCAAAAATTTATCTTCCAAAAATTTCTACACTGCGGTCAACGCTGGGATTTTAATCTATGGCCACACTTGCTGAGAGCGAAGTACATCGCATCAAACTAGACATTCAAGTTGTTACCGACGACATTCGTGCGTTTCAGGAAAGACTCCAGGATCCTAACCTCAGTCCTCTCCAGCGGGGTACAGCACAACGAAATCTAGAACGTGCTCAGGCAAAGTTAACACAATTGCAGGCCGATTTGGCAGCTGCTGAAGCCCGGCTTGCCGCCAAATCGGCACCAGTAGATACTGCTACTGCCAGTGCAGGAGAATTGGTAGGGAATTCTCAGGCTGCAAAATCTAATCCTTCTGCAAATGGTGTTGGTGATGATAATCCCGAGAATTCTGCTCCAAAGCCGGGCCCAGAAGTCATTACTCCTACTGGACGAATTACTCCGGCACAGGTCAATACCAGCGGAACCAATGCTACACCTACTGCTAGTCAAGAAACCGGCGACGAAGATATAAATGTTGACGGTCCTGGAAAAACTATAGCACAAACACAGGCCACTTCTGAAGGCGCACCATCAACCGGTCCTCTTCAAAATCCACCAGTGACCATTGCCAACGTTCCTGCAAACAATCAAAACGAAAACAATCAAAACGAAAATACTTCTGGTCAATATGGTCAAGGTTCTCAAGCGAATCCAGTGGCAGCTACTACTCCTGGTGTGGGCGCCGGCAACGACAATACATCGTACAAGAATCCAACTAGAACAGAAATTGATAATAATTTTAGCAACACCGGAATTATAGCACCAAAACCAAACATATTAGATTCTTTGGCCAGTTATACCTATAATGCTGCGGTATACATGATGGATTCTGCCAGTTATACAGAAATGATCAAGTCTGGAAAAAGAAATTTGTCCAACATGGCCTTGCTATTTCAATCTGGTGGTGCTCCGGCAGCTGGCCGTAACCCTTATTTTAGTTTAGATTACTATATTGACAATATTGAAATAACTGGCCTGGCCAGCGGAAAAGGTACAGGATCGGCACACAATTCACTTAGTCTTAACTTTACTGTGATTGAACCAAATGGTATTACATTGATTGATAATCTCAACAAGGCTGTTACACAATATATTTTTAAAAACGACCTTACTAAAAAGAAAACTTTATGGGGAGCACAAAACTATCTCATGGTAATTACATTCACTGGATATGATTCTCAAGGCAATATTGTGGGAAACATTACAGACCCTGCAACTGGGAAAAATACATTTACAGAAAAACTTATTGGATTTACTATTAGTGGAGTTAATTTTAAAGTTTCTGGAAAAACAGTTGAATATTCTATCTCAGCGACCACACCTGGTGTACAAATGAACGCTGGAACCGGGCGCGGCATTATTCCTTATAACGTGCAACTATCTGCGGCATCGTTAAAAGAAGCACTAGGGGGTCAAGCAACAGTTGTGCCATCTACATCATCTGCAGCTGGCTCAACAAATAGTTCTACTTCAGAATCTACTGTAGCTAACAATGCAGCACCAGCAGGCACACCAGCTCCACCAACAGCAGCAGCAGCACCAACTAATTCCAAAGTAGTCACTAAAGGATTAATGGAAGCATTAAATCAATATCAAAGAGATGAAGTTAAAGCAGGACGTCAATCATTAGCTGACATTTATGAAATAGAATTTGCAAGCCCGGCACTGGCATCAGCAAAAGTTAATTTCAGTGGAGGCATTGACAAACAAACAGTTCCTATGAACATGTCAACCAAGCCATCTGACAAATTAGACGCTTCTCGACAAAGTGTTGCAACAAACTATAATACTCTTTCGGCAGTTGCTGGTACTTCTATTTTGCAATTTTTAGAAAAGCTTGCAAGAAACAGCACCTACATACAAGATCAACAAACCGTTGTTATAGATCCAGACACACAAAAACAAAAACCCAATGGTGCTCCTGCTGAAAATATTTCATGGTTTAGATTTGGATTAGAAGCAACTCAAATTAACTGGGATGAAAAACGCAAAGATTATGCTTATCGAATGAAATATGTTGTAACTCCATTTTATGTAGCAAACTTAGACAGCGGTTACTTTAGCCCTGGCAAATTTAGAGGAGTGCATAAAAGATATTCATATTGGTTTACCGGGGAAAACACATCAGTTATTTCTTATGAACAAACCTACAACACACAATATTTTAGAATTATGACTGGAAGCCCATCGGTAGATGACAGAAGTTCAAATCTTGAAGAAGCAGTCAAACGAATAAATCGATCTCGTAGTAATGCCAGTGCCCAAGGCGGTCAACTTCGCGTCAACGAACCGGCTGCCAATGCAGCTGATTATTTGTATAACCCGAGCGACCTGGCAGAGTCGGTTATGACCATTGTGGGAGATCCAGCATGGTTATTTCAAGGAGAAGCGGCATCTTTGGGCACATCTAGCAAAACTTGGACACCAAAACCGTTTTTGGACGACGGCACTATTAACTCAGAAAGCGGACAAGTTTATTACGAAATTAATTTTAGAAAACCACAGGATTATGATCTAAACACTGGACTAATGGACCCTTACAAACTCACTACAGATGCTGCACAACCTCCACAAATTCTGCAAAGTTATGTGTATCTAGCTAGAAACGTAGTTAGTCATTTCAAGCAAGGGAAGTTTACACAAGAGTTATCAGGCACACTATATACATTTAAGACCGCCGACCCTGGCACAAGTGTAACTGATCTAGGAAGAGATCCTAACCAATCAGCAGCTGAAACAGCAAGATTGGCAAGATTGGGTAACCCTAGCAGTGCGTCTGCTGCAAACAGCAGCGCAGTACCATCTACAGAGTCTGGAGCAACAAACACATCTGCTACTCCAGAAATACCTGTAGTTATTGTGCAGCCGCCGGTTGATAGAAATCCAGGATAAGAAAACATGGCAGATAATATACCCAACACTAGTGGAAGACCAAAAGACTACAAATTTGACCGGGGCGGCGCGCCTGCGGAAATGGGACCATACATTGGTATTGTTGTAAACAATGTTGACCCGACGTTTGGCGGAAAAATGCAAGTGGCAATTGAAGAATTTGGAGCTATTGATAAAGATGGTTTACCAGTATTGACTGACACCACGTTGTGGCGTACAGTGAGATATTGTCCTCCATTTTACGGTATTACACAAAAAACCAGCACCAACACAGGTGCAGGAACATATCCAGGTAATCAACAGACTTATGGCATGTGGTTTACTCCTCCAGATATAGGAGTCAAACTAATATGTTTTTTCATCTCAGGAGACCCAGAACAAGGTTATTATGTCGGGTGTATTCCGGAACCTGGCATTAATCACATGATTCCTGCAATAGGCAGTGTCAGTAATTACACCACAGATAACATAACTCAGGAAAATTATTTTAGCCAAGCACCGTTGCTGCCTGTGACTGAAATTAACACAACCAATCCCGGGGTTGTAAACAATCCCAGATTTTCAGATCAACCACGCCCGGTACATTCTTTTCAAGCGTCAATATTTTTCCAACAAGGAGTAGATAGAGATCCCGAGCGCGGGCCTATTGGTTCCAGCAGCCAACGTGAAACTCCTAGCACAGTATATGGATTTAGCACACCAGGACAGCCTATCTATGAAGGAGGCATGAAACCCAATGATATTCGTAAAAAATTACAATCAGGCGAATTAAAACCACAAGATGTCAAAGTCATTGGACGATTAGGTGGTCATACTTTAGTAATGGATGACGGAGATCTCGAAGGTAACAACAGTTTGTTAAGATTAAGAACCTCCAAAGGTCATCAAATCATGATGAATGATTCAGGAAACTTCTTCCACATCATGCATGCCAATGGTCAAACTTGGTTGGAATTTGGAAGCGAAGGAACTGTGGATGTGTTTAGTACCAACAGTATTAACATGCGAACACAAGGAGATATAAACTTCCATGCTGACAAAGACATCAACATGTATGCCGGAGGTAACTGGAACGTTAAAGCCAATGCCCAAGTAAATCTTGGTTCAGTAAAGAGTTTAAATATTGCATCTGAAGGTTCAATGACCTTGTTCTCTAGCAGCATACTTGGACTCAAAGCAGACCGTGCAATAACAATGAAGAGCTTAGGCGGCAGCTGGGACGCTGGACTAGCACTGGCACTTAAAGGATTTCAGATTCACTTGAATAGTTTACCCGTCGGTGTTCCGGTATCAACACCAAAGTTATATCCTAAAACACTAATGGATGATGTAACATTTAATAACAGCACAGGTTGGAAAGTCAAACCCAGCGGCCTAGAAAGTATTGTATCCCGAGCCCCCACACACGAACCTTACAGCTATCACAACGAAGGGGTGAATGTATCTGTATCTCTAGAGCCAGATACTCCAACACCGCCGCCAGGCGCAGAACCTGTACCAGATGGTTGGTCAATCAAGGTGAAATAAATGGCAGTATTCAATATTACTATTGGCGGTAAAAATTATGAACTTCAAGGTCCACAGGGAGCGACCCTTGCTCAAGCCACGGCAATTTTAACCAAGCAAATAGACACCGGAAGTTTGGTTGGACTCAAACCAAATGACATATTAAATGCAGTTACACAGGCTGCTAAAGGTCTGCAAAGTGCTGTGGCACAACTGGGATCACAAGCTGAAGAAAAGATCAGAGCTCTTAGTACACAACTTCCAAATCTTAATAATATATTGCCTAAAAACCCCATTGATGTTGCTGCGTATGCTAAACAAAAAGTTGGCCAATTTAGCATAGGATCATTGGTACCAAGTCAAGTGCAAGGATTGATGGCACAAACTTCTAATTTTGTAAATCAACCTGCAACAGCTATTTCCAATGTGCTAGGGGTTGGAAAATATGGTATGCAGGCCACCCAATTAGAAAGACTTGGATTGTTGAAACCCGGAACATCCGATCTAGTTGCCAAAGGAATAGGATCGTTGGATTCAGTTTTAGGAAGTCCTGCAAGTTGGACTGGGAAATTTGGAGCCACTGATCTTAATTCAGTATTGAGCAATTCCGGCCTACAGGATGTGTTACAAAATGATTTGATGAAATCTGGATATGAACAACTCAATAACTTGGGTGCAATTACACAAAATCTTCAGGCAGATGTACTAGGACCATTGGTAACCAATGCTTCTAAGTTTGGTGCAGAAATTACATCAAATTGGGCCGCCGGATTAACCGCTAATTTTCCAGCGGGATTGACCAGTCAACTTGATGTTCTAGGTAAGTCTGCAATTTTTGCAGAAGGGTTCGCTGCTATTGGTCCTATATTGAGTATTTTCGGTGGCGGCGGCAGTCCATTGGTTTCTGCAATCAAACAAGTGAAAGGGTATGTGAATACAGTGAATAGAGCCACTACCAACTTTGGTGTCAAGGCCATTGTTAATAACCTTAAAATACCAATTCCAAGTTTTGATAGACCCAAACCAGCAGCTTCGACAGTGCTAGTACCATTAATTTCGCAAATAAGAGCCTTTGAAAAATCTCGTTCCGCTCTAGCATCAACAAACAGTGCGGTTTATGCAACTTTAGTAACAGGTGAAAATTATGTTTCTGTTGTGGCACAAATTGACACAGCAATAGCAGCGGTAAAAGCATTATCTGCTAGTGCATTGGCTTTGCAAACAAAATTAGGTTCTACTCCTGGTGCAGAACTATTGATAACGTTGATCAAAACCATAATAGGCAATTTAGCAGCAGATGAATATGCATTGATCGCATACAAGGCCGGGATAATAGATTCATTTGGTGGATAAATATTAGTATGACAACGTTCCTTGGATTTAACACGCAAGATCAATTTAAAAAGTTTACGCTAGTGGACTACAATTTAATCAGACGAGATCTGCTAAACGCATTTAATATACGTCAAGGGCAGTTGCCCGGGCGCCCAGGATATGGAACAATAATTTGGGATTTCATGTTTGAGAGTCAAGATCAAACAACACAACAATCAATAATCAACGAAGTAAAACGTGTGGCCAGCGGTGATCCTAGATTGTTTGTGTCGGATATACAATGCTATCCTCAAGAAAATGGATTTTTGTTATCACTAGAAGTGCAAGTTGTTCCATCAACTGATGTGCAACGATTAGGGGTGTTCTTTGATCAAGCACAACGCACAGCCAACTATGTATAACTAAGCCGTTTATTTTTGCCATAAATAAAATTATGGCACGCACTACTCGACAAACAGCAATCTTCGGCGTTGAAGACTGGAAACGCATTTATCAGACCTATCGCGAGGCTGATTTTCAAAGCTACGACTTTGAAACTTTACGCAAGAGTTTTATTGACTATTTGCGACAATATTATCCAGAAACTTTTAACGACTATATTGAAAGTTCAGAATTTATTGCCTTACTAGATGTTGTTGCATTTATGGGACAGGCAATGGCCTTCCGCAACGATCTAAACACACGCGAAAATTACCTAGACACTGCTGAACGTCGTGATTCAGTGGTGCGTCTTGCTAACCTGGTGAGCTATACTCCTAAGCGTAATACTGCTGCCCAAGGCTTCCTCAAAGTATTTTCTATACAAACCACAGAAAATGTAAAAGATTTCAACGGTATTGATCTATCAAACATCACTGTAAATTGGAATGATCCTACCAATCCAAATTGGCAAGAACAATTTACCACCATTCTAAATGCCGCATTTGTCAACAGTCAGCGTGTGGGACGTCCAGGAAATCGTCAAACATTGTCAGGAATTGAAACATCCGAGTACGGTATTAATTTAGTACCGGGATACTTGCCTGTGGTGCCTTATACTGCAACTGTGGATGGTGTGACCATGCCATTTGAAGCAACAAGCTCAACCAGCGTTGGTGAAGATTATATTTACGAACCCAGCCCAGTTGCAAATGGTATTTTTAATTTGTTATTTCGTAACGATCGCCAGGGGTTTGCTAGCGAAAATACTGGTTACTTTTTCTTCTTCAAACAAGGCACATTGCAGAACGTAGACTTTAACTTGGCAGAAAAAGTTTCTAATCGCACAGTCAACGTCAACGTCGAAGGTATTAACAATCTGGATCGTTGGTTATTTCAATTAGATACTGTGGGCAATGTACAATACGAATGGAACTACGTCAATAATGTATATGCAGCCGCTGCGGAACAGTTGGCTCCAGATCAACGTAAATTGTTTTCTGTAACAAGTCGTACCAATGATCAGATTACACTGACATTTGGTGATGGTGTTTTTAGTGAGATTCCTGTAGGATTGTTCCGTTGTTATGTTCGTGCCAGTAACGGTCTACAATACATTATCAATCCTGTAGAAATGCAAAGCGTAGTTTTGCCTGTCAGTTATATCAGTAGAACAGGCCAACTAGAAACGCTGGTGTTCACATGTGGTATTACTAATCCAGTAAGCAATGCACAACCTCGAGAAACACTGGCTGAAATCAAACAACGTGCCCCTGCCAGATACTACACACAGAACCGTATGGTCAACGGAGAAGACTACAATAACTTTCCGTTCACTCAGTACAACTCTATTATTAAGTCAAAAGCTTTGAATCGCAGTTCTATTGGAACCAGTAGATATCTTGATCTAGTAGACAATACAGGCAAGTACAGTTCAACCAACACCTTTAGCAGTGACGGAGCATTATGGGAAGAAAATCAACTTCCGTCATTCTTGTTCTCTTGGTTGAATAGGAATGATATTGCCGACGTTATAGGCAATCAAGTACAACCAAGATTGGCACGTAATGAATTTATTCAATTCTGTAATGCAAACTTAATACGTCCTAGTTTGCTGCCGTTAAATGTAGAGTGGCACCAAAGTACCACGTTGCTCGGAGAAACCACTGGATATTTCAACTATATAAACGGTGGCCCAGTCCCAATTGGTGCATACAGTAGCAATAATACTCAATATATTCAAGTTAGTTCATTGGTAAAATTTGCTGCACCTCTTGGATACTTCTTTGATGCAGAAAACAAATTAAAAGTTGGTACTCCTATTGGTGCCGACGAGCGTTATACACTGTGGGCCAGTCCACTTAGAGTTATCAACGATGGTGCAAACCAAGGACTGGGCAATTTTACCAATGGCATTGGTCCAGTTACACTTAATACTTTTGTTCCTACAGGAGCAGTCGCAGTTCAAGTTATTCCTGTAATTATTACTAACCTACCCACTAGCTTTACAACACAAATTGCAGAACAGATTGTGTTGTACAGAAATTTTGGATTAGGATATGATAATTTAAATCAAGAATGGTATTTGATTACCAGTACTAATCTTGCAGAAAATGCAGAATTTAGCCTTGACAATGCACAGAGCACAGCCGGTACCAATAGTGATGCTTCGTGGCTGGTGCAGTTTACAACTGATGGGTCTACTTACACTGTGACTACTCGTGCATTGGTTTATAGTTTTGGTTCTGTACTACAAACACGTTTCTTCTTTGAATCAAATCAGCGCATTTATGATTCAAGAACTGATACTGTAATCAGCGACTTTGTCAACGTTCTAAAAACCAACAGCCAACCTGACACAAACTATCCATTATACGGAGATATTAAACTGAGTATCATTGGTCAACCAGTTGAAAGCGACGGGTATGTCGATGACTATCAAGTGATTGTGAGTTATGCAGACGTCAACAATGATGGTATTGCTGACGATCCCGATTTCTTTAATGAAATTGTCAATCCAGCTTATTCACCAAACACTAAATTTGTGTTTTTTGAAATGACCGTGGACTTCGATAATCTTCAACGATATCTATTGGTTGAACCTGGTAGAGTAGACTTTAGATATGCTACTCTCAACAACATTGAAATTTATAAATTCCAATATGTTGATGGTCAAATATTCTATGCTTACCAAGACAAAGAATTCTATCAATTGAGTGTTAGCACATCTGGGGTTAGCAGTCTTACAAATGTCACTAGCAGTTGGATAGCCCGAACAGGTCGTCAGAGCTTGGCATTCCAATATCGTCATAATTCACCATTGACCAGTAGAATCGACCCTGGCACTACAAACATTATTGATTTGTATGTGGTCACACAAGCATATTATACTGCTTATCAAAATTGGATTCGCGATACAACAGGAACAGTAATCAAACCCACTATGCCTACTCTAGATGAGCTTAACACAGCATACCAAGGATTGAACAATTATAAAATGATTAGTGACAATGTGGTACTTAATTCAGTGACATTTAAACCATTATTTGGAGCCAAGGCTGCAGAAAATTTACGTGCCACAGTCAAAGTTATTCGTGCAGCAAATTCTACTGCTAGCGAAAGCGAAATTAAGAACCTAGTGGTAAGTTATATGAATGATTATTTTACTATAGACAAGTGGAACTTTGGCGATACGTTTTACTTTTCGGAACTAGCGGCCTACTTACATTCTAACATGGGTGGGATTGTTAGTTCGGTGGTACTTGTGCCACTAAACTCTCAAAAGAGTTTTGGTGACCTGTACGAAATTCGTTCAGCACCAAATGAGATTTTTGTCAATGCAGCAACCGTGAATTCCGTAGAGGTAATTACAGCATTGACTAGTACAAATATTAAAACAGCACCCGGAAGTGGAGTAATTTAATGGCAAACACAAGAACAGTTGATTTTTTACCGCCAATTTTTCAAACCAAAACAAACCAACAATTTTTATCAGCAACTCTTGATCAATTAGTACAAGAGCCAACTTTTAAACAGGCACAAGGGTTTGTTGGACGAAAAGTTGGCCCCGGAGTTAATCCCAATGACAAATATGTTGTTGAATTAGATGCAACTCGTGCAAACTATCAACTTGAGCCTGGTGTTATTAGTTTGGTTCCAGATACTGATAGAATTTCGGATGCTATTACATATCCAGGAATAACGGATGCTCTTGCAATCCAAGGCGCCAATGTTAGCAAAGCTGATCGTTTGTATACTAGTGATTATTATACTTGGGATCCCTTCATTAATTTTGATAAGTTTGTTAACTATAGTCAATACTATTGGTTACCAGGCGGCCCCATACCAGTCGACGTTAGTGCAACTGTGGTGCCATTGACTGATTCTTTTGATGTTACTATCGATGGTGACGATTATTTGTTTAATGGTGTTCCTGGAAAAGATCCAGTTATTAATTTAGTACGTGGCGGCAACTATACATTTAATATCTCCAGTGTTAACAACAGCTTCTGGATACAGTCTACTCCCGGAGTAAACGGAACATTGCCTTGGGCTCCAAACATTAGCAGTCGAGATGTATTTGGTGTAATTAATAACGGTGAAAATGTTGGAACAGTAACATTTAATGTGCCTTTGAAAACAGCACAAGAATTTTACTACACCCTGGATGAAATACAACCAGTTGATCTGATTAGCAGTATTAACTTTGACCAAATCAATAATATATACTTGTCAACGTTCCTTGAAAATTACGGTGGCATTGACGGCATTTCATCGTTGGATAACCGAACTGTAATTTTTACCACCCCCGACGATCTTGACATGGGTGGCTGGTACAAAACAACTCAATTTGACCCATTAGTTAGAACTACTCCTAACCAAGTTTCTGAAACTCAAAGTTATGATGTAGATAATCAAAACTATGACATCTATCCTTACGAAACATTGAGTGTTACTATTGTCAGCGGAAGCCCAGACCCACAAGATGGTCTACCTGGGTCGTTTGACAGTTTACCTTACGATTTAGTTACTCCAATTGCTACACAAGCAGAACGTTACAGTGTATGGTTAATTCAATATCAGTATGATAATGATGGGTTGCCTATTCTTACGTTAACTCAGCAACGTAGTGTGAACAATCTTGAAAAGTTTAATATTTTATTTGGCAATCAATGGTCGGGCACACAATGGTACAAGGATGCTGAAGGTAGCTTCCAAAAGATTCCGTTACTCACAGCAATTCAAGATGTGTTGTGGTACCAAGATGGAACTAATCCAGAAATTTTTGGTAGAATTAGTCTCATTGAGCAAGTACAAGTTTCTGTACTAGAAATTGATAAAGATATTGTTGGAAAGAAAAATTATGTAAGCCCCAACGGCGTAACATTTACCAACAATATGATTGTACAATTCCGCGGTAATGTGGTCCCTACCAGTTACGAGAACAACACTTACTATGTTGCAGGAGTGGGCACAGCCATTAAATTGTTACCCACTGTTAATTATATTACTCCACAGACATATACTCAAAGTGCAACACTGCCCTACGACTCAACAGGGTATGATGTTGGCAATTTTGATGCCAACTTGAATCAACCAGAAGTACCAGATTATATAACAATTGCGTTAGATAGTCCAGATTTAAATGCATGGACTTGTTCCAATCGTTGGTTCCATATTGATGTAATCAATGCCAGTGCTGCATACAATAATACTGTTCCTGTACTTGACAATCGCTTCCGAGCAAAACGCCCGGTTCTAGAGTATCGCGGTGGTACACGATTGTTTAAGATGGGCACCGAAGCCAAACAGCCTGTTAATATTATTGATTTTAAATCTTCAGACGCTCTTAGCAACATCAATGGATCTCTAGGATATGCAGTAGACGGATACCCATTTATTTCTGGTACTCGTGTGATTTTTGCAGCAGATGTTGATCCTCAGGTACGTAATAAAATCTATCAAGTTGAGTTTATATCACCTAGTTCTGATGGAAGTTCAATCTTAGAACCTTGTATCAATCTTGTGCCTGCAGCTGATGCAGACGTATTGATTGATCAGTGTGTGGTTTGTCTAAGTGGGAACACATTACAAGGCAAGAACTTTTACTATGATGGTGTTGAATGGATAGAAGCACAACAAAAAACCAGCGTCAATCAACCACCGTTGTTTGACGTATTTGATTCCAAAGGAATTAGTTTTGGTAATAAAGTTGCATATCCAAGCAGCACATTTGTTGGTAATAAATTGTTTAGCTATGCTGTAGGAACAGGTGTCGAAGATACTGTACTTGGACTCCCACTTGCTTATCTGTCATTGAATAACGTTGGTGATATTGTATTTGACAATAATTTATACACAGAAACTTTTATTCACGTTGACAATAACGTCAGTACAGAACTAGCAGTAAGCACTGGATTTGTACGTCAATATGTTGATCGTACTGCATTTGTTCGAGAAATTGGATGGCAACCAGCAGTTACTCAGAGTCAAGACTACCAACAGTTCCAATTTGAATTCCAATTTGATACTCCTCTGGTATTGGATATTCCTGTAACACAATCAACCACAATACCAACTGTAAAAGTGTTTGTTGGTACAGTATTCCAAGCTCCGTCCACTTACACTGTGACTATTGATGGTAATTGTACCTATATTGGTTTGTCCAACACAGTTGGTGTTCCTGGAGATGTTATCGAAGTGTTGGTTCTAAGTGACCAAGCAAGTACTACAGGGTTTTATCAAGTTCCTATTAACTTAGAGAATAATCCATTCAACGCTAACTCTGAGAGTTTTACACTAGGAACCATTCGTACTCATTACGAAACAATTGCTGAAAACTTATTAACCTTTAACGGTAAAATTAACGGTGCAAACAACACAAGAGATCTTGGAAATATTATACCGTATGGTTTGAATATTTTACAACAAAGTTCTCCAATGACCTTGGCGGGTTATTTCTTGAGAAAACAAGAATATCCAATTTTTCAAAGCTTGACCTACAACAGTCGTGAATACGAAAAATTCAAGGCACAATTTTTAAATACCGCAATTTCCAATGACTACGAAGGATTGTCTATTGCTGAAATTGTAACATCAGTAATTGGTGAGATTACACTGGGACGAATTGAAACTAATCCATTTTACTGGAGTGACATGTTGCCGGCCAGTACTGTGTATACACAGACAGCAACCACAATTGGTCCTATAGGTATTAATGTATTTGATACAATTCAAGTTTATAATTTTACTTCAGCAAACTATCTTGGATTGTTGGTGTACTTAAATGATGTGCTATTGACCCGCGGGTATGATTACACTGTGGCAATTGATGCTCCTCGATTGACAGTCACTGTGCCGTTGCAAGTTGGTGATGTTGTTACAATTCAAGAGTTTACTAGTACCGCTGGCAACTTTGTGCCAAATACTCCAACCAAAATGGGATTGTATCCTGCTTATAAACCAGAAATCTATCTTGATACAACTTATGTAGATCCTATTTTTATGATCCGCGGACACGACGGGTCTCTTACAGTTGCATTTAGTGATTTCCGAGATCAGTTGTTGTTGGAATTTGAAACTAGAATTTACAACAACTTGAAACTGGACGGTAATCCAGTTCCGTTAGTCGAAGCAGACGTTGTGCCAGGCCAATTTAGAACAACTGATTATAGTTTGGCTGAGACTAATCAGATGTTGAGCCAAGATTTTCTAAGCTGGGTAGGATGGAATAAACTTGATTATAAAGCACAAGATTACATTGTTAGCAATGCGTTTACCTACAACTACTCAACTGCTAGTAACAAACTAGACAATACTCAACCGTTGCCGGTTGGTGCATGGAGAGGTATCTACAATTACTTCTATGATACACAATATCCAGATTCTCGTCCGTGGGAAATGCTAGGATTTTCTAAAATGCCCGCTTGGTGGGAAGATGAATATGGGCCAGCACCGTACACTTCTGGCAACTTAGTGCTGTGGGACGATCTTGCCGCCGGGCTAGTTCGTGATCCAATAGCACCTTATATATTAACTAAGTATCGACGCCCTGAACTTACACAAGTACTTCCTGTGGGCAGCGAAGGTGCATTGTTGAGTCCATTAGAATCGGTAGTAGGCAACTACGATTCCCTTGATTTCCGCAAGAGCTGGGTAGCAGGAGATGACGCCCCTGTTGAAAATGCATGGAAAACTTCTAGTGCATATCCATTTGCTGTGATGAGATTGTTGGCTTTAACTCGTCCTGCAGAATTTTTCAGCTTGTTTGTTGATCGCGATCTTTACAAATTTGATGTAGAACTTGATCAATATCTTTACAATGGTCGTTATAGATTGGATGCAAACGGCGTTCAAGTTTATGGTGATGGAGTAAGCAAGGCTAGTTACATAAACTGGATTGTGGATTTTAACCGCCAGACCGGTATTAACTCAACCAACGCATTAACTGCTGATTTGTCTAACTTAGATGTGCGTTTGTGTTATCGATTGGCAGCATTCACTGGAAAAAATCTGTTGGATTTGTATACTGAAAAATCTAGCCCTAACAGTTTAAACTCTAGTTTATTGTTACCAGATGAAAGCTATAATTTATTGTTCTACAAAAACGTACCATTTGACACATTGGTATACAGTAGTGTAATTGTTCAAAGAACCATCAACGGATATGCAGTATATGGGTATGGAACCACTTCCCCTTATTTTAATATTTTAATTAGCCGTTCCAATGGATTAACCGCTGCAATTTCCGCAGGCGGCACAACTGTGTCTGTGCCAATTGAGTATACAAACAATGTAGCACAAGTTCCATACGGTTATGTATTTTCAAATGAAGTTGTTGTTGCTGACTTCTTGTTAAGCTATGGCAAATTACTAGAAAAACAAGGCATGATATTCACAACTCAAGAGAATGGTTATATTCTTGACTGGAATCAGATGGTTAGTGAATTCTTGTATTGGAGTAATCAAGGTTGGGGACCAGGCAACGTTATTAATCTTAACCCTAATGCAAATAATCTTAAAATTGATAGACCTTACTCTATCGTAGACAGCATACAGTTACAGACCGCTGACAACATGGTGTTGGATCAAAATCGCACACAATTAGATACAAAGAATTTAGTGATTGATCGAATTGATAATTCGTTCTCTATTACCAGTTTAACTGACCAAACAATTAGTTATTTGAACATAAAATTTGTTAGCTTTGAAAACATGGTTGTTCTTGACAATCGAAGTATCTTTGCTGATTTAATTTACAATCCAACAACCGGTGCTCGACAAAATCGTATCAAACTTGTTGGTACATTAACTGATAATTGGAACGGACAATTGGATGCACCTGGCTTTATTCTTAATCAGGACAACATCAAAGAATGGCAACCAAATCGCAAGTATGCTCGCGGCGAAATAGTCAAATACAAAAATTATTATTACAGTGCAATTGATATTGTACAACCGGCCACAATGTTTAACTTCAGCGAGTGGACCAAGAGTGATTATACCAAAATCCAACAAGGATTGTTGCCTAACTTGCCTAACAAGAGCAACCAATTGGCCAATAGTTATGATATCTACAAAGCTAATCTTGAAACAGATCAAGATTTGTTTAGTTTTGGATTAATTGGATTCCGCCCACGTCAATACATGGCTGCATTGAATCTTGACGACATCAGTCAAGTTAATCTTTATAGACAATTTTTAGGTACAAAAGGTACGTTGGCTGCAACTGATATTTTTAAATTTGCTGATCTTGGACGTGGCCCTGCTGAATACAATATCTATGAAAATTGGGCTGTACAACGTTCAGTCTACGGAGCAAATGCTAACCGTAGCTATTACGAGTTGCAACTGAATGAAGCGTTGTTGCAATCTAATCCTAGCCTTATTCAAGTTACTATACCGGCGGGTGAATCTAGCCTTGATGTTGATCTAGCAGATCAAGAAGTTTATCTTCAAGACGTATGGAATGAAAGTTATAAGTTAACATCTCCTGACATTTTAACAACAATTTATAATGTACCAAAAGAAAATGCATTGCCAGATGCTGGCTATGTTGATGTTGATGATGCTGATATCACAGTGTTTGATATTGCAGACCCTTCGGCATTAAATGCAAATCTTGATATAATTGGATACGGAACCACAGTATGGGTAGCCAAAGTCAACGACTACGATTGGAACATATATCGAACTACTAATATTCCAGGCAATCTAGTATTGGTTAGCAATAATCTCGATGGCACAAGTCTTCTTATTTTTAACAAACAACACGGACTGTCTGCCGGTGATGTCATTGTTATTAAATATTTCTCAACCGATATCAACGGTGTGTACACTGTAAAGAGTGTTCCGGCTCTTGACACTTTGATTATTAACTTTAGTTTTATTGTGCCTTCTCAACTATCCGCCACAGGAGTTGGAATAGTATTTAAACTTCAGACTCAACGTGTAAAACAAGCCAGTGACATTATCAATTTACCGTATTCGCGTAGTTTATTACCTGGAGCAAAAGTTTGGGTTGATAACAACGGATCAGACCATTGGCAAGTTCTTGAAAAACAAGACACACTAATACCAGGGCAAGGTTTTGTAGCACGTAATCCATTCTCAAACAGCGGATTTGGCTCTAGTATTGCCCAAAGCTACGATAACTTGTTTGCGTTAGTTGGTGCTCCTAATATTGTCGCAACAGGTGGAGTATATACCTATGTCAAAACAGATACAAACCCATTTGATGAAAATAGTTTAATTACCATAAACGCAATTGATACATTATTGTATGGTCATAGCGTAGCTGTTGGATATCAAGACTGGATGGTAGCAGGAGCTCCTGCCAGCGGAAATTCACGAGGTTATGCAACTGTGATATACCGTCCACCTGGATTGCCATCATTTAATGTTACTACCTTGTTAACTGCCCCAGACATCAGTGATTTGCAGTACTTTGCTGAATTTGGGTATAGTGTTGACATGAGCCAAGACGAGCGTTGGCTTTATATTGGCGCACCTGGTGTAAATGCAGTTTATGCCTATGGTAGAGTTGATGTTGAGCCACAAGCGGTAGAATACATTACTGATGGTTTCACTAATAGTTTTAATTACAGCAATTACATTGTGATTGATCAACTACCAATTTTGGATCCAGTCAACAATCAACAACTAGTAGTAGTATTGAACAATCAACTGTTGACTCACATAGTTGATTATTATCTTACAGCGACAGATGTGATATTGTCTAACATACCATTATCTGGCCAGAAGCTAGAAATTTCTCGAAGAACTTTGTTGTCACTCGTTGGAGATGGTAGTAGTAGTCTCTATTCATTGAATGAATATTTCTATAGTCTAAGCAATAACATTTACTCTTTCAAGATTACAGTAAATGGTGTGCTACAACGTCCCAACTTTGATTATGAATATGACGACGACTTTAGCTCTGGTGCTCAAGATAGAGATGTGATTTTCAACATTGCACCTCCGGTAGACGCCACGATTGAATTTTTCACAACCACATATTTTACCAAAGTCGCTAAAATCACCGCGCCTGCAAGCACTACTGAGTCAGCAAGATTTGGGCATAGTGTAACTTGTTCTACCGACGGTCGACAAGTTACCATTGGAGCTCCTGGAAACGCAGTTAATACCGGCAAAGTATTTGTTTACGATAGAGCGGTGCAGACATTTATTGTTACTAATTCATCACAATTTAGCTATACTGTCGATGGCGGGACATTGTTTAATCCTACATCAGTGATACTCAACAACGTATTTTTAGTCAATACCGAAGGTAACCTGAATGGAACATTCAGTGTGTCGGGTGGAACAGTCACGCTAGATACTGATCTTATGGTTGGTGATGTATTGGAAATTGGAATAAATCAATTTAGTTTGATACAATCATTCGTAGCCGACGTTCCTGGTCTAGGATATCGATATGGTGCTGCATTAGATTCTTGCACAAACAATTGCAGTTTATATGTAGGATCTCCCGACACCACTATCATGCAAGATTCGATTACTCTATTGCAAAGTGCTGGTATAGTAGAACGTTTGGTTAATCAAAGCCGTGTGTACGGTGGTACCACTTCTTTGTATGCATATCCTGTGCTAGTGGCCGGAGATACATTGAGAATTAATGATGTAATAATTGCTGTTCCAAATTCACCTAACAACACTGTGTTAGGGCTAGTCGAAGCAATCAACTCATCTATTATTCCTAACGTTACAGCATACTATTGGCCAGCAGGATCTGCTAATGCTGGAAGAATGACATTGACAGTTACTAATATTGATGCAAGCATACAATTCAAAAGATTATCAGTACTACCTGGTCTAGTTGGTACAGCATTTGATGACTTGGGATTTGATACTTTTGTATACACACAAACAATCCAAAGTCCTATTCCTCTTTCTTTTGCTAAATTTGGTTCAGCAGTTAATATTGATTCTCACGCAGACAATCTCACAGTTGGTTCACCAGGCGCCACTGTTTACAAAGCCAACACCTTTGATGCTGGTTACACTTATTTTGATGGACACGCTACAAAATTTAACGGCCCAGTAATTCAGAGTGGTGCAGTTTATACATTTGATTACTTGCCTAGCTCAACTGATAGTATAAACAACCCAGGTAAGTTTGCATTTGGGCAACAGGTATATGATAATCAAGTACGTGCTCTTGATCAGTATGGCACCTCAGTTAGTTATATAAACAATGTATTGCTTGTGGGCTCACCCGGTTCTGAACCAATGGTAAGAGCTGGTAGATTTGTGACAGGAACTCAGTACACAATTTATTATATAGGCTCTACAGATTTTACATTGATTGGTGCTAGTTTTAATATTGTAGGAACTACGTTCACTGCTACAGGCCCAGGCCAAGGAACCGGCAAGGCCAGCGTTACAGCATATGTTAATTCTGGTCGAATCAGTGTGTTTAATAATCCAACTAATTCTCAAGCATGGACTATACTACGTGAACAAAAACCAGTAGTTGATGTTAGCCTGATCAATTCAATATTCATGTATGATAGAATCACCAGTGCAAGAACTGAGTTCTTTGACTACATTGACCCATTGCAAGGCAAGATCCTGGGTGTGGCACAACAAAACATCAATTATATTGGTGCAGTTGACATGGCCTTTTACAATGCAGGGACAGTTAACAATATTGGTAAAAATTGGGGACAAGAACATCTTGGACAAATTTGGTGGGACACGAATACAGTAAGATTTATTAATCCCAATCAAGATGATATCACATACGCCAGCCGTCGATGGAGTCAGGTGTTCCCGGGCAGTACAGTAGATGTATATCAATGGGTTGCTAGTTCTGTTCCTCCTGCTAATTATACAGAAGAAGGTTCTCCTAAATCTATCAGCAGCTATTGTATTTCATCTAATGTAAATGATCAAGGCTACATCGAAACGATGTATTATTTCTGGGTTAAAGGAATTTCCTCAGTTGCTAGTACATTGGGCAAAACATTAAGTGCAACTGGTATTGCACAGTACATTGAATATCCTCGCAGTAGTGGTATTCCGTATGTGGCGTTCATTAATGCCAGCACTACCGCTCTTTATAATGCTGTAGATTTAATTTCTGCACAGGACACTATCCTTAGCATTGAGTTTGATCGCCAATACACAAATGATAATGTACACACTCAGTATGATTTGATCCCACAAGATCGTGCAGATGGCTTCTTGAGTGATAACTTGTATCGTAAGTTACAAGATTCATTCTGTGGCACAAATCTTGTTGGTGGCAAAGTACCAGATATTACACTAAGTCCAGCAAATCGTTATGGTGTACAGTTCCGACCGCGTCAAAGCATGTTTGCCAACAGATTTACTGCTTTGCAAAATTACTTGACTCATGCCAACAACATACTTGCACAGTTTCCTATTGTGGAATCTCGAAGTTTTAGTCTGTTAAACAGTAGAGAACCCGAGCCAAAATCAGTCAGCGGAGAATGGGATAAACGTGTGTCAGACCTTGAAGAGCTGAGCTATCAAAATTTCCGCGAAGTTCCAGTAGGCTATCGTTATTTGGTCAACAGTGACTCACGCCAGAATGGTCTATGGACCATCTACAAAACCACAGCCAAACAAACATTTGAGTCACTGGCATTGATTCGAATTCAAAACTATGACACTCGTCGGTACTGGCAGTATATCAACTGGTATCAAGTTGGGTACAATTCTAGCTCACAAATTGTGGCCAAAGTTTCTACGTATTCTGCTTTGTCTACATTAGTTGGTTCTAACATTTTATTCCCAGGCGCCAGTGTAAAAGTCACTAGCAACTCACAAGGTAAATGGGAAATTTATCAATACATTCCCAATAATATCACCGGCACAATGGAGTGGATACGTGTGGGATTGCAAGATGGTACCATTGAGTTCAAAGCAGAATTGTGGAACTATGAACTAGGACGTTTTGGTTATGATGTTGAAGTGTTTGATGCACAATATTTTGACCAAGAGCCTGTGATTGAAACACGAAAAATTATACAAGCTATTAATGAAGAATTGTTTATTGGAGATCTGTTGATTGAACGTAACCGTGCATTGGTATTGATGTTTAATTATATTCTAAGTGAATTTCAAGCACCAGAATGGTTAGTAAAAACCAGTTTGATTGATGTCAATCACAAGATACGTCAATTGGTACCATATCAAATTTATAGACCTGATAACCAAGACTTTGTGGTTGATTATCTCAAAGAGGTTAAGCCATATCACGTTCAGATTAGAGAAATCAATTTAGTTTATGATGGATTTGACAGTTATCAAGGCACAATGACCGACTTTGATATCTCAGCATACTACGATACTGATTTAGAAATTCCTCAATTTGTAAGCCCAGTATTAACACCATACACTGCTAGTACTGCTACAGGAACAGGTACTTCCAATAGCAATAGTGATATTGCTGCAGATAATCCTATTTGGACTCAGCAACCTTGGAGCGATTGGTACAGTAACTATTTGTTAGAAATTCAAAGCGTTATTGTAGTAAATGGTGGTACAGGATATTCTATTGCTCCTAGGGTAGTAGTTACAGGTACCTGCATTACTCCGGCGGTTATGGTGGCACAAGTTAACAGTGCAGGTAAAGTAATCAGAATTGATGTAATTGATCCAGGTTCTGGATATAGTACAACTGCTATTATTGACTTGATTGAGGGTAACGGTATCGGAGCAACTGCAATTGCGGTAATGGGCAATGGACTGACCCGTAATATTAAAACCACAATAAAGTATGACCGTTATGAATATACTTCAAACATTGTAGAGTGGCAAGCCAACGTAACTTATACTGATGGAACCCAAGTTCGACATCTTGATCGAGTATGGTCTGCTGACGGAACTGTTAACACAGAAACATTTGATCCATTTGACTGGGTTGCAGTCAGTGCAGAAAGCCTGAGCGGTGTTAATCGTACACAAGGATACTATGCACCAACTGCAAACCAGCCCGGATTAGATTTACCGTTACTAATTGATGGCCTTGACTATCCTGGAGTACAAGTTAGTGCTCCAACATTTGATCAGGACACTGGGTATGATGTAGGAAACTTTGATATAAATCCGTTTGATAACATCAGTTATGGTCCAGAAGGTAAACCAACATACGATCCGGCTATATTAGATGCAATCTACGAAAGCAGCTTCTTGGATCCGTACTTAGGAACTCGTGCAATTGATGTCAATGTGTCGGGCAGCGAATTCATTAACGAATATTCAAGTTATGCGCCAGAAGAACTTGTACCAGGCGCAGAATTTGATACTTTGGATTTCCGCGTGTACACACAACCTGGAATTGACTGGGACGAAAATGGCCACGGATTTGAACTTAAAATTGTCAAGTGGGAATTTGATTCAATCAACGCAACCGGTTGCAGCTTTGTTGGAATAATACCTAATCCAGTTCAAATACGTGTTACTAATCAAACACAAGGACGAGACCTTGCTCTTGATATCGACTACTCAGTGAATTGGAACAGTGAATCAGTTACACTACTCACTAGAATTGAAGCACCACCTGCCAACAACGGCGACATATTGGTAATCACAGCATTTGGAATTGGCGGCGGCAATCAGCTGTATAAAGATAGTTTCAACGGAGCCAAGGTTGGTAATTCTATCACTATTCCAGTTGAATATAATCAAATTGATGAAATGGTTATTTTTGTTAACCAAGTGTTAATAAATGATTACAGTTATGTTGCTGACAATATTAACACTACCGTTACATTTGATACAACGTACCAATTGAGTGACAACATTAATATCACAGCACTGGGCATAACTGATGGCAGCTCAGCTTACTCTTGGTCAACTGCATTGACTCAGTATTTTATCAGCATAGGAGAGCTAAATTACGTTCTTGACAACAGCATGCAAGGAACAAATCCTGCTAATCTTGTTGTTGAGAAAAATGGAATTCGTGCTCGCCCGCCAGAGGGTGCTGAATATATTGCCGATGGCTCCACAGCTTACAATCTACCAAATCGCGGCGGATATAGCCAAAGCCTCATAGCAGACAACGATGTTGAAGTTTGGATCAACAATACTCCACAAACATTGTATGTGGACTTTACAATCGAACCTTATTCAGTATACGATGATTGTCGAGAAGTGATATTTTCGTTTATTCCGCCAACTGGTGCAACAATTCTAATCAGTGTGAGTACCAAAGCTGATTATATACTACTAAGCAACGACGGAGTAAACACAGTGTCTTGGCGTACTACTGGTGGATTCTATCCATCCTACGGTGATGTTGTTTCAGTCACAAGCTGGAATGATACAGCCCAGCAAGATATTGCAACACTTGTTTTCCAAGGTCCTATTACTCAAGGTATTGTTATAACTGAACCTTATGATAGTACCAACTACGATATTGGGGACTATGATCAAACAATTGGCGCTCAAGTGACTGTAAATGATTTTCAATTGGGACGCATCATTGATGACCCTACAAGATTGTGGGTTACTCTAAATGGTCGACGAAAGTTTTATGGCGCTGATTTTACATTGTCTGGTGAACAATTAGTACTAACTGGTCCAACTATTAGTGCAATTGATGTATTGGCAGTGACAGAATTTACTAATTCTATTGTGCCGCAGCCAATGGAATTCCGTATTTTCCAAGACATGCGTCAGATACAAGCAACGTATAGAATGACTCAAGGTACAACAACATTCTTGGTTCAAGATCTGAATGATACCGATGATGTAATCTATGTTGATGATGCAAGCGCATTGGCAGCTCCTGTATTAGCTGATAATATTTGGGGTATTTTAATAGTCAATGGTGAACGCATCATGTATCGTGAACGTGATATTGCTACCAATACAGTTAGCAGTTTACGTCGCGGCACAGCTGGTACAGCAATTGCATCGCATTCAGTTGCTGCAATTGTTTATAATTTGAATCGTGATAATTTAGCACCGTCCGAATACCAGGATCATTATGTAACAGACTATACTCTAGCAAATGGATCTGAAGTGACATTTATTGCCAATGATATTAATTTAGTGGCCAGTACAAAATCTGGATTTGATATAGCCAACACAATTCAAGTCTACGTTGGTGGTACCTTGCAAACTAATGGTTATACAGTAGATAGTGTGGCTCCTGCTACAATAACTTTTGATACTGCACCAACAGAAGGGTATCAAGTTGCGATACAAGTTCGCCAGGGATTAAGCTGGTATCATCCTGGTATCGGCACTGCAAGTGACGGTGTTCCGTTACAACTCACAGATACCCTAGCGGCACAGTTTTTTAGAGGTCAATAATCAAGGTAAATAAAATATGAATGAAGAAAATACATCCGAACAAGAGCTTGTAAAACCGCAAGCTCAGGCTGCAGAACCACGCCGCCCAAACGAACGAGGTTCTATTTCGGTCTCTGGGTTTGTTAAGATTTTTGATCCAAAAACTCAAGAAGTATTTGTGGAGACCCAAACATGATTATTCCAGGCTTTGTAAAAGTCGAAGGCTTTTTAAAAATTCACGATCCTAATTCGGGAGAAGTGTTTGTTGACAAGAAAAATGCTATTCATTATGAAAATATGAGTATCAGTCTTGCTGAAACTCTAGCCCACCAAACACAGGGTTGGATTTACGAAATGGCATTTGGAAACGGCGGCAGTTCTGTAGACCCTACAGGTGTTATCACTTATTTGCCGCCCAACACAACCGGTCAAAATGCTGATTTATACAACGAAACTTACTTTAAAGTAGTTGACGGTAATAGTGCTGCAAATACAGATACGATCAATAACAATCTAACTGTGTTGCATACTACAGGAAAAGTGTATACTGATATTCTAGTAACTTGCTTATTAGACTACGGTGAGCCACCGGGCCAGCAAGCATTTGATAATTCAACCAACTTTAACGGTGAGTATGTGTTTGACGAACTAGGACTAAAATCCTGGACTGGATCAACTACAGCACCAAGATTAATTACTCACGTGATTTTTCACCCTGTGCAAAAAAGCTTGAATCGACAGATTCAAATTGATTACACTGTGCGTATACAAACACTCACCAACTTGAGTGCAGCATAAATACATACAGTATGAGTGGTAATAAATACCTAAATAATTCGGAGTAGACAAATGTCATATACAATTAATTTAACTAACGGTAGCATCTTTGCAGTAGTAGCAGATGGTACTGTTAACACCAGTTCAAGCATGATCCTAGTAGGTAAAAACTACGCTGGATACGGTGAATTTTTAGATGAAAACTTCATCCACTTGTTGGAAAATGGGGCAAATACTTCACCTCCTGGTGCACCTTTAACAGGCCAATTATGGTGGGACTCAACATCTGGCACACTAAAAGCTTATAATGGAACAACATTTAAAGTTGTAGGTGGTGCAACTGCATCGTCAAGTGCTCCGAGCAGCAACGTTGCTGGTGATCTCTGGTATGATTCTGTTAATGCACAGTTAAAAGTCTACAGTGGTTCTACTTGGATCTTGGTTGGCCCTGCATTCACTGCAGGAACAGGTACTACTGGTGCTATTGTTGATACTATTACTGACACAAGTATTGTTAGTCACGTTGTTATTAAATTGTATGTAGAAAACCAAGTAGTTGGTATTGTCAGCAAAGATGCTACTTTTACTCCACAAACTCCCATCAGTGGATTTACTACAGTACGTCCAGGTATTACATTGGCTACTACCATTAGTGGTGTTACTCAATTGTTCCAAGGTACTGCAACCGATTCGCAATTGCTTGACGGCTTAGACTCTGCAGATTTCTTGAGTAGTATTGCCAACGACACAACCAGTGGCACATTGGGTATATTAAACAACGGTGGTTTGAGCGTGGGTTCCAACAGTGATGCTCGTGTTAGCGTTACTGGTACTGATGTATATTTTGCTAACCAAACACAAAACGGCAACATTGTCCTGCAAGTTAATACAGGTGGTGTCACAACCACAGTTGGTACAATTTACGGTTCAAATAGTGTTGTTAGCTTTGGTAATGCACTATCTGTTGGCAGTATTGCTCACAGTTCAGCCAATGGTGTTGGTAACATTGGTTCTAGCTCTAGCTACTTTAACCAAGTGTTTGCCACTGCTACTACAGCACTGTATGCTGACGTTGCAGAAAGATTTGCTTCTGACATTGAGTACGCACCAGGTACTGTGGTTGAACTAGGCGGAAGTGCTGAAATTACCAAAGTAACAGATGATGCTAGCGATCGTGTGTTTGGTGTTATTAGTACACGACCTGCATTCACAATGAACGGCGGCGCTGGCTCAGACATAACTCACCCTGCAGTTGCTATGACTGGTCGTGTACCTGTTCAAGTCAAGGGTGTAGTAAACAAAGGTGATCGATTAATTAGTGCTGGAAACGGAATGGCCAGAGCTGCACTAAAAGGCGAAGCCACAGCATTCAACGTTATTGGTCGTGCATTAACTAACAAACTTGACAGTGACATTGGCACAGTCGAAGCTATTGTAACAATCAAATAATAGGAAAAAGAAATGACTTACTCAAGTGGTAACTTAATTCAGGCAACGGATTACAACGGTTTTGTTAGTACCACTGCTGGTGCCAACATTAATGATATTTGGGGTACAGGAAGTACAGACAAGGGCTGGGGGCAAACAGCATTGACTACTACCAGCACTAGTAGTACAGTAACCGCTACCCAATGGGCTAGTTTGGTTAATACCACAAGTTCAATGGGTAGCCAGACCGGTACCACGATAACTTCTAGATCAGCACCCACCGCCGGTCAAACAATTGGTGTTTTAGCCGCAGTCAACACGGACTTGACCAACATCACAACCAACCGTGGTAACGCAGTGGGCGTTGGCACCACAAGTAGTACATGGACAGGCAGCACAGCCAAAACCACAGCTACAGGATTAGCCGGCGCATCTTGGACCATTACTTTTACTCATGTTGTGACTTTTCCCAGTGCAGCCCAAGCACGATACTTTTGGAATGCAGGCGGACTTGTGTTGTTAGACATGAGCAAGACCTCTACTGGTACAGACAATGATCCAGACTGGAACACATTTATTGGAACAATTGGTACTCTTTCCATGAGCGGTAGAGTCAACAGTGCAAACCAACTGATCAACGCTGTAACTTATACTGGTTTTTATCGCGCCGGCGGATCTGGTACACCAAGTCCTAACTTGACAACCACAGGATGGTACACTTTAACAGCAGGGGCAGGGGCAACCACCATGTGGCAATTGAACAGCACAGTGTCTCCTTATACAGGAGACTATGTTCGAATCACAGCAGCCAAAAATGCAGGTGCCACAACATTGACATTGGTTACCACATGGTTTAGTGCAGGTGATGCTACCGTTGGCGCAAGCACCAATATTTCAGGTGGTACAGACACTGCAAGCGGAGGTGCCTTTGGTACAGCTCCGGCTGTGCGTTGCCGATTTACACCTCCAAGCACAACCTACCTGACCAATTCATGGGGGACTCCCGCTGTTGCAGCTACAATAACGTAATCAAAACTCATTTGTTCTAAAGGGCCCTAAGGGCCCTTTACTTTTGACTATATATAATGTATAATATTTAAATGACTACTACAGATCAAATCATAACCCACGCTCGTGCCAGATTTGAGCATGCTGCTGCTCGAAGGCTGGCACAAGAAAAATACCAAGCCCGAATGTTGTTTGCTGCTCAAGGCGGCATGTGGCGTGCTGGTCCAGAATTACAGACCATGCTGTTGACTTGTCCAGATTTAGAAGCTGTGATACTAGACTTGTACGATACTCCAGTTAAAATCAACACACGAGAACTGTTGGCTCAGAGTCAACAGCGGTGGCAAGAGCAAATGAATGCTTGGCTAGTAGAATATGAACAACTAAATCAAAACAGATGACACGCGGCGCATTAATATTTGCCTTTAACAATGAACAAACCGACTATGTTGCTATGGCCAACTGGAGTGCTCGGAACATTCTTAGACATCTGGGCATTCCCACGGCCGTGGTTACCAACACATCGACCCACGTTGTACCGGGACCATACTGTATGGTGGTTGATGCATTGCCTGAGAATGGCGGCACTAGATACTTCGAAGATTATGCTGAAACTGTGACTTGGTACAATGCAAGTCGTACAGACGCCTATGCACTAAGTCCGTGGGACGAAACTCTGGTACTGGATGCAGATTATGTTGTGGCCAGTTCACAACTAAATCTGTTGTTTGAAGCGGACCAAGACTTCTTGTGCCACAGATGGGCATATGATATCACCGGCCTAAATAATTTCAGTGGACTGAACTATTTCAGCAGAACCAACATGCCCATGTTGTGGGCAACTGTGATGATGTTTCGTAAGAGCAAATCAACTGAAACTATATTTGACATGATGAATATGGTCAAACACAATTGGCTGCATTATCGTAGACTTTACGGCATTAGCCAAAGCAATTACAGAAATGATCATGCACTGAGTATTGCGTTGAATGTTGCCAGTGGAAATACTTTATCTTACAAAGGCATTCCATGGAATCTTGCCAGCCTGACTCCTGGACATCAACTAACACAAATAGATCTTGACAGCTACAGAGTAGACTTTGTTAATCCTGCAGGCCGCAAACAA
>Ga0114970_10000465_pt1 | contig 30274 bp, 21 predicted proteins | sample M_140205_XF_Meta_FD_87030 | JGI IMG/M metagenome (GOLD analysis project Ga0114970, IMG submission 87030) | Freshwater microbial communities from Lake Montjoie, Canada to study carbon cycling - M_140205_XF_MetaG | ecosystem: Environmental > Aquatic > Freshwater > Lake | place: Lake Montjoie...
AGCGGTGAGCGCTTACCCTTCACCCGGCGTTCAGCATCGAGGGCGCGTGCGGTTTCGAGCGCCTTCGGATTGAGCGCGATCACGGCATGAATGGCCGGACCTTGACGATCGTACGCGGCGATGCGCGCCAGATACCGTTTGACGAGCTGCTCCGACGTCAGCGTGCCGGCGTCGAAGGCCGCGTTGAGCTCGGTGATTGTGGCGGCGTCGAGGTCAAGGGCGCGCTGCGCACGGGCGGACGGCGCGATCAGGAACAGCAGCGAAGTGGCGAGCGCCACGACGGTGGCTCCGCGGGTCAGGGTGGGCAACGGAGAGCGCCGGTAAGAGTGTGGCTACGAATGGATGTAGCTGTGCAACGTGGCGATCGTGCTTTCATGATCGGCGATGATGTCGTCCATGAGGTCACGGATGGAGATCATACCGAGGACGCGGTCGCCGTCGAGCACGGGGAGGTGTCGGATCTTCTTGGCGCTCATCAGTGCCATGCAGTCGCGGGTGCGCGTCGTGGCGCAGACGGTGAACACATTGGCCGTCATGATCTCAGCGACCAGCGTCTCTTTCGAATTGCGACCCTGTAGCGTGATCTTGCGCGTGTAGTCTCGCTCAGAGAAGACGCCCGCGAGTCGGTCGCCGTCCATGACGAGCAGGGCGCCGACCCCGTGGTGCGCCAGCTGCTCGACGGCCGCATACACGGTGATGTCGGGTGGTACCTGCCAGAGCGTTCCGTCGTGCTTCTTGAGAATTTCGCCGACAGCTTTCATGGCACGGTACCGGTTAGGGGGACAGGATAATCCTAGGGTACGCGCTGACGGGCGGGTGCGCCAGACGGCTCGGCGCGGAGGGGCGGCTCCGACCCGCCATCTCTGGCCCCGACGGGGCCGTCGCCCTATTGTTGCGGTGGTCCGAGCCGCCACGCCCACGCTCCGGTGCGCAGGGCGGCTCACTGAGAGGGAGCCCTGATATCATGAAGCGAACCGTTGTCGCATTCGGAGCCGTGGTGGTGCTCGCCGCAAGCGCGCGGCTATTGCCGGCGCAACCGGGACGCCCCCGCTTTGCAGCCGTACAACCGGCGCTGTTCGCGGCCGGCGGGGCGCTGGCCAATGCCTTCGCCGATATCGATCAGGATGGCGATCTCGATCTCTTCGTGGGCTTCAACGGCACACCGAACCGGCTGTACCTGAACACGGGCGGCACGTTTTCCGATATCGCCGTCGAGGCTGGCGTGGCTGATGCGCGCGCCACGCGTGCGGCGGCGTGGAGTGACGTCGATGCCGACGGCGACCCGGATCTGCTGCTGGGTTTCACGCCCGGAGCGGGGCCGGTGTTACGCCTGTACCGCAATGATGGTGCGCGCTTCACCGATATCACCGCGGCCAGCGGGCTGACGGTGGAGACCGGCGCGGTCCGTCAGCCGGTATTCATCGATGTCGATGGCGACGGCGATTTGGATCTGTTCGTGGCGTTCCGTGATCGCGCGAACATGCTGTTCCGCAACACCGGTGGCGCGTTTCACGACGTCGCTGCGACTGTCGGGCTGGCCGATCCGCGAAAGAGTGTGGGCGCCGTCTGGTTCGACTACCAGCAGGATGGCGATTTCGATCTGTACGTGGCGAATCAGGATGGGGATGCCAACGGCTTCTTCCGCAACGACGGGGGTACCTTCACCGATGTCGCGGAGTCGCTTGGGCTGGCGTGGGGTGGGCGTGGGGCGAAGCTGGCCACGCAGGGCACCGTGCGGCCCTGTGTGGCCGACGTGAACAACGATGGCGTGGCCGACCTGTTTTCGGCCAACTACGGACCCAACGGCCTGTTTCTGGGGGCGGCCGACGGTTCGTTCCGCGACGTCAGCACCGTCTCGGGCGTGGCGATCGACGGACGATACGATACCTGCGCCTTCGCCGACCTCGATCACGACGGCCTGCTGGATCTCTATGTGAACGGCACCGTGTCGGCCACGGAGAGCTTCCGGGATTATCTGTTCGTGGGTGCCTCGACGACGACCGGTACGGCATTCGTGGAGGTGACGCCCGACAATCTGCTGGCGCTCACGGCGAGTCACGGCGTGCAGTGGGCCGACGTGGATGGCGACGGGGCACTCGATCTGGCGCTCGCCGGCTCGCGACCGGAGGCATCGCATCCGATCCTGCGCAATACGCTGCCGGCGGCGGTGGCGCGGCGATCGCTGCAGGTGCGTGTGGTCGACGCGAACGGCCGCGCCACGATGGCCGGTGCGGAGGTGCGCGTGTATGCGGCGGGGACGCGCACGCTCCTGGCCACGCGATGGGTGGATGCCGGCTCCGGCTACGACGCACAGAGTGACATGCCGGTGCACGTGGGGCTCACGTCGATGAGGCCGGTGGACATCGCGGTCACGACGCTTGTTGCGGGAGCGCGTGTGACGACGATGGTGCGACGCGTGTTGCCGGCCACCTACGCGAAGCGCGCCCTCCTCGTGCAGGCGGCGCCGCCGCCGGTTGGGCGCGGGACTCGGTAGCGCTGCTCAGTTGTGTACGCTTCGGCCCCCTAACGTTTCGGGGCCGCGACCGCCAAGATCTGCTGGTAGGCGTTCGTCGCCGACCACTTCCCATGGAGTCTCCGTGAGCACCGCCCCGATTGCTCTCACCGTGAACGGCGTGCGTCGAACGTTCGACGGCGATCCGACCATGCCGCTGCTCTGGTATCTGCGCGACGAACTCGCCCTCACGGGCACCAAGTACGGCTGCGGGATCTCGCAGTGTGGTGCGTGCACCGTGCACGTGAACGGGGCGCCGGTGCGCGCCTGCCAGCGGCGCCTGCAGTCGTTGTCCGATGCCAGCGTGACCACCATCGAAGGGTTGCATCCCGCCGGCGCGCATCCGCTGCAGGTGGCGTGGCGCGAGATCGACGTGCCGCAGTGCGGGTTCTGCCAGAGCGGGCAGATCATGCAGGCGGCCACCTTGCTCGCGAAGATCACCACGCCGACCGATGCCGAGATCGATTCGGCAATGAACGGTCATATCTGTCGGTGCGGCACGTACCCCCGCATTCGCGCCGCCATCAAGGCGGCGGCGGAGGCCACGCGATGAGCGCCACGCAGCGATTGCCGTGGATGACCACCCCGACCGAACCGGTTGACGTACCGACCACATCCGCCGGTGCGCTCGACACGCATCGTCGTGATTTCATGAAGTTGCTGGGTATGGGCGGCTTGCTCGTAGCGGCCAGCACGCTGGGCGTGCGACGACTCGAGGCGAGCGATGCACCCTTCGCGCCGAACGCGGAGCCGTGGGAGCCGCATGCGTACGTACGCCTCGGCGACGACGGCATCATCACGATCATGTGTCATCGTTCGGAGATGGGGCAGGGTATCCGTACCACCATGCCGATGATCATCGCCGACGAGATGGAGGCCGACTGGGCCACCTGCCGGGTGGAGCAGGCGCTCGGCGATGACAAGAAGTACGGTACCCAGAACACCGACGGCTCCACCAGCATCCGGGATTTCCTGCCGGCCTATCGTGAAGCCGGCGCCACGGTGCGCGCGTTGCTCGAGGATGCGGCCGCCAAGGAGTGGGGCGTTGCGGTTGGCGAGGTGCGCGCGAGCAACGGTGCTGTGGTGCGCACGGCGAGTGGTCGCAGCAAGTCGTACGCCTCGCTGGTGGGGACCGCGCGAACCATTCCCATGCCGACCAAAGAGCGCGTGCGCATCAAGACACCGAGTGAGCGGCGATGGGAAGGCAAACGGATGCCGTCGGTGGATCTGGTGCCGATGACGACGGGCACGGCGAAGTACGGCGCCGACATGACGCTGCCGGGGATGAAGGTGGCGGTGATCAGCCGGCCGCCGGTGTGGGGCGGCACGGTGCTGACGGTGGACGACAGCCTCGCGCTCAAAGTGGCGGGCGTGGAGCGCGTGGTGCGCATTCCTGAAACGCCGCTGCCTGGTGCGTTCTTTCCACTGGGTGGCGTGGCGGTGATCGCAAAGAACACGTGGGCGGCGATCCGCGGCCGTGACGCGCTGCGCATCACGTGGAAGGGCGGCCCGAATGCGACGTACGACAGCACAGCCTACAAGGCCACGCTGCTGTCGTCGGTGCGTGCGCCCGGCAAGGCGGGGCGTGCCGTGGGCGATGTGCCGAAGGCGATGGCGCGTGCAGTGAAGCGGGTGACGGCGGAGTACTACATGCCACACTTGTCGCATGCGCAGATGGAGCCGGTCGTGGCACTGGCCCATGTGGCCAACGGCAAGGTGGAGGTGTGGGCGCCCACGCAATCGCCGCAGGACGCACGCAATGCGATCGCGCAGTATCTCAAGATGGACGCGGCGAACGTGGCGGTGCATGTGACGCTGCTGGGCGGTGCATTCGGTCGCAAATCGAAGCCGGATTTCATGTGCGAAGCGGCGTTTCTGTCACGTGAAGTCGGGGCGCCGGTGCGCGTGCAGTGGACGCGCGAGGATGACCTGCGCAATTCGTATCTGCATTCGGTGGCGGCGCATCGATTGGAAGCAGGGCTCGATGCCAACGGCACGGTCACGTCGTGGCTGCACCGGTCGGCGTATCCGGCCATCGGTGCCACGTTCGCGCCGAATGTGACCGGCGCCGAGCCCGATGAGCTCACGAACGGCGCGAGCGACATTCCGTTCGACATTCCGAACATGAGCGTCGAGATCTGTCCGGCGGTGGCGCATACACGCATCGGCTGGTATCGCAGCGTGAACGCGATCCATCATGGCTTCGCCATCGGTTCGTTCGTGGATGAATTGGCGTACGCGGCAAAGAAAGATCCGGCGGACTTCCTGCTGGGATTACTGGGCCCCGCTCGCGTGGTCGATCTGTCGAAGGCGGGATTGGTGGCACCGGCCAGCAACTACGGCGCGACCTGGGCGGATCATCCGCTCGACATTGCGCGGGCACGCAACGTGGTGGAGTTGGCCATCGAGCAGAGCGGATGGCGTGGGGCGACGCTGCCGCGCGGTAAGGGGCGCGGCATTGCGATGCATCGCAGCTTCCTGTCGTACGTGGCCATGGTGGTGGAGGTCGAGGTGCAGCCCGATGGCACGGTGCTGGTACCCAAGACCACGGTAGCCGTGGACGCGGGCTTCATCGCGAATCCCGATCGCGCGCGGGCGCAGATGGAAGGGGCGCTGATCATGGCGATGAGCAATCTGCTCACCAGCGAGGTCACGTTTGCTGGTGGCAAGGTGGTGCAGTCGAATTTTCGCGACTACGGCGTGACGCGCATGCGGGCGGCGCCGCACGTGGTCGACGTGCATCTGGTGGCGAGCGAAGGACTACCCGGCGGTATCGGCGAGCCGGGCGTGCCACCGGCCGGTGGAGCCATCGCCAACGCGATCTTCGCGGCGACCGGTGTACGTGTGCGGCAGTTGCCGGTGGGGAAGCAATTGGCGGGGTGGCAGACCCGAGCGGCGGAGGGGATGCGCGGGGGCGAATAACGCGGTGCTGCGGCAGCGGTAGCGGAGGTGTGTGGTCGGCGGCGTCGCTCTGCACCGCGACGGGCACGGTTACCCGGGCTCGGTTACCCGGGCAGAGACTCGTCGCGCGGGCCGCGACGGTTGGCGCTCTCCTTCCGCCGATCACCGCTGCCACGGCGCTCGGCGCTGAGGCGCATCTCCAGCGTGCGCACATCGGGAGCACCCGTGGGTGGCGCCACATGTAGCACCGTGATGCGCTCACCAAAGTGCTCGCTCAATCCGATGCCAAGCCCTTCCACCAGCGAGGCCATTTCAGACGGTCCGGTGAATCGAAGGCGCAACGTATCCGACTCCAGCAATTCCACGTCGAGCACCGGCGCGTCGACGATGGTCATGAGCGCGCCCAGTGTTTTCGGCAACGACCGGCTGACGCTCAGGATCACCGACAGCGCGTACGGCAGCCAACGCGTGCAGAAACACCGACAGCTGCTCCACGCCGGACGGCGCGTGGCCGATGCGCTCGTTGGCGAGCGTACGTGTCGCCGCCAGATCATCCGACCCGAACTCCAGCCCGACGATCGCTTCCATCATCGATCGAATTTTGCTCATCGCGAAATAATACCGTCGCGTTTGCTATTGTGCTCGTCCGCGCAGGCCGGCGAACCGGGGGGCGCCAGTTCTTTCGCCGAGTCGATCACGCGCGACGCGCGCGATCGGCCTCCCACTCATCAAACGGGCCGTCGAAGTCCATCAGTCGGGTGCCGTTGAACCACCATACACGGGTGGCCACCTGACGGAGGAAGGCGCGGTCATGGCTCACCAGCAGCACGGTACCGTCGAACTCATCGAGCGCATCTTCGAGCACCTCGATGTTTTCGACGTCGAGGTGGTTGGTGGGCTCGTCGAGCACCAGCAGGTTGGCGCCCGTGAGGGTCATGAGGGCCAGCGCCATGCGGGCCCGCTCACCGCCGCTGAGGGTGCGGATTTCGCGGAACACTTCGTCACCGGTGAAGCCGAAGGCGCCGAGGTGATTCTGGATGTTGCCGCGGCTCCAGAGCGGCCGCTGCCCCTGAATGGCGTCCGACAGCGACAACTTGAGCGGAAGGTCGGCCAAGTCCTGTCGGAACCACGCCGGCGTAATCGAACTGCCCACGCGGGCCTGGCCACTGGCGGGGGCGAGATCGCCCAGCATGGTGGAGATGAACGTCGACTTGCCGGCGCCGTTGGGGCCCACCAGCGCCACGAAGTCGTTGCGCCGCAGCGTGGCCGTGAAGTCGTTCACGAGCACGCGCCCCGGCACCTCAACGCGCAGCTCATCGATGGAGACCACCTGGTCTCCACCGCGATCCGTGATCTTGAACTCGAGCGACATCGCGGCGGGATCGCCCACCGGAGGCGCCAGGCGGGGTAGGCGTTCGAGTCGCTTACGCTTGCCCTTGGCCTGAAAGGAATTCACGCCCGCGAGATTCCGCCGGATGTACTCCTCTTCCTTCTTCACGTAGGCGCGCTGCTTTTCCACTTCACGTTCGCGCGTGAGCCGTCGTTCGGCGCGCTGCGGCACGAACTGACTGTAGTTGCCCTTGTACGCTTCGCTGGTTTTCGCTTCGATGTGCAGGATGTTGGTGCACACGGCGTCCATGAAGGCACGATCGTGTGACACCACGAGCACGGTTTCGTCGCACTCCTTGAGCCACTCCTGCAGCCAGGTCGTGGTGTCGAGGTCGAGGTGATTGGTGGGTTCGTCGAGCATCAGCAGGTCGGCGGGGGCGATGAGCTGGGCCGCCAGCCCCACGCGTCCACGCTCGCCACCGGAGAGCGTAGACACGAGCCGCGTTTTCGACTCCTCGGCATCGAAGCCAAGCCCCTGCAGCACGGCGTCCACGCGCGCGTGGTAGATGTAGCCGCCGAGGTCGGCGAAACGCTCCTGATCGTGCCCGAATTTTTCGAGCATCTCGTCGGTGCACTTGTCGCCCATCTCCCCCAGCGCCATCGCCTGGTCGGCAATGCGCTGCTCGAGGGCGATGACCTCACGCCACGCGGCGGCGCCGGCCTGCCAGACCGTGGTGGCGCCTTCAAAGGCCCGGTGCTGATCGAGCAGGGCATGACGCAGCCCCGGCTTCCGAGCGACGGCGCCGATCGTGGGCTGGATGTCGCCGGTGATGACGCCGAAGATCGACGTCTTGCCGGCGCCATTGCGTCCGATGATCCCCCACCGCTCACCTTCGGCGACGGTGAAGGTGATGTCTTTGAGCAGTTCGGTGGCCCCGAAGGAGATACCGATATTGGAGCAGGAGAGGAGAGTCACGCGGCGAGGAAGGCGTCAGGTGGAAGAGGTCGCTGTAAATTACACCGGATGCGTACCCTCCTCCCCGTTCTCCTCGGCCTCGCGCTGCTCTCAAGCTGCCGTCTCCCCGTGGGGAAGACCGCGCAGCTCCCCCGCAAGGCCGTGTTCATCCTGCTCGATGGGATTCCTGCCGATGTGATCGAACAGGTGCCCACGCCGATGCTCGATGAGATCGCCAAGGCCGGTGGCTACGCGCGCGCCCATGTGGGCGGCGAGCTGGGTGGCCGCACGGAGACGCCTACCATCTCGGCGCCCGGCTACATGAGCCTCCTCACGGGCACCTGGGCGAACAAGCACAACGTGTGGAACAACTACAACCAGTCTCCCAACTACGCCTACTGGAACCTCTTCCGCATCGTGGAGTCGGTCGACCCCTCCCGGAAGACGGCGCTCTTCTCGACGTGGCTCGACAATCGCACGGTGCTGGTGGGAGAAGGACGACCCGGGGCGGGCGACTTCCGGCTCGATCATGCCGCCGACGGGTTTGAACGGGATACGGTCGCCTTTCCGCACGATCCGGCGTCGCGATACATCCAGGCCATCGACGAGCGGGTGGCCTCCGAGGCCGCGGCGTATATCGCGGCGAATGGGCCCGACCTGACGTGGGTGTATCTCGAACACACCGACGATGTGGCGCACGCAAACGGCGACAGCGACGCGTTCCACACATCGGTGCGGGAAGCGGATGCACGGGTGGGGCGCATCTGGGCGGCGGTGAAGCAGCGTCAGGCTTTGGGTGAGGATTGGATGATCGTGGTCACGACCGATCACGGGCGCGACGCGCGCACAGGGAAGGGGCACGGCGGTCAGTCCGTGCGGGAGCGCACCACCTGGATCGTGACGAATCAGTCGCGGCTCGGCGCGCGCTTCACCGGCGGCACGGCGGCGATCGTGGATATCGCGCCGTCGATTCTGCAGCACCTGCGCATTGCGGTGCCGACGGCCGTGCGCCGAGAAATGGATGGCGTCTCGTTCCTAGAATCGCGCGCGCAATCGAGCACGCGATGAGCCTTACAGCAGTGTCGCTTACGCTCTCGCGGCCCCCGTTGTTGCCCGTCTCGCACACATCGGAGTAAACCATGGCGCGTGTACTCGTGATCGGCGGCACTCAGCTTATCGGGCGTGCGCTGGTGGAGCAGTTGCTGGCGCGCGGCGACGAGGTGGCGCTGATGCACCGCGGACACAATACGCCCTTTGGCGATCGCGTCCGGTCCATGCGCTGCGATCGTAACGATGTGTCAGCGGTGCAGGGGGCGCTAACCGGTGAACGGTTCGATGTCGTGTACGACAACGTGTACGATTGGCAGCGCGGGACGACGCCCGAGCAGGTGCTGGCGGCGGCGCGCGCCACGGCCCCGGGTTTGTCGCGCTACGTGTTCACGTCGAGCGTGGCGGTCTATCCCACGGGTGGCGTATGCACCGAGGATTCCGCGCTGGTGGCCGAGGACCATCCGGAGGTGTACAGCGCGCAGAAAGCCAATACGGAGCGCGCGCTCTTCGCGCTGGGCAAGAGCGAAGGGGTGCCGGTGAGCACGTTGCGTCCGGCGTTCATTTATGGGCCGCATAACGCCTTCGATCGCGAAGCGTTCTTCTTCGATCGCCTTTGTGACCACCGGCCCATCATCATTCCCGATGACGGGCAGGCGACGATGCAGTGGGTGTCAGCGCACGACGTGGCCCGGGCCGCCATCCTCGCCACCACGCACGACGTGGCGATCGGGCAGGCGTACAACCTCGGCAACATGCCGCCGATTACGCAGCTCGAGTTCGTGCAGCTGCTGGCGCGGGCATCGGGGCACGCACTGCGGGTGGCGCACGTGCCGCGCGCGCGCATCCAGCAGATGGGCGGCAGCCTGATGCAGCCGCCCAACTACTTCGGCGTGTATCTGGATATCCCGGCCATTACGGCCGACTCCGCGCGCGTGACCGAGCAGCTCGGTCTTGCGTTCACGCCGCTGGAGGCGGGGATGCGCGACACGTATGCGTGGTACGCACAGCAGCCGCGCGTGACGCGGGATTATGCATGGGAAGACGCGCTGCTCGCGAGTGATGGCATCGAGGTCGTGTCACACACCGGGTAGCGCGCCGCACCCGTGAGTTGCGGGATCGATGCGAAACAGGTGCAGCCCCGTGCTCGACCAGCGGTCGCGGAACGATCGTCCGCCGGCCCGAGTGGCCGATTTCCTCCATGCGTTCCCCGTTCGTGACGAGCCGCCGCGGGAGCGGGTTGCGGGGATACTGGTCGGGCGTGGGTTTTCGCTCCGCGCGTTGCTGGGGGGACCAGCCGCGTCGTCGACGTGGGGGGGGCGGTTGCCCGCGATGCCTAGTGCGGCGGCGCCGAAGGTCGTATCGTCCTAGTTAGATAGCTCTACACGATTTTCCCGCCCGTTGGCCTGCAGGCACGGCCGGCACACTCCTGGAGCAGACACGCCATGATGGCCCGACGTCCGATTCTCGTGTTCTCGGTCCTTTCCCTGCTGGCGGGCGCCTTGTCGTCCGCATCCGCTCAGGCGGGCATGGACCACAGCATGCACCGCATGGGTCCGGAGATTGTCATCCCCAACGGTGTGCTGTACACGAAGGCGGACGTTGAATTCATGCAGGGGATGATCGCCCATCACGCGCAGGCGATCGTGATGTCGCGCCTGGCGGAAAAGAACGGCGCCAATCCGCAGGTGCTCAAGCTGTCGCGGAAGATCGATCAGTCGCAGGTGCCCGAGATCCAGATCATGCAGCACTGGCTCGAACGCTACGGCCAGTTCGCACCGGACACCGCCTCGTGGCACGGCATGCGGATGGATGGCATGCTGACGGACGAGGAAATCACGGCGCTCGATCAGGCGAAAGGCGTGATGTTCGACCGGCTCTTCCTCGTCGGCATGATCAAGCACCACGAGGGCGCCCTGAAAATGGTCGACGATTTGTTCAAGGTGAAAGGCGCCGGTCAGGAAGTGGACGCCAACATTTTCGCCAACGATGTGGTCAGTGCGCAAACCGCCGAAATCGGCATCATGCGCGGCCTGCTCGCCAAGCTCCCCCCGAAGTAACCCGGGCGGTCCGCGCCATCCGGCGCTCCGTCTTCCCCATCCCACCAACTGGAGTGTGTCCTGATGCGCGTCATGCGTGGTTTGATCCTGCTGTTCGCGACCGCCGTCGTCCCGGCGCTCGCGTCGGCGCAGACGTACCCGAGCAAGTCTGATCCCCGGAATAACCTGAAGCCGGGTCGATACGACGCGGGTGTCGCGGCGAGCAACATGAAGCTGCTGTCGTTCACGCCGAAGCCGGCCCAGTTCGATACGGTGCGCGGCCTGACGTTCGTCAACTCCGACCTCGCCTTCGGCACGCACTACGTCTACCAGGCCAACTTCGCCGGCTTCTCGATCTGGGACATCACCGATCCGGCCAAGCCGACGATGACGGCCGTTATGCAGTGCATCACCTCACAGGGTGACCCGTCGATCTACGGCAACCTGCTGTTCATCTCCGCCGAGGGGGCGGGCAACCGCAACGACTGCGGCAGCGGCGGCGTGCAGGACCCGAAGGATCACATGGCTGGCGTGCGCATCTTCGACGTATCCAATCCGAAGGCACCGAAGCTCGTGAAGAATGTGCAGACGTGCAAAGGCTCGCACACGCACACGATCGTGCCCAGCCCGACCGATCCGCGTACGATCTACCTGTACGTGTCGGGACAGCAGGCGGCGCGCCCCGAGACCGAGCTGGCCGGATGCAAGAACGGCACGGATCCGGCCGACCCGACGAACTCGATGTTCCAGCTCGACATTATCAAGGTGCAGCTCGATCGTCCCGAGCAGGCCAAGGTGATTCCCGGTGCACGCGTGTTCACCGGCCTCGACGGCGCGAGCGAGTGCATGCGCTTCTGCGCGCCGGCCGACGCGCGGCGTGCCGCCGCCGGTCCCGCTCGCGCCCGACCGGCGGCCGATCCGGCCATGCCGACCGGCCCGCGCAATTGCCATGACGTGACGGCGTATCCGGCGTTGAATCTGCTGGCGGCCTCCTGCTCCACGCACTCCATTCTCGTGGACATTTCGAACCCCGAGAAGCCGTTCCGCATCAGCGCCCTCGCCGACACGAACAATTATCAGGGTCGGCACACAGCGGCGTTCAGCAACGACGGCAAGAAGCTGATTCAGACCGACGAATGGGGCGGCGGCACGGGCCCGATGTGTCAGGCCTCCAGCATGATCGAGCTGGGCGGTAACACGGTGATCTCGCTCGACGCGAAGAAGAAGCAGACGCAGCGCGCGTACTTCAAGCTCCCGTCGGCCCAGACGGCCGAAGAGAACTGCGTATCGCACAACGGTGGTATCATTCCTGTGCCGGGACGCGACCTGTACGTGCAGGGCTGGTATCAGGGCGGCGTGAACATCATGGACTTCACCGATCCGGACAAGGCGACCGAAATCGGCTACTTCGATCGCGGTTCGATCGATCCGCCGCAGCCGGTGGATGTACCCGCTGCCGCGGCCGCAGCCGCAGCGCCAGGTGCCCGTCCGCGCAGCAATACGGTCGGCGGCTCATGGGGCGCGTACTACTGGAACGGCCTCATCTTCTCGTCAGAGCTTGATCGCGGTATGGACATTCTCGAGCTCACGCCGAGTGCGCAGCTGTCGGCGAACGAGATCGCCGCCGCGAAGCTGGTCGTCTTCACGGACTACAATCCGCAGAGCCAGCCGAAGATGACGTGGCCGGCGGCGTTCGTGGTGGTGCGCTCGTACCTCGATCAGCTGGTGCGCGGCAACGGACTCGCGTCCGACCGCACGACGGCGATTTACGCGGCGCTCGATGCGGCGGAAATGAAGTCGGGGCTGGCGCGCGCGACGGCGCTCAACGCCCTCGCGTTGCAGGTGGACAAGGATGTCGCCGGCGCCAAGGACGGCGCGCGGGTGAAGACGATGGTCGGAGAAATCCGGCGTCTGGCGACGGCGTCGAAGTAAGCCGCTGCCGTCATTCGTGAACGATCAAGGGCGCCCTTCTTGCGAGGGGCGCCCTTGTTGTTGGTGCGCGTGTTCGCACGCGTGCGTGCGCGCTACCGGCGCCAGAGCACCAGCGCGCCGCAGCTGCCCGCGTCCTTCAGCTCAGCGGGGGTGGTGGCGTACAGCTCCACGCCAGTCAGATCGTCCGTGAAGATTTTGTCGAGGTCGGACGGCGTGGCGTTCTCGAAGGGATACACGCGCAGGCCGTCGCGAATCACCGCCGCGTAGCAGGTGGCGTTGCCGCGCGCCGCGAGGAAGGACTCGCCGTTTGGCCCGGTGCCCATGAGTGCGCCGGCGTTCACCTTGAGCAGATTGGCGAGCGGACGTCCGTCAGCGGCCTTGAGCTGCGCGAGGGTGAAGAACTTGCCTTGCGCCTTGGCACGACGCGCGTCGAAGCCCGCGAGGGTGAGCGTGGTCATCTCGCCCTTGGGTTTGGGTGCTGCCACGGCCGCGAGAATCTCGAGATCGATTGGCGTCGCGATGCCGGGGCCGCTCGTGAACTTGTCGAAGAACGCGTGGTAGCCGTGCGCGACGGCCTCGACGATATGCCCGCCGTCCTCGAGGTCGGGAATACGCACGACGCCGAGTGAATCGGTCACGCCGGCGTCGATGGTGTGATCGATGGTGATTTGCGCGTTGCGAATGGCCACCGTGTCGCCGGCCTTCCGGAAGCGGAGGACGACGGTGCGCGCGTCTTGCGTGTGGGCCGGGCGTGCGAGCAGCATGCTGGCGGCCACCGACGCGAGATACAGAGCGTGTATGATTTTCATGGTGCGTAACGATAGTGCGAAATGCCGACTGTCGCAGCGGGGTGGATGACACCGGCGGTGCGTGATGGTACCGTACCTGATGCTCGATTCGCACGTGCCCACCACCGCGCTGGCTGCGGCGCCGCTGACGGCTGCCGAATGGCAGGCGCGCGCTGTGGCGCACCTCGAGCGGGCGCAGCAATGGACACGTCCCTTTCGTGAGCGGCGTTCGCGGGGGGAGGTGCATCCGGTGTACGACTTTCTGTTTCAGTACTACCACTATTCGGGTGGGAGGCTGGAGGCTTGGCACCCCGGTCCCGACGAGGCGCTCGAAGACAGCTCGGCGGCTCGCGAGCGCTTCACCTCGCCGGTGTATGTGGCCGCCAACGGCGTCATCCAGCGAAACGCGAGCGCCCTCGCTCCCGCGGAGCGTGATACGCTCCACCGCGTGCTGCAGTTGCTGCGGGCGACTCGGGACCGGCCGGCACACTTCGGATGCTATGGCATGCATGAGTGGGCCATGGTGTACGGTGGCCACGACGTGCGCCACGCGGAGATCGCGCCGCTGCGGCTTCCGCAGGCCCAGGTGGATGCGTTCGTGGAGAGTCGGCCGGTGGCGTGCAGCCACTTCGACGCGTTCCGGTTTTTCGCACCGGTGGCCAAGCCGATGAACCGCGTGCCGCTCACGTGGGCCACCCGTGATGACACCGTGCAGCCCGGCTGCATCCACGCCAACATGGACCTCTACCGCTGGGCGTACACCGCCATGCCATGGATTGGCAGCGATCTCCTGTGGTCGTGCTTCGAACTCGCGGTGGCGCTGCGCGTGCTGGACATGCAAGCCGGTCCGTATGATCTCGAGGCCCGAGGCTTTGCCCCCGTGCGCGTGGAAACGCCAGCCGGGCGCGATGAATACCAGCGGCGTCAGCGCGAGCTGAGTGTGTCCGCGAGCGTGTTGCGGACGCGTCTGATCGACGCCGTCGGTGCCATCGTCTAACGGAGCGACGTCGCTGGTACGCGTTGTCCACTCCCGCTCGGCGATGCGTGGGGCATTCGCTCCCGCATTCGCTCCTGTGCGGTAGCTACCGCGGCAACTCGCGAGGCCAGTGCAGCGGCACGCCGTCGCGCTCGAGCTCCCGCTGAAAATCCTGCAAGAGCGGTGCCTGCTGCCGCACCGCGCGCGGTGCGCAATGCTTCGTCACACAGAACGCCACCAGACTCCCCACGCTTTCGCCGATGTTCCATTCGATCGGGTGCAGCCGGTAGCAGCCGTTCGTGAGATGCGTGACGCCGAGGTTCTTGCACGCCGGGAGCAGGTTCTCCATGCGTTGCGGCAACAGCGCCCCCAGCGGAATCTGAAAGGGCAGGGTGGCGCCGTAGCGTCCGTAGTCACCGCGCGTCGTGCGGTGCAGATCCATGCTGTAATGGCCGATCCCCACGCTGTCGGGGAAGTCGGCCGCGTGCGTGGCGTTCGGTCGTGCGTCGGCAGTCACGTGCTGCTCGCACACGGTGAAGTCGGCGGCGATGCGACGGCTTTCGCGGATATACGGATACTTCGCGAAGCCGTCGTCGGTACCCATGACATCGGGGCGCAGGCGAAGGCCCGGCCAGCCGGTACCGCCATCGGGACGCGGCGCTTCCGTTTGCAGCCAATACAGCAGCGACAGGCTCTGCGCTTTTGACCGCAACAGGTGCTGCTGCGCCGTGGCGGTGCTCACGTCGATCAATGATCCGAACGAGTAGTCGTTCTGCCCCCAGTTCACGATGCTCACATCATGTCGATATCGCGCATCATCGGTTGGCGGTGGCGCGAACAGATCGCGGTCGATCACGCGACGATACGACCAGTATCCTGTACGCCGCTCGGGATCGAATCCGATGCGTTGATTCGCCGGTTCGTCGAAGCTGAGCAACCGATAGGGCACGCCATCGGCGGCCGGGATCGTGAGATCGCGCCAGTAGGCGTAGTCGCTCGGCCGATCGATCACGTGGTGTTCACCACTGCGATGCTCGAGCGCGAAACACATGGTGAACGCTTGCACGTTGTCCGGCTCGGCCGTGCGCTTGGCATGCGGTTCACCGGTCTGTGCGATGGACTCCGCACCGGTGACATAGTCGGTCTGGGTGAGCGGGAGCAGGTCGCCCAGTTCGGTGGCGTCGGCGAAGTAGGGCGCACGCAGCACGACGTCGTGCGCGCTGCCGCGATGCCGTACACGCACCGCCTGCACGCGGTCACGGTGCACGTCGGCGGCCACGGCGGTGTGATCGCGCAGAATACGGAGTTGTTCGCTGGCGACATACGGCGCGAGCATGGACTCAATCACGGCGAGGGCGACCCGCGGTTCACATCCGATGCGCGACACCCAGCAGTTGCCGGGATTGAGCCGAGGGTTGGACGTGGCGCTCGCAATGAGGGGTGTCTGCGTGCGGTAGTAGTCACGCATGCCGGTCCGTAGCGCCAGATAACTGCGCGTGCCGCCGATCGTTTCGATCCACGCGTTCTCGTCGGGCGGCACCGCTTGCTGCGTGAGCTGTCCGCCGATCCAGTCGGTTTCTTCCGTCATGATCACGCGGAGGCCGCGTCGCGTCGCCGCGAGTGCCGCCGCGCAGCCGCCGAGACCACCGCCGATGATCACGAGATCGGCGACGAGTTCGTCGGCGACGAGTTCGTCGGCGACGAGTTCGTCGGCATGCGCACGCGATCGGCTGGGTCGCACTGTGAGGCAACCCGGCGCGGCCCACAGGAGTGGCGCGGCCACGGCCAGCCGCCTGAGAACGTCGCGTCGGCGCACGCCGTCGGTAGATTTCCAGTGATCGGTCATGTGCTCACGAACGTCGGCGCGGAGAGGTCATGTATTGGATGCAGAAGACCGCCAGCGGCGTTGGCATCGTGGCGCTCCTGTGGCCGCTGCAGTCGATGTTGGCACAGGGGGTGCCTGTCGCGCCAGTGTCACAGCCGACCCCGCAGCAGGCCTCGCCCATGCTGGAGTCTACACGGGTGCACGAACGGCTCACACCGCGTGCGCTGGGCGGTGGGGCGCGGTCGTTCAATGGACCCACGGCCAAGCCGGTCGAGCTTTGGGTGCCTGATCGCGTGTGGTCCCGCGATGCATTCGACGTGGTGGTCCACTTTCACGGGGCGGCCTGGCTGCCCGAACAGGCCGTGGCCGCGCTGGGCACACGGACGGTGGCTGTGGTACTCAACCTCGGCGCCGGCTCCGGCATCTACGATCGCAGTTTCGCCGACCCGGCCGTATTCGATACGCTGCTGGCCACCGTCACGCGCGAGGTTGCGACGGCGACCGGTCGCGCCTCCCGCATGGATCGCGTGACGCTCGTGGGCTTCTCGGCGGGGCATGGTGCGGTGCGGGCGATCCTGCGCGAGCCTCGCCATCTGGCCCGGGTGGATGCGGTGCTGTTGCTGGACGGCATGCATACGTCGTACCTGCCGGAGGGGCAGGTGCTCGCGGCCGGCGGCGTGCTCGACACGATGAATCTCGTGTCGCTCACCGCGTTCGCGCGCGCAGCGGTGCGAGGTGAGAAGCGCATGCTGATCGCGCACTCGGAAATCTTTCCCGGCACCTACGCCAGCACCACCGAAACGGCTGACTGGACCATTACTGCGCTGGGGCTTCGCCGGACCCCAGTACTCAAGTGGGGCCCGCGTGGCATGCAGCAGCTGAGCGAGGTGCGCGCGGGGCACTTCCGCGTACAGGGATTCGCGGGCACGACGGCGCCGGATCACATCGATCAGCTGCATGCGATGCCGGAATTGTTGAAGCGCCTGCAGTCGCGTTAGCTCGAGCCCAACGGAACAGGCCGACGCGCCGGTGCATCGGGCGCGGGGTCCGTCAGCGACCAGCCGCCTCTACATTGGCGGGACGGAGTTCGCCGCACCGGCGCGTTACGCGGCGACCAGCGGGGTCCGGGAACGACAGGAGTTCCACTGAGATCGAGTCGGTGCGCGTTCTCGCGTCAGCGTAGGCGCGCTCGCACGCCGCCGCGTTCTTCACGCCGTGGACCGGCCCGAGCGCGAGTTTTCCGACCAGGACCGCGAGCAGAAGCATCACGCTCACACTGGCCGTGTATCCTACGACTCGCGACAGGCGGCTAGGGCCGGATGACGCTGACGGTCCGGGCGGGTGTTGCATGCGGTCCTCCCCGAGCGCGGTGATCGTCGCCGCTCGCCTGATGCACTACAGCCGCGCGACGGACGCGTTTGCGAACGTAACCTGTGTTTGGTTGGCGTCGCAATGTCGCCGGCCCTCGAATCTGCAACATCCAGACAATGCCTACCAGATGAATGGGGGCAGCGAAAACCCGACGTGTCCCCCATCTTTTTCGAAACTCGTTCCTCGGCCTCACGCGCTTCAGCCCCGAGTCCTGCCATGTGTTATGCCATGAGCTCTGCCATGCGCTCTGCCCGTTTCTTCGCTGCTCTGCTCCTCTCGGCTTCGCTGAGCATCGCGCCTTCCCTGCGCGCGCAACAGGTCACCGCCGACGCGGCGTTGGCGGCTGAAATCGATCGGCGCACCGCCGCGATCGCTGATAAGGTGACGGCCTGGCGTCACGACATTCACCAGCATCCCGAGCTCGGCTACGCCGAGAAGCGCACGGCGGCGCTGGTGGCGGCGCATCTCAAGGCGCTGGGGATGGAGGTGCAGGAGAACGTGGGCGGCATCCCCGGCGTGGTGGGGATTCTCAAAGGCAGCAAGCCTGGCCCCACGGTCGCGCTGCGGGCCGACATGGACGCGCTGCCTGTGACCGAACTGGTGGACGTGCCGTTCAAGTCGACGGTGCGCACGGTGTACAACGGCCAGGAAACGGGCGTGATGCACGCCTGCGGCCATGACATGCACACCGCGATGCTGATGGGTACAGCCGAAGTGCTGGCGGGCCTCAAGGATCGGCTGCCGGGCACGGTGAAGTTCCTGTTTCAGCCGGCCGAAGAAGTGCCGCCGCGCGGTGGCGCACAGCCGATGATCGATGCCGGCGTGATGAAGGGCGTGGACGGCGTGTTCGGTTTGCATGTGGGTCCCGGACCGCTCGGCGCTATGCGCTATCGCGCCGGCGCGATCTCGGCCAGCGCCGACGGCTGGCGCATCGTGGTGCACGGCCGGCAGGGACATGGCGCCATGCCGGCCAACACCGTCGATCCGATCGTGGTGAGTGCGGAGATCGTGACGGCGCTGCAGACGATCGTGTCGCGACAGCTCGACTTGTCGAAGGCGCCGGCGGTGGTGACCGTTGGCGCGATTCACGGTGGACTGCGCGAGAACATCATTCCCGATTCGGTATGGATGATCGGTACCATCCGCGCGTTCGACGCCGAGGCGCGGAAAACGATTCACGAGCGCATGAAGCGCATCGCGACGAACATCGCCGAAGCGCACGGTGCCACCGCCGACGTAATCGTGGACATCGGCTATCCGAGCTCGGTGAACAGCGACGCGATGGTCGCCAAGTTCTCTCCCACGCTCAAGCGCGTCGCGGGGGCGGCCGGCGCCACGGAAGGGGATATCACGATGGCCGGCGAAGATTTCTCGCGCTTCTCCGAACTCGCGCCGGGGTTCTTCTTCAACCTCAGTGTCACGCCACCGAATCTCGATCCGAAGACCGTAGCCAGCAATCACTCGCCGCTCTTTCAGGGCGACGACCGCGCGTTGGCCGTCGGTGTGCGCGCCATGTCGAACATGGCGATGGATTTCCTGCGCTCGGGCGGAGCACCAAAGCCGATTCCGTGAGGGCGCGCGGTGTTGTGCGCGGATAACAAAAGGCCCCCGGTGCATACCGGGGGCCTTTTGACCTGCATGGGGCATCACGCGCGCCGGTGTTACCTGTTGGCGGTGTTGTCGAGCTGTGGGCGCGTGGCCAAGGTCGTGGACACGACGGTGATATCGCCGCGTGCACCGATGGTGTAGACCTTACCAGCGGAGAACGACACGGCCGTGCGGGTGATCACGTTGGTCGTCGATCCCGCGACGCGCGTGTTGAGGTCATACACCGCACCGGGCAGCGCCGTGAAGGCACCGCCGGATTTGTAGGCCACGGCGCCACCCACCGGCACTTCCACGCCGGTGGTGGGATTCCGCGCGTACAACGTCATCGGGCTGGCGTTGGAGATGGCGTTTACGAAGCGCACGTAGGCTACCGTGTAGTCGAGCGTATCCACGAACGGGTCTTGCAGCACGAACGCCTCGGCCGTTTTTGCCGTCGCGTCGTAGATGCCGCTGATGTAGAACGAGTACGCTTTACCGTCGGCCAGCGTCGCCGTGGCGCGTGAGACCACGAGGTTCTTGTCGATGTCCGCCGAAATTTTCCCGGCGAAGGTGTAGGCGCCGGGCTGGACCGCCGAGTAGAAGCCTCCCGATCCTACGCCCCCGGACGACACGCCGGTCACCGCTTCCACGCCGGTGGCCGAGGTGATCGCCGTGATCTTGCTGTCGTTGGCGTAGAAATTCACCGCCGGCGTGTTGACGCCGAAGTTGAAGAACTTGATGCGCGACCCGGGGAGCGAGCCGGTGATGTCCTGTACGGCGTTCTTCTCACACGCGGTGAGCGCGACGGCGCACAGCAGCATCGCGATCGATCTGAATGTGTTCATCGCTGATTACGGTTGAGTGATCCAGAGAGGCTTCGTGTGGTAGTCGAGCGCGAGACCGCCAATGGCCTCGAGTCCCGGACGATTCCACACGTACTCCGAATTGAAGCGCGGACGGATGCGCTGGGCGATCTTACCGCCGTTGTCGGGGTACAGGTTGGTCGGCGGTGTGAAGCCGGGGAACACCTGCATGCCGCTGGCCGGATCGACATCCGTGTAGTTGTAACGCCGCATGTCCATCCAGATCTCGTTGTGTCCCCATCCCCACTGCGCGACGTACTTCTGCGACATGATGAGGGTGAGCGAGAGCCCCGCGGGCGAGGCCGGGACGATGGACGGGGTGGCTAGGAAGGCCGACTTCTCGGCCGGCGAGATCTGCGTGGGCGCCTGTCCGTTGTCGAGATTCCGCGCGTTCACGAAGTCGATGTGCGACGACACGCCGGCGGTGTAGGCGGCCAATGCCGTGGCCTTATCGCCCAGCTTGTACGCCGCCTCGGCCTTGATGAACTGCAGCTGCGAGTACGTCATGAGGGGCAGCTTTGCCTTGTCGTCGAAGATGTAGCGGCCGGGGAGCGCGAGCCCGCCGGTGCCGGCATAGCCGTACACGTTGTTGGGCTGCTGGGCCGTGGTGAGCGCCCCGAAGCCGACCACGTTCACGTCGAGGCCGCGGTACAGGCCATCGGGTGACGGCGACAGCATCCGGCTCATGCGCGGATCGACGGCCCCGCTGAACTGCGTGCCGTTCATCAGGCCGACCACAAACTGCGTCTGGCGATACGCGTTGAAATTCGCCCGCGTCCGTCCCCAGAAGTTGATGTCGTCGTTCTGGGTGCCCGGATACTTAAGCAGTGCGTCGTCGGCGCCGCTGGTGAACGACAGGTTGACGGCGGCGATCACATCGGCCGGCTTGTACGACGCCTTGCGGGAGAAATGGTTCAGGCAGAGCGCCTTCATGCCATACGCCAGCTTGAGCCACTTGGTGCGGTCGCCGTTGTAGATCTTGTCGGTACGGGCCAGATAGGCCTGGTCGACGGCGCCATCGGTGCGCTGCAGGTTCGTGATCGCTTCGTTGAGCAGCTTCAGGATTTCCTGGTACGCGTATTCCTGCGAATCGTAGCCGAAGCTGAACTTCGACTGGTCGATCGCTTCCTTGACGATGATCTCACCGTGGAGGTCGGTGGTGACCTGCCAGCCCCACGCCTTGAGCAGCTTGGCCACACCGAGCAGGTCCCAGCGCTCCTCGGCTTCGGCCAGGTTGGTCATGTCGACGAGGTTCTGGCCCAGCGACCAGTACACGTCGCGCCACTGCTGCGCGCCGTTGTCGCTGGACGGGTCGTAGCCCATGCGGTCCCAGGTGCTGAGGGCCGTGCCGGGCAGCGTGAGCTGCTGCGTGTACCGTGCGACGAACCGCCCGTCGTACTGCGGCGACGTGACCACCCAGTGCAGCATCGGCGCGAGATACAGGTTCGCCGAGACCGTCTGCGGGCCGTTGGGGTTGTTGTTGACGTCGAGGAACTCGTTGCAGCTGGCTGAGGTGAGCGCCATCGCGCCGACCAGCAGAATCTTGCGGAAGGATTTCATGGTTTAGTACCCCATCTTGATGCCGAAGGCCAGACCGCGCGGCATCGGGAAGTTGCCGTAATCGATACCGACACCCGACGAGCCACCGACCGCGGCGCTGTTGCCGTTGACGATCGGATCGAGGCCGGAGTAGTTCGTGAAGAGGAAGAGGTCCGTACCCGTCACGTAGGCGCTGGCTTCACGCGCCTTGAAGTACTTGCCGGGCAGGGCCATGCGCACGGTGACGTCGCGCAGGCGCACCCAGTTGATGTCCTTCTCGATGAAGAGCTCTTCGCTGATGCCCGTGTAGTACTGCGGCTGCACGGCCGGGATGACCACGATGGTGTTCTTCGTGGGGTTGGCCGTGTTTTCCTTGCCGTCGCGCAGGACGCCGTCGATGACGCGCGGCTGATCACGGTCGAGCGTGCGGTTGCTGAGGCCGCGCGTGGTCAGGAAGTGCTCGGTGGCGTTGAACACATCGCCGCCCTTGCGGATGTCGACGAGGAAGCTGACCGAGAGCTTCTTGTAGCGCAGCGTGTTCGTGAGGCCGATAGTGAAGTCGGGCTGACGATCATACCCGCCGTCGATGAACGCGGTGGAGCGCAGCGGCAGACCGGTGGTCGGGTCGATGAGAATCTTCTTCGAGCCGGGGATCGTGTCGCGCAGGTAGAACTGGCCGGTGAGCGATCGCGTGGACAACCCGGGCGCGACGCCGTTGCGGACGTTGCCGTACAGCCACGTATCGGACACGTACGACTCGGGCAGGGCATTGGGCAGCTTGAGCACCTTGCCGCGCGCGCGCTCGACGTTGGCGATCACGTCCCACGTGAGATCGCGCGTCATCACGGGCGTGCCGCGGAGCGTGACTTCAAGACCCGTGTTCCGCGTAGACGCGCCGTTCAGGTTGAACAGAATGAAGCCCGTGGCGTAGCTGCCGCGGATGTCATTCACGATCTGATCGGTCGTTTCCTTGCGGTACGTCGTGACATCGAGGCCGAGCCGGTCTTGGAAGAAGCCAAGTTCCGTGCCCACTTCGTAGGAGCTCGCGAACTCGGGGCGTAAGTCCAGATTCGGACCCGTGAAGCCGTAACCGTAGCCGCCGTTGGCCGTGGTCTTGAACTCGAGCGACGGGCGGAAGGCGTACGGGCGCGCGTCCTTGCCCACCTGGGCGTAGCTGGCGCGGAGCTTGCCGCTCATCACCTTGCCGATCGCCGGGATGGCGTCGGAGAAGATGAAGCTCGTCTGGACGGACGGATAGAAGAACGAGTTCCGCTCCTGCGGAATCGTGGAGGTCCAGTCGTTGCGGCCCGTCACGGTGACGAACAGGTAGTCGTCGTAATTGGCCGTTACGCTGCCGAACAGGCTCATCAGACGACGCTGCTGCTTGTTGGTGCGCGTCGTGCGGACGTTGGTGTTATTCACCGACACGAAGTCCGGATCGAGGAAATCGCGGCCAAGCAGGCCACTGACTTCCGAGCGGAACTCCGAGATCTGATTGCCCACGAGTCCGTTCACCGAGAACTTGTCGGTGATTTGCCGGCGATTCACGTTGAACAGCGTCTGCGCGTTCAGGTTGCGCGTGACATCGTTGGCGACGTCGAGAATGCCGTTGTTGTCGTTCGCCACGCCGGCGCTTTCCGGGTGCCGCAAAATCAGGTTTTCGTTGGTGTAGCCGTCGGATCCGATGTTGGTCTTGAGAAAGCCCCAGCTGAACGGTGTGATCGTGAGGCCGAGGTTGGCGATCAGCCGGCCGTTGCGCGAGTTCACGCGATTCTTGTTGACGCTGAAGTACGGATTGTCCGTTTCCGAGTTCGTGGCCAACGCGGTGATGCGGCGACGGTTACCGGCGGGCGTGAGGTAGTCGCTCGCCTTGTCGGTTTGCGGCCAGAGCAGCAGGCCGATGAGCGGACCGTTGGGCCCCTTCAGCGCCTGATCGTTGTCCGACTGCGCGTACTGCATGGAGAGGTCGGTCTTGAGCCACTTCGTGACCGTGGCGCCGCCGGATCCGGTGAGGTTGATGCGGCTGTAGTCGGAGTTCGGGATCACGCTGCCCTGCGCGTTGTAGCCGAGGCCGACGCGATAGTTCACCTTCGCATCCGGCGAGGCGCCGCTGAAGGTCAGGTTGTGCTGCTGTGACAACGCTGACTGGAAGAAACCGTCGACGTTGTCATAGAACTGCGTGCCGGCGGTGTACGGATTGCCGAAGTACGAGAAGGAGCCGAGTACGCTGCCGGCCACCGAGGTGGGGCCGTAGGTGCGCTGGGTTTCCGGACGGGCGCGCGTCTGATCCATACGCACGCGGTTGCTGTACTCGAATCCGCCCACGCCCGGCTTGCCGCGCTTGGTGGTGATCACGATGGCACCGTTGGCCGCGTCGATGCCGTAAAGGGCCGCCGCTTCCGGGCCCTTGAGCACGACCATGCTCTCGATGTCTTCCGGATTGATGTCGGCCGCGCGGTTGGTGAAGTCGATGCCGCGGTTGCTGAACGCCGTGAGCGAGCCCGGGGCGTCGGAGGCCAGCGAGCCGGTGTTGAGCGTCTTGTTGTCCATCGGCAGGCCGTCGATGATCATGAGCGGCTGGTTGCTGCCGCTGATCGAGCTGACGCCGCGGATGGTGATCGACGACGACGCGCCGGGCACGCCCGACGTGCTCGTGACTTCGACGCCGGCCACGCGACCCTGCAGGCCGTTGATGAAGTTTTCGCGGCCGGTCTGCGCCACGTCGGCGCCGGAGACGGTTTGCTGCGAGGTGCCGAGGTTACGCTGCGTGGTGGTCTGGCCGAGGGCCGTGACCACGACGGCGTCGAGGTTGGCGGCCGACTTGGTGAGTTGCACGCTGATGGCGTCCGCGGTGCCGACGGTGCGCTCCTGCGGGAGGTAGCCAATGAGGCGGTACTGGAGCACCTGGCCGACGTCGGCGCGGATGCTGTACTCGCCGTTGTTGTTCGTCTGCACGACGGTTGGCGTGCCCTTCACGACAACCGACACGCCGGAGAGCGCAACGCCGACGTCGCGGGTCACTTTGCCTGTCACGGTTTTCGTCTGGGCCAACGCCTGTGACGCGCACAGGAGCGTCCCCAAGAACACCGTGAGTATTCGTTGCTTCATCATCATGAAGGGTGCCGGGTGGTGGTGATCAGCGCGTCGGGCGTGGCAGGCTCGCGGATTTGGACAAGCGCTGAGGTCACTTTGGTACGGGTACAGTTGGCCTAGGTTATCCAAGGACGACTTGGCTGTCAAACCGGGGCCGCCATTAATAGTTGTTGTGACGAGCCCTGCCGGCGAGGGACGAAGCGATCCACGGCCGCTCCGGTCTTCCGGAGGCGCGGGACGGGGGCGTAGGATTGGCGAGCTTTCCTCCCCACTCTCGTCCCGACGCCCATGTTCACTCGACGCGCGCCCGTTGCCCTTCAGGCCTGCTGTCTCACCGCCGTCACGCTGCTGGCCGTGTGGCCGTTACGGGCGCAGCCCGCCGCGACGGACGCGGCCGCGCGCGCGCCATGGGATGTCACCGCCGCGCGCGGGACGACCCGCGACGTCGATTTCACCACGAGCGAGGGGACCTGGATGTCGGTCGATCTCTCGCCGGACGGCAGCTGGATCGTGTTCGACCTGCTGGGCCATGTGTACCGCATGCCCAGCGGTGGCGGGGCGGCCACGGTGCTGACCCAGAACAGCGGCGTGGCGCTGAACTTCCAGCCGCGCATTTCCCCCGACGGCAAGACGATTGCCTTCATTACGGACCGGCGCGGCCAGTACAACCTCTGGGTCATGAACGCCGACGGCAGCAATCCGCGCCCCGTGTTTTCCGACCTGAACGCCACCGCCTTCGAGCCCGCCTGGACCCCCGATGGCCGGTTCCTCGTGGTCCGCAAAGGCGGACGGGGCGGTGGGGAAGGGGCGGCGGCCCCCGCGGGCGGTCTCTGGATGTACCACAAGGACGGCGGCACCGGCGTGCCGCTCGTGGCCGCCGGCACGGGTGGCGTCAATGCCGCCCCCGCCTGGCCGTCGGTGTCCGCTGATGGGAAATACTTGTTCTACCAAGTCTCGATGCCGGTCGTCCCGCGTGAGCCCCTGGGCGGCTCCCTGCAGTTGCGGCGGTTCACTTTTGCCGACGGCGAAACGCTCGACATCACCAATGGCGAGAGCGGTGATGCCGCGGCATCGCGTTTCTCGAGTGGCGGCGGTGCCGCCCCGGAGATCTCGCCCGATGGCCGCTTTCTCGCCTTCGCCCGACAGATCCCCGATGGCACGCTGGAGTTCAAGGGTCACCTGTTTGGCCCGCGGACGGCGCTCTGGCTGCGCGATCTCAAGACGGGTGCGGAACGGTTGTTGATGGATCCCATCGATCCCATGGTGGCGAGCGGCTCCAAGGCACTCGGCGTGTTACCGCGCTACAAATGGGCGCCCGACGGCAAGTCGATCGTGCTCGCGCAGGGTGGCCAACTGCGTCGCGTGGATGTGTCCACCCGGGCGGTGTCCACGATTCCGTTTACCGCCACGGTGCATCGCACGCTCTCGCAGATGGCGCGCAAGGAGTTCCGCATCACCGACGACGCGGTGCAGGCGAAGTTCTTTCGCTGGCCGTCGTCGAGTCCCGATGGCCGCGTCATCGCCTTCCAGGCGTTGGGCCGAATTCACCTGCAGGACGGTGCCACCGGCGCCCCGCGTCGTGTCACGCCGGTGAGCTTCGGCCCGCTGGAATTCGCGCCGTCGTGGAGTCCCGATGGCCGCACCATCGCCTTCGTGACGTGGGATGATTCTTCGCGCGGTCACGTGTGGACGGTGCCGGCGGCCGGCGGCGCGCCGAAGCGGCTGTCTCGCGATCCCGGCGACTACACCGATCCCACCTGGACGGCGGATGGACGCAGTGTGATCGTAGCCCGCGGAGAAGGCGCGACCGCCCGCGGACGTACCATGACTCACAACGTGTGGTACGACATCACGCGCTTCGACGCATTGGCACCGGCGGTGGGCGATACGGGCCGCGCGATTGCGTTGATCAATCGCCCCTCCGGCGTGTCGGTGGGCGGCGAAGCCCGTCGTCAATTGCCTCGGCCCTCTGTCGGACCCGATGGTCGTGTGTTCTGGCCGGAACAGCGCGCGGGGGGCACGGGTCGCGCCAGTGGCACCACGCTGCGCTCCGTGAAGCTCGATGGCAGCGATCCGCAGGATCATCTCACCTTTCCGAATGCCGACGAAATCCTGCCATCGCCGACGGGCAGCTACGTGGCGTTTCAGGAAGGGGACAACGTGTATCTCACACCGATGGTGTGGGGCGGCATCGGCAGCGCGGTACCACGCGTGGAGAAGCGCCGCGGTCAACTCCCGGTCACGCAACTCACGCGCGATGGCGGTCTGTTTCCGCGGTGGCGTGACAGCGTGACGCTCGAATACTCAAATGGTGCGGCGTACTACGTGCACCACGTGGCGAGTGGCAAGACCGACACGCTGACGCTCAAACTCTCGGCGCCACGTGCCGTGCCCACCGGCACGATCGCGATCACGAACGCGCGCATCATTACGCTGAACAAGCGCGCGGTGATCGAGTCGGGCACGATTCTGGTGAAGGGGAGCCGCATTGCCTGCGTGGGCACTTGCAGCACGGCGGGCGTCGATCGCGTGATCGACGCCGCGGGGAAGACGATCATCCCCGGGCTCGTTGATATGCACTCGCACCACTATCGCGAGTGGCGGGGCATGCGGCCGCGGCATGACTTCGAGCAGGCGATCTATCTCGCGTACGGCGTGACGACCACGATGGACGTGTCGATGTACAGCCAGAACATGTTCCCGACGGCCGAACTGGTGGAAGTCGGCGAGATCATCGGACCGCGTGGCTTCAGCACCGGCGACAACATCACGGCGGGTGATGCCGCGCGCGCGAACGAGATCAACAGCCCGCGTGATGCCCTGGCGATGGTCACGAAGATGGCCGGCTGGGGCGCCACCGCGATCAAGCAGTACGCGCAGCCGCGCCGCGACCAACGGCAATGGACGGCGGAAGCCGCGCGCACCGTCGGCACGAATCTCACCTCCGAGGGTGGGTTCTTCTTCGAAGACCTCGGCTTCATCATGGACGGCCAGACCGGCTGGGAACATTCGTTCAGCGAAGTGCCCATGTACGGCGACGGCGCCAAGTTCCTTGGTAAAGCGGGTGCGACCTATTCCCCCACGCTCGTGGTCGCGGGCCCCAGTGCCTGGAGCATCGAATACTGGTTTCAGGAATCGGATGTCTGGAAAGATCCGAAGCAGCGCAAGTGGTTCCCGTGGCGCGCGTTAGTGCCTGATTCGCGCGTGCGTACGCTGCGCCCCAGCACCGACTATTCCTATCCGTTGGTGGCGCAATCCATGGCGGACATCATCGCCGAAGGCGGCTGGGGCGCGCTGGGCAGTCATGGTGAGCATCACGGCCTCGCACCGCACTGGGAGCTTTGGATGGGGGCATCGGCCCTCGGCAATCACGGCGCGCTCGAAGTGGCCTCGATGCACGGCGCCCGGTTTCTTGGCGCCGACAAGGACATCGGCAGCATCGAAGTCGGGAAACTGGCCGATCTGGTGATTCTCAACGGCAATCCCCTCGACAACATTCGGGCGACCGCCGACGCGAAGTTCGTGATGAAGGGGGGCACGCTGTACGACGCCATGTCGCTCGATCAACTCTGGCCCCGGACCGTACCGTTTGGACCGACATACTGGGTGAACGACGACATGTTACAAAACAACACCAAGCGGACCGACGTCTTTGATCGGATCAAACGCCCATAAGCATCGGGATTGCACGGAGATGACGGTGGGATCACATCGGACCAATGTCAGCGCGCGGGAAGGGTGGCGCGTAGTCCTTCAGTTGGGGCTATCGCCGAGTTCGCTCTTCCTGCGATAGTTCCGTTGTCTCGACGCGCCTCCTGCTGCGCCTTCCCGCCCTCGTTTTCAGGTGTCGTCCTGCATGGCTGAGTTGCTCCAGTCCCGCACGTTGGAGGTCCCTCGCTCCGAGTGGACCGCGATCGTAGCCACGTACGCCGGCGCGGATGTCCGTCGCGCGCTCTGGCAGGTCATCAACACGCTCGTGCCGTTGGCCGCGCTGTTCTGGGCGATGTTCTACTTCCTCGATGTCGCGCCGTGGGTGACGGCGCTGCTCGTGCTGCCGGGCGCAGGGCTGCTCGTGCGCACGTTCATCATCATGCACGATTGCTCACACTCCTCGTATCTGCCGTGGCCCAAGGTGAACGATGCACTGGGCTTCGTCACGGGTGTGCTTACACTGACGCCGTTCGCGCAGTGGCGTCGCGATCATGCGTTGCACCATGCGTCGTCGGGCGATCTCGATCGTCGCGGTCACGGTGATGTGCCCACGATCACCGTCAAGGAGTATCTCGCACGCGATGCGCGCGGCCGCCTGATCTATCGTCTCCTCCGGCATCCGCTGTCGCTGATGCTGGTGGGTCCGTTGCATCTCATGCTGAACCAGCGCTTCCGTGGTCGCAGCAAGGCCACGAAAACGAAGCAGTTGTACAGCGTGTGGTACACGAATCTCGCGATCGCCGCGGCGATCGTGGTGTCGATCCTGCTGTGGGGGCCGCGCGCGGTTTTGCTCGTGTATCTGCCGTGCATGTACGTGGCCGCCTCCGCGGGGATCTGGCTGTTTTACGTGCAGCATCAGTTCGAGGATGCGTATTGGGAGTTGCACGAAGAGTGGGACTACGCGACGGCCGCGATCACAGGCAGCTCGCACCTGCGTCTCAATCCGATTTTGCAGTGGTTCACCGGCAGCATCGGTCTACACCACGTGCACCACATCGGCCCGAAGATTCCGAACTTCCGGTTGCAGGAAGCGCACGATAACCATCCGATCTTCGAAGCCGCCCCGAAAATGACGATCGGCATGGGCGTGAAGGCGCTGCGTTTGGCGCTGTACGATGAGGATTCGCAGCGTCTCGTTCGCTTCAGTGACGTGCAAGCGGCGTAACACGTCGGTGTCGCCCGATGTGGCGGCGCCGCGTGGTCCGCGGCGTCGACCTCACGCCGGGCTCACACCGGGATATGAAGGGCACGCAGGATCGCGGTGGCAGCCCGCCACCCCGACGCCACGGCTCCGTCGAGATACCCGCCACTGACGGCGCTGGTTTCCGCTCCGGCCCAGACGAGTCGACCATCCCACGGGTCGTCCGCGCGAGCGCCGTTGAACAGGGTGTCGTCGTACTCCGGATGGGCCGTGGGTGGCACGTCGTCATTCGGCCCACACGTCCACGCGTCGCGCGTCCAGTCGTGCTCGGCGTAGCCGGTGGCGCTCAGGGCGTCGGGTCCGAACAGTCTCGCCAACTGCGCCAGCACCGTTGCGCGGCGCGCCTCGGCGCTCGCGTCGCGGAAGGCCCGTGCGGCCGCACTGGTGCGTGGTGCCACGAAGCCCATGAGCGCGTACCCGGCCGGCCTACCATCGTGCGGCGGCATGCAGGCATCGTGGATCTCCTGCAGCGGTCCGCCCCAGCTCACGGCGTACCCCGAGCGTCCGACGTCGCGCCAGAAGGGCCGGTCGTAGGTCGCCACGCATTTCATGGCGTGCCCCATCCAGGTGACCGTGCCCCGGAGCGTGTCGACGACCGTGTCAGC
>Ga0114970_10000466_pt1 | contig 30249 bp, 31 predicted proteins | sample M_140205_XF_Meta_FD_87030 | JGI IMG/M metagenome (GOLD analysis project Ga0114970, IMG submission 87030) | Freshwater microbial communities from Lake Montjoie, Canada to study carbon cycling - M_140205_XF_MetaG | ecosystem: Environmental > Aquatic > Freshwater > Lake | place: Lake Montjoie...
CGCCAGCTCGCCGCGACGTTGCGTCTGGCGACCAGCGCCGCCACCGCGCCGAGCAGACACATCACCGGGACGCTCAGTGCAACCGTTCCCACATCCACAAACGCCATCAATCGTTCCCTCCGTAGTGTTGGAGCTACTCTGGCGCGACCTTGGTTGTTCCGTAAAATTCATTGTTGATATGAAAGCGTTCTCCAATAGAGAATGAACCGCTGTGCGGCTGAACTACCACCATCTGCAGTACTTCTGGGCTGTCGCGAAGGAAGGGCATCTGACGCGGGCGGCCGCTCGCCTGCATGTGTCGCAGTCGGCGCTGTCCACCCAGATCCGGCAGCTCGAGCAGCAGCTGGGACATCCGCTCTTCGCGCGGGAGGGACGCCGGCTGACGCTGACCGAAACCGGGAGGGTTGTCCTCGGCTACGCCGAGAACATCTTCGGGCTGGGCGCGGAGCTGATTGGCGTGATGTCGGCCGGACAGGGCCCACAGACGCAGGTCCTGCGCATTGGCAGCGTGGCCACCCTGTCGCGCAACTTCCAGGAGAACTTCCTGCGTCCTGTTCTGTCGCACGACGATGTCCAGCTCGTGCTGGAGTCCGGGAGCCTGCACGAACTGCTCGAGCGGCTGAGCGTCCACAAGCTGGATCTCGTGCTCTCCAACCGTCCGGTCAGCGGCGATGCCACACGCCCCTGGCGCTGCCGCCGCATCGCGCGCCAGCCCATTTGCGTCGTCGGCCCGCCGCGGAAATCGCGGCGGCCGTTTCGCTTTCCGGACGATCTGCGTGGGCAGGCCCTGCTGCTGCCCGGACGCATGAGCGAGATCCGCACGGCGTTCGATCTGCTGTGCGAGGAACTGGACCTTGGTGTAACCGTGGTGGCCGAGGTCGACGACATGGCCATGTTGCGATTGCTGGCCCGCGACTCGGGGCGACTGGCGCTGGTGCCGCCACTGGTCGTGCAGGATGAACTGCGCACACGCCAGTTGCAGGAATATTGCGTCGTCCCTGGCCTGCACGAGACGTTCTATGCGATTGCGATGCCCAGGCGCTTCCAGCCGCCCGCCTTGCGGGAGCTGCTGACACGGGACCTGGCGGGCATGACGGCGTCCAGCCCGCCGTAGCGAGTACTCGTCGTTCCTCGGTTCCACCACCGACATCCCCCCTGTGCTGTTCTGCACAGTCGAGCATGGGCAGGACGCGCTACCCTCACGATGAGGTCATTATCATGAGCGCCAGCCGTATCCACAACTATCTCCATCTGAGTCGTCACCGCGCAAAGAAGCGCGCCAAGCTGAAGGCGCGCATCGCCGCGGCGCCAATCGCTGAACGCGCCGCGCTCGAAGCGCGCGTGCTGCGGACCTACTCGCCGTTCCATGTCGTCGCGGCACCGAAGCCGACGGAAGCCGTCGTTTAGCTCAGCCCCCCAGCCTGACCGGCGCGTCGCTCCACGGGGCGCCGGTCTTCGCCTCCGCCGTCAGTCCCCACCCCGGTTATTCCCTCGGGGCATGGCCCCCGACCTCGACACACCCGAACTGGCCGGCCGGATCCGCCGAGTGATCAATTCGGCGTTCTACGGCTTTCCTGGCGAGATTCGCTCCATTGGACGAGCCGCCATCCTCATGGGTCTCCAGAGCGTGAAGAACGTCATGATTGCGGCCAGCCTGACGCGGACGCAGGTGGATTCCATCCTGCCTGGGCGGGGCGTTCAGGCGGCGACGCAGCGCGACGAGAAATCGGTGCCGGGCAGGGCGATGGCTTCCTCGAGCGGTATCGCGCGCCCGAACAGGTAGCCCGAGCGCAAGGATCGCGTTCAGGATGGTGATGGCCTGCACGTCGCCATTCGAGCGCTCGAGGAAGCTGCGGTCGACCTTCAGCCCGTCGAGGGGCAGGCTGCGCAGCAGGCTCAGCGACGAGAGTCCGGCACCGAAGTCGTCGAAGTGAATCTCGACGCCCAGTCCCTTCAGCTCGTGCAGCACGCCGGAGACGGGCGCGGTCGCGGTCGCCGGCCCAGAGACTGAGGTCTCGGTAGTCTCCAGGCGCAGTCGGCTGGGGCCATCGTCAGCGGTTCCGTCATCGAGCGGATGCGCGAGACGAACCGCGGATGCGCCAGCTCGCGGCGCGACACATTGACGTTCATGCAGATCGATTCGCCCCCTGGCAACTGGTCCATTCGCGGCAACGCCTCGAACGCGACGAAGTTGGCGCGACCGCTCGACTTAAGGCGTACTTGAAGTTGTTGATGTCGATGCACAGCACCGCGTAGAGCCTTGCCTCCTGCCGTGCGAGGCGAGCGCGATCGGCGAGCCGTGTCGTCACCCTCGCACGGTTCGGCAGCTGCGTCAGCGTGTCGACGAGCGCAGCGGCACTCAGCGCCTCCTCCGCGTGCCGGCGCTGCGAGATGTAGCGGTCGTTGCACATCAGCACGAAGCCGAACGGCAACACCACGGCAAAGGGGTAGAACCCGATGAGTGACGCGGCGCTCATGGCGTTGGGCATGGTCGGCAGGACGCCGGCCGGGTCCATCACGACGAACACGGCGCCCCGACCACACCACCCAGGCACTCCGGAGCGTGATGAACCCGGTCGTGACGGCAATCAGCACCTGCCGGGCGGCAACGCTCGGCACCACCACCGTGAACCAGATCGCCAGGCCGAGAAGCGGACCGAGCACGGCGGAGACGCTCTCGGCGCCGCTCGCTCAGCGCCGTGGGCGGGCGACCAGCGCCTCGGCCGCGGCCTCAGGGTCTCGTCAGCCGCACAGAGGCGCTGCTGGTGGGGTAGCCCTCGACGTGCGTCTCCCCTGGTGTCGATGTGGGCGAAGTGAAGTTGAAGCTCCGCGAAATCGTTCCCACAATCTCGCCGACGCCGATCGCGCCAGAAAAACTCTCGGTGCGCGCAATCGTGCCTGATCCGGATGTGCCGCTGCTCACCCTGCCGAACTGCAGGTTGGTCGCCGAGCCCTGGAAATCGTAACCGGCCGAGCCGCTGGTTCCGCCCCCTCCCGCGCCGAACGAGCAGGTGCGCGAGGTTTCCGATTCCTGCCCTGTGGTCTTGAGATGCGCGTAGACCTGGCCGTTCCCCTTGTTCTCCACGTCGATCACCAACGTGCCGGTAATCGCGATGTTGATGCGGCAGTTCACGGTCACGGTGCCGTTCGCGAGCGTGTTCTTGAACGTCGCCCCCGCGTCAATGCGGAACGGTCCCGTGTAGGTCCCAGAGGGGTCGGCGGGAGGCGGAGCGGCCGTCGCAGCCGGGGCCGGTGCATTGACGACCGCCGCCAGACCGCCCGGAGCCGTGCCCGTGCCAGTGATGCTGCCGCCAGACACGGATGCCACGATCGAGTAGCCGCCGCCGCTGACGGTGAAGACGCTGCTGGCGTATGTCCCGCTCAACGGGACCACGCTGCCGCTTGACGTGACGAGCATGCCGGTCGCCGGCACACCCGACTGCGCGTGCAGTCCGGGCTCGAGCCAGGCGATGACGCGGGCCAGGCCAGGCCTCGCACGCTCCGCGTTCGATGCGGAGAGCAGCCCCGATGACGCGGTCAGGTGCAGCGGCCCGCCGAGATCGCTCCCACCGCCGACGCTGAGCGAGCCAACGTAGGTATTCGGCGTGCTGGAACCTGCGGACGGCGTGGATGGTGTCGATGAGCTCGGACTCGAAGGACTGCCGGACTTGCTGCACGCGGTTGTGAGCATCGCGGCAGACAGCAGAAGACAGAGGCTAATCTTGGGCATCGGTCAGGGAACTCCACGGCGCCGCCATCGGCAGGATTCAATGAACTCAAGCATAAAAACGTTACTCCATCGGCGGCGTCCGACACGAGGGCATTCGCCGGTCGCTCAGCGCCGCGGCACCCGGATTCGGCCGGAAGCCGTTATGGTCCGACGAGGAGTCGTTGGTGAGGGTGTTGACCGCGAACAGGGTCGGTGCCGACTGCTCGCCGAGAATCAGGTTGTTACGGACGTGCAGGTTCGAACTGGAGGCGAGCCCGATCTCGGACAGGATCGTGTTGTTGTAGACCCGCACGCCGGTTGAGCCGTCGGGGTTGCCGTCGGGGTCGATGTCTCGGCACTGCCCGATGCTGACGACGCGATTCGTCCCCGGCACGCATGGATCGGTCGACCAGGAGCGAGTAGACTGGCGATTCGCTCAGGCCCGCCACGTCACGCCGACGCCGCGTCGGCGCGCGGCCGCCCGATTCCCCCGGAGTCACTCGCAGGAAGCACGACATCCCATGACCGTCAATCTGCACGCCAAGACCGACTTCCAGAAGGGCGACCTCGGACGCGTCGCCGGGCACGTCGTCACCCGGGTGGAAACACCCGTGGCGGGGGAGCAGTACGTCGTGGCCCTGCAAGAGGTCTCCGCGGGATCGCATGGGTGGTTCGAGAAGAAGTAGTCGCGTCCACGTCGGCGGGTCCGCATCTCACGAAGGCACGAAGTCCCCCGGTTGGATCTTCGTTCGCGACAACACCTACGCCGTCGCGACCACTGGTCGCGCCCCGGCCGGCACGGCCGCCGTCGGGCGCCGTTCTCCGATCTGCTGACGCCACATCGCGAAGTAGAGCCCCTTCTGCGCGAGCAGTTCGTCGTGCGTGCCCGACTCGGTGATGCTCCCCCGCTCGAGCACGAAGATGCGATCGGCGTGCATGACCGTCGACAGGCGGTGCGCAATGAGAATCGTGATGACGTCCTGGCTCGTGCCGACGTCACGGATGGTGCTGCCGATCTCCTCTTCGGTGAGCGAGTCGAGCGACGAGGTGGCTTCGTCGAACACCAGGAGGTGCGGCTGGCGAAGCAGCGCGCGGGCAATCGACAGGCGCTGCTTCTCGCCGCCTGACACCTTGACGCCGCCCTCGCCGATCACCGTGTCGAGCCCCTTGTGCGCCCGCGCCAGCAGCGTGTGACACGCGGCCTTGCGCATCACCTCGAGACATTCCTCGTCGGTGGCCGACGGGTTCACGAACAGCAGGTTCTCGCGGATGGTGCCGGAGAACAGCTGCGTGTCCTGCGTCACGAAGCCGATGCGCTCGCGCAACTGGTTCAGGTCGATGGTCGCCGCCGGATGGCCGTTGTAGAGGATGTCGCCCGACTGCGGCGGATAGAGCCCCACCAGCAGCTTCACCAGCGTCGTCTTGCCGGCCCCAGAAGGACCGACGAACGCCACGGTGTCGCCACGCGTCGCGTCGAACGAGATGTCGGTCAACGCCGGGGTTGACGCCGACTGGTGCTGGAAGCCGACATGCCGGAAGGCCAGTTCGCGGAGTTCGGGCACCGCCACCGGGTTCTCCGGCCGCGGCTCCTTCTTCATGTCGAGGATGTTCTGGAAGTTCTGCAGCGACACCTCGGCTTCGCGGTAGATGTTGATGATGTTCCCCAGCTCCTGCAGCGGCCCGAAGATGAAGAACGAGTAGATGAAGAGCGAGAAGAACTGCCCCACCGTAATCTCGCGCGTGAAGATCAGGTAGAGCATCAGGAACATGATGGTCGTGCGCAGGAAGTTCACCACCGTGCCCTGCACGAAGCTGAGGCTGCGGATGTAGCGCACCTTCTTCAATTCCAGCTGCAGGATCTTGTCCGTGGTGCTGTTCAGGCGCGAGATTTCCTGCGAGGCCAGCCCCAGGCTCTTCACCAGCTCGATGTTGCGCAGCGACTCGGTGGTGGCGCCGGCCAGGGCCGTCGTCTCGGCGACGATCACTTTCTGGATGACCTTGATCTTCTTGCTCAGGATCGAGCTCAGGATGCCGAGCGCCGGAATGGTGAGGAAGTAGATCGGGGCGATGAGCCAGTGCACGCTCCACGCGTAGACCATGACGAACACGATGCCGACCACCGAGGTGAAGAGGATGTTGATCGAGGCCGAGATCAGCTTCTCGACGTCGGTGCGCACCTTCTGCAGCTTGCCGAGCGTTTCACCGCTCCGCTGGTCCTCGAACACCGAATACGGCAACTCGAGGGAGTGGCGGATGCCGTCGGCGTAGATCTGGGCGCCGAGCCGCTGGGTGATGACGTTGATGAAGTAGTCCTGGAAGTTCTTCGCGACACGCGACACGAAGGCGACGCCGACCGCCGCGGCCAGGAGCAGCGACACACCGCGGAAGAACTGGGCGGTGGTGTACTCGGAGAAGCGGGTGGCGTACTCGTCGATGACGTGCCGGAAGATGAGCGGGTCGAGGAGCGAGAACACCTGGTTGACCGAGGCAAGGACGAGCGCCAGCAGCACCAGGGGCCAATAGCCCTTGAGGTACGACATCAGGAGTTTCATGTGGTGGACGAGTGTACAGCCACCGCACGACCCCGCGTACTGGGGCGGCGTCTCGAAGGTGGCCTTGTCGACAATCGTGTTCGGGTCGAACACGACGACGTCGGCCTTCATGCCAGGGCGGATGCGGATGCCTGAGGTCGGGCGGTCGATCGAGACGGTCTGGCGGAAGCCGGACACTACGTGGTGAGACTGCGTGGCCCCGCGTAGTGTCCGGCTTCAGCCGGACGACGTCCGAGCGCTGCTACCCCTCGCGGAACCCGGCTTCGGCGTGCGTGCCGTCGCAGAGCGGCTTGTTCTTCGACTGGCCGCAGCGGCACAGCGTGACCCGGTTGCGCACTTCGAGCGTCTCGCCGGTCGACATGGTGACCGGGACGCCGCCGGTCACCCAGAGCGGACCGTCCTGCGTCACCGAGATCGCTTCCGGCAGATCGGGCTCGACCGGCACGCCGTCGATTTCGTAGCTCAGTTTGCCCGACGGGCACCGTTCCACCATCTGCATGACGGTGAAGCGCACGCGGGTGTCGTCGGTGTGCTCCATCATCTGCCACACCTTCTCGGCGTGGTTGCCGCAGAAGCCGCCGTGCATGCAGAGCACCGAGTCGTCGGTCATCGTGATCTTCGTGCCGACGAAGCGGCGGGCACGCGCCGCGCTCGGCGTGGTCGGGGCCGTCTCGGTGCCGACGAAGCCGACGCGGGCATGTGTGTTGTCGCAGAACGGCTTGTGCGACGACTGGCCGCAGCGGCACAGGCGGTAGCTCTGGTCCGACTCGAGCGTCGCGTCCTTCTTCCAGGTCAGCGGCTCGTGCAGTTCCGACTTCACGATCGACTTGCGGTTCAGCGGCACGCCGCCAACCACGAGGTACGGGCCGTTCTCGAGGACGGTGATCGTGTAGGCGGCGTTGGCCGCCTGCATCGGGGTGACCGGCGGCATGTATTCGAAGGTCGGGCCGGCGTTGGTCGTGCCGTCGCCGGTTTCCATCTGCATGATCGCCTGCGCCACCACTTTCAGCTGCTGCATCGCCGGAATGGTCTTGAAGAGACGGCCCGGTTCGCCGTTGAAGGCGCGGTGCAGGTCGCGCAGCAGGTCCGAGTAGAGCAGGTTGAACTCGCCCACCTTCGCCACCACCGGGCTGCCGCCCTTGTAGGTCTGCGAGCGCGGGTTCGGCCGCATCGGATAGACGGCGCTGTAGTCGAGCGTGAACGACTCGCCGGTCGGGCCCGACTCTGGCGAGTCGCCCCGCTTGAACGAACGCTGCTGCTGCAGCTCCATGAAGCGGAAGTAGTGCGCGACTTCGTCGCGCTCGGGATGGAACATGTCACGGTCGCCGTCCCACACCTCGGCGTGCTTCAGCCCTTCGCCCTGCTCCTCGATTTCATCGATCGCTACCAGCGCCGACGCCAGGTCGTACACCGGCACGACGCGTCCGCTGCCGCGATACTCGAACAGCTGCGGCGTCACCTGCCGCGACGGGTTCCCGCTGAACACGGCCGCTTCCCCTAGCGTCTCGCAGAGCCGCTTCAGCCCTTCCTCGATCGCCTGGTAGAACTGGCCAATCGTCTCGTAGCCCTCGGCTTCGGACTGCGCTTCCCGGTCTTCCGGACGTTCGATCTGCATGAACGTCTCGACCGCCTGCGGCGAGAACGGCAACAGCGACACCTCGAAGGCATTCGCGCTGTGCGGCAGGAACGTCGGATAGCGCGGGATGAAGTCGGGCGTGTCGAGCACCGGCGTGCCACCGACGGCATTGAGCACGTTGGCCACCAGCGTCATGTGCAGCATCTCCTCGATGAACACCGAGGAGATGACGCCGACCGCCGCCTGGTTGGTGCCCGGCTTGATCGAGTAGAGCGCGCAGAGATACGGCGGCAGCGTCGCGTGCTCGAGTTCGAGCGCCCACTGCAGATGTTCGCGAAGTTCGTCGAGGGTAGTGACTGGCATGTGCAGAGAAATTCTAGCACCCGCGCACCAGGCTTCGGGCGCTCGACGCTCGGCGCCTGGCGCCTGGCGCGCAGCTTCCCCCTCGCGCCTTAGATCTCGCCGCGTTTGGCGAAGCCGGCGATGTTCTCGCCGGCGCGGAAGGCCAGCGCCATAATCGTCATGGTCGGCTGGCCGCGTGTCGAGGTGACGAGGCTGCTGCCGTCGCAGACGAACAGGTTCTTCACGTCGTGCGTCCGGTTGAACTTGTCCACCACCGACGTCTTCGGATCGTTCCCCATCCGGCAGGTGCCGAGCAGGTGCACCGCATTGGTTTGTGGCGCCACTGGGTCTGGCCACACCGTCGTCGCCCCCGCCGCCTCGGCGAGCTGCGTCGCCTTGCCGACGAGGTAGGTGAGGTTCTTCAGGTCGTCCGGATGATCGGTGTAGGTGACGCGCATGGCCGGGAGTCCCCACGCGTCCTTGAGCGACGGGTCGAGCGAGATGCTGTTGGTCGGCACCGGCAATGACGTGCCGTGCGTGCCGAAGAACATCGAACGGGTGTACTGCTGTGCCAAGCCGCGCGCGAACCCATCACCCCACGTGGGTGAACCCGGCGGCAGCCCGCCGAGCCCGAACGTGATCGGATACTTGCCGAAGCGGGCGTCGATACCGCCGCCGCCATAGTGGCCGCGCGACGGGTCCGACTCGTAGAAATCGAGCACGATGCGGGTGTTCTGCACGCTCTTGTGCTCGTTCAACGGCTCGGGGAACTGTGCGTTTACGCCGCTGTAGGTGTTGAACATCAGGTGCTGCCCGACCACGCCGCTCGAATTCGCCAGCCCGTTCGGGAAGCGCGACGACGACGAGTTCAGCAGCAGCCGCGGCGTTTCGCCGCCGTTGGCGCAGAGCACCACCGCCTTCGCCCGCTGCAACTGCAGTTGCTTGTTCGCATCGAAGTAGGCCACACCGCTGGCGCGACCGGCGCGGTTCGTCTCGACGCGCGCTACGTAGCTGTTCGGGCGGATCTCGCAGCGTCCCGTCGCTTCCGCCACTGGCAGCATCGTCGCCATCGAGGTCGACTTCGAACGGAACTCGCACATGAAGAACAGGCAGAAGCCGCAGTGCTGGCAGGCGGGACGGCCATTGTAGAACTGCGAGTTGATGGCCATCGGTGCCGGCTGCGAGTGCCAGCCGAGCTTCGCCGCGCCGCGGTCCATCAGCACGCCCGACGACTTCACCGGCAGCGGCGGCATCGGGTACGGACGCGAGCGTCGCGCATCGAACGGGCCAGGCACACCCGACACACCCATCTCCCAGTCGACCTTCGTATAGTAGGGCTCGAGGTCGTCGTAGCCGATCGGCCAGTCGACGAAGTTGGCGCCCGCGATGCGGCCCACCTTGCTGGCTTCGTTGAAGTCGCTCGGACGCAGGCGCCAGACGTTGCCGGTGAAGTGGGCGTTGCTGCCGCCGACCAGCCGGCCGTAGATCGCGGCGATCTGCGGCTCGGTCTTCGCATTCGGGTTCGGACGGAACGTCTGCGGCTGTGTCGCCGGATCGTTGGCGTTCGCATAGCGGAAGAAGGCGCCGAACTCGTCGTGGTCGAACTGCTGCTCGGTGAGCCGGGGCCCCTGTTCGAGCACCACCACCGAGAAGCCGGCGGTCGACAGTTCCTTGGCGATGATGCCGCCGGCGGCGCCGGAGCCGACGATGACGAAGTCGACCTCGTGGCTGGGACGGTAGCGGGCGGTGCGCGGCGGTTGCGGTGCCTGCATGGTCAGCCTCGCTGATTGATGTCGGCGTCGTAGAAGCCGAACGGCGCCTGGAAACGCGGCAGGTGCTCGAAGCCGATCATCTGCCAACCGAGATGGTCGGTGTTGCCGCCCCACGCCGGCAGCGCGAACGTGCCGACGATGGTGTCGAAGCGCATGGCCTGGAAGAACGGGGTCTGCTCCACGTCACGCAACACCTCGTCCTGCTGTCCGTTCGACAGCGCGGCGAAGCCCGGGCCGCCCGGTGCGCGGCTCGATGCGCGCCGGTTCAGCTCGGCGACGCCGTCGACGTAGAGCCCCTTCTGCGCGGCGTTGAACGTAGCCAGCGCGCGGTCGATGAAGTAGATTGCGCCCGCCTGCCTCGCGCCAGGCCGGCCATCCACGGCGGGGATGATGCGGGCGGTCATCGCATCGAGCACCTCGGCCTGTGGCCGGGTGAGCGCGGTGAAGTCGCGGCGCGCACCGGACACCTGCAGCCCGGCATAGGCGAGCGCCTCTTCCACATCGACGAGGTCGGCGGCGGCCCAGGCCACACCGGCGGCAGCCACAGCCCGCAGGAACATGCGGCGGTTGTGCAGATCAATCATCGGCATCCCCTGACTTCGCGGTGGGTGACGACAGGCGAGGGTTGGCGCGCAATCGCGCGCCGCCCGCATGCCACTGGTACGGGATCTCCGGCGAATCGAACGGCAGGCGGAAGTGGTCGGGGTCGTGATAGTCGTAGGCGCGAGAGGGCCAGTTCAGCATCAGCGCATCCGACGAGCCGAGGTTCTGGATGCCGTGCCACACGCCGATCGGAATCACGACGAAGGCTGGCCGTACGTCGCCCGCATGCAACTCCATGACACGCCCGACAGTGGGGCTCTCCTCACGTCCATCGAACAGCACGATTTTGACGTGCCCCTGGTTGATGAACAGTCGGTCTACCGTCTTCGCGTGGCAGCTCCAGGCGCCGATGGCGGCCGGAAAGAGCCGCGACTGGTAGATATGCACGACCGGGAGCCCGGTCGGATCCCATTCAGGTCGATACAGCTCCGTGATGACGCCGTGGTCCCGCGGCACGTGCCGGACTTCGTGCACCACGACACCGTCGATCCCCGCCTGCACCTTCTGCCATTCCGGCGTGACCTGCTGTGCATCCTTCTTCGCGCCGTGAAGCATGCTGACTCCTATCTGAATCCTATAGCCCCTTGAAGGTCCGCGCTGCGTCGATGTTGCCGCCACGCCGGCGCCACGGCAGCACCGACGGACGTCGCAGGCGGGCCATGGTCTCGCGCGCCAGCTGACGCACCAGGTGACGGTACGACACGGCACCAGGCCGCTCTGCCACAAGCGCCTCGACCATCAGGCGTTGTTCGAGATGCGCATCGGCCGCCATCCGCGACAGCCACTCGGCCTGTTCGTGTGACGGCCGGATCCTGTACACGTTCCGCCGCCACGATGCGGGAAACTTCAGGGCAGTCAGGCGCGGCACCGCGGTGAAGACGCAGCCCGCGGCCGTGGCGCGCTGCCACAGCTCCACGTCGGGCGTGGTCCGCAGTTCGCGGTATGGCCGCCAGCCGCCGATGCGATCGGTAACGCTGCGACGATGCATCATCCCGGATGGCGGCGAGTAGAGCCGGCGCGACGGCTGCGGCACACTGGGCGACACGAAGTGCCCCTCGGGTCCGACGCACGCGACCAGCGAGTACGCGACGTCGGCGCCGCTGGTGTCGAGCGCCTCCAGGCACGCCTCGAGGTGATGCGGCAGCCACAGATCGTCATGTCCGAGGTAGGCGATCACCTCACCGGACGCCTGGCGCAGCCCTTCGTTGTTCGGAATGCTCTGGTGACCGCTGTTCGCGGGACGGTTGATCCAGCGGACGCGCGGGTCGCCGATGGCCGTCACGACGGCTTCGGAGTCGTCCGTGCAGCCGTCGCCCACGACCAGCAGTTCGAACTCGCCCCAGGTCTGTCGCAGCACGCTGCCGATGGAGTACGGGAGGACGCTGCTCCAGTTGTACGTGGCCATGACAACCGATACCCGTGGCGGCATGCCGGACATTCTAACGGCGGACGAGGGTCCAGCTGGACGGGCGGCCGTCCTCGATGAAGGTGCCGGTGATGCGGTAGCCGTGCACCCGGCCGGTGAACGTGCCGGCGCCGAGGGTGAACGACAGCGCCTCGCCGCGCAACCGGCCCTGCAGCGGCGTCTTGTCGCTGAGCGTGCCGGAGACCATCTGGAAGCGCTGCGCCAGCGTCAGGTCGCCCTGTGGCGTGCGCCACACACCGGCCACGCGCGCCGGCACCACCCAGAACAGCGCCTCGCACCAGCGTTCGCACGGCCCCTCCACCCGGACACGGTCGTCGGGCTCCCAGTCGCCCATCGGGAACGTATTCGACACGACGCGCGTACCGGGCGGCATCGCCAGGATTGTCGGACGCAGTTGCAGGTTCAGCGACGGCAGCAGGAAGGTGAAGACCACCGTCGCCTTCGAGAAATTGGTCTTGAAGATGTCGCCACGACGGAACTCGGCCAGCGCGTCGACCCCGGCCGCCTTCGCGTTGCGCTTCGACACCTCGACGAGGTTCGCGTCGTACTCGATGCCGAGCGCCTTCACGCCGCGGCGAGCCGCGCCGATGACGGTGATGCCGTCACCCGATCCGAGATCGACCAGGTAGTCCTTCGGTGTGACCTGGGCCATGTCGAGCATCTTGTCGAGCAGGACCGGCGAGGTCGGCACCCACTGCACGTCCTTTCCCTTCTGGTTGAGCACCGGCTCCTGCGGAGCGGCCGGCTGCGCGAACGCGACGGCCGACGACACGAGCACCACGGCGAGGCCCAGAGCGATGTGGCGAGGCGTGAACATGTCCCCCATTATCAGCCGAGGTATGCGTAGACGGCTCACACCACAGACACGGCAGCCGCGCCCCGAGGGCGGTCGCTGAGTCCTTCCCGTAACATGGACGGCATGGCATCGCCAGACACGCCCGACACCGACGCCGTCACCCGCATCATCCAGCAGGTGGCGCACGAGGTCATCGTTCCCCGATTCCGCACCCTTCAGGCCGACGACATCATCCACAAGGAGACCGCCGGCTACGCGGACGATCTCGTGACGGTGGCCGATCGGGAAGCCGAGACGAGGCTGACCGCGGCGCTGCTCGAGCTGATGCCGTCAGCGCGGGTCCTGGGTGAGGAGTCGGCGCATGCGGATACCGGACAGCTCGCGCTCGTCGACACTGACGGTCCGCTCTGGATCGTCGATCCCCTCGACGGCACGCACAACTTCGCTGGTGGACGGGACGGATTCGGCGTGATGGTGGGGTTCGCCCTTCGCGGCGTCGTGCGAGCGGCCTGGATCTACCTGCCGATTCGCGGCGAACTGTTCGTCGCCGAGACCGGGTGCGGCGCCTACTTCAACGGCGAGCGCATCCGGGTGCCAGGCCGCTCCGATGCCGGTCCGCCGCGCGGCACCTACCTGAGCCGCTTCATGCCAGAGCCGCTGCGCGATGCGGTGACGCGCGCGCTCGACACGCGCACGGCCCCGGCGAACCTGGCCGGCGCAGCCGCCGTCGAGTACACCGACGTCCTGCGCGGCCGGCGCGAATTCGTGGCCTACTACCGCCTGCTGCCGTGGGACCACGGCGCTCCGGCGCTCCTCCTCACGGAAGGGGGCGGCGCGGTGGAACACCTCGATGGCCGGCCCTATACCCTGCGCTCCGACCATCAGGTGACGCTCGCCTCACGCGACGCGGAACTGGCGGCACAACTGCGGGGCTGGATCACGGTCGAACTCGGCGATGCCCGAGGGGCGGAGGTGGCGCGGTGAGCCGTTCGACCGCGCACGCCGGCGTCGACCTGCTGGCGTTGCCCACCGGGACGAGGCTCCGCCTCGGGCAGACGGCGGTGCTCGAGCTGACCGGTCTGCGCAACCCGTGCAGGCAGATCGAGCGCGTTCACGACGGGTTGCTCGCGGCGGTGGTGCACCGCGGCGAGGACGGCCGGGTCACCCGCCGGGCCGGCGTGATGGGGACCGTGGTGCGTCGCCCTCTGCGGCGACGAGCTGACCGTCACACGCGGTAGAATTCGCATCAGGTCATGACCGTTCGCGATACGCCGGCGGCGCCCGTCTTCACCGACGACGTGAAACGCCAGTTCATGGAGGAGGCGCTGGCGGAAAGCCGGCGCGCGCTGCCAGGGTGCCAGCCAAACCCGCCGGTCGGTTGCGTGATCGTGCGCGGCACGACCGTCGTGGCTCGCGGCTTCACCGGCGAGCCTGGCGAGCCGCACGCCGAGGCGGCTGCGCTGCGCGCGCTCGGGCCGGACGCCCCTGCCGAGGAACTGGCGATGTTCGTCACGCTCGAACCGTGCGCGTTCGTCGGGCGAACACCGTCCTGTGCCTGGGCGCTCGTGCACTCGGGGATCCGCACGGTATTCGTCGGCACCCTCGACCCTGACGCGCGCAACAACGGCGCCGGCATCGCGACCATGCGCAACGCCGGCATCACCGTCACGGTGGGGATTGACGAGGAGCGCGTGCTCGACTTCATCGCGCCGTATCTCGGCCACGCACCGCGAGCCTGACATGGATACCCAGTTCTTCGTCACCTGTCCCTACTGCGGCGAGTCGATCGAGCTCTATATCGAGCCCGACATGCGGGGCAGCTTCGTGCAGGACTGCGAGGTCTGCTGCAACCCGTGGCGCCTCCGCCTCGTCGGCCGCGGCGACGACCGCTACCTCGACGTGTCGCGCGCCGACGGCTCGGAGTAGCGCGCGACATGAGCGCCTCACTCTTCCAACCCGGCCAGCGCTGGATCAGCGTCAGCGAGCCCGAGCTCGGCCTCGGCGAGGTCCGCAGCGTCGGTCCGCGCACAGTCACGCTCACGTTCCCGGCCACGCGCGAGTCGCGTCAGTACGTCGCGAGTGCCGATGCCCCATTGCGACGCGCCGCATTCCGCGTCGGCGACACCATCCGCACGAAGGCGCACGGCGAGGCTGTCGTGGAGACGGTGACAGAGCGCGACGGCCTCCTCGTCTACCGGGCCGGCGGCCACGACGTCGGCGAGACGGCGCTGAGCGACACGCTCAGCTTCAGCAGCCCGACAACGCGGCTGTTCGCCGGTCAGTTCGACGGGTCGCACGTGTTCGCGCTGCGCGTCGCGGCGCTGGTGCACCAGCACGAACGGCGCAAGTCGGCGGTGCGCGGCTTCACCGGCGGCCGCATCGACCTGCTGCCGCATCAACTGGGTATCGCGTCCGAGGTGACCGGTCGCCTGCTGCCGCGCGTGCTGCTCGCAGACGAAGTCGGCCTCGGCAAGACGATCGAGGCTTGCCTCATCCTGCACCGACTGCTGCTCACCGGCCGCGCGCAACGGGTCCTGATCGTCGTGCCCGAAACGCTGGTCCACCAGTGGTTCCTCGAACTGCTGCGGCGCTTCAACCTCTGGTTCCACATCTTCACCGAGGCTCGGTGCGTCGCCATCGAGGAGAACCAGCCGGACACGAACCCGTTCCTCGACGATCAGTTGCTCATCTGCGAACTCAGTCTCTTCACCGAGAACGAGGGACGCCTGGCGCAGGCGCTGGCCGCCGGTTGGGACATGGTCGTCGTCGACGAAGCGCATCACCTCGGCTGGTCGCCGGAGGCACCGAGCGCCGAGTACGTGGTGGTCGACCAATTGGGGCGTGCGTCGCAGGGTCTGCTGCTGCTCACGGCCACACCCGAGCAACTGGGCGTGCCGAGCCACTTCGCCCGCTTGCGGTTGCTCGATCCCGATCGCTTCCACGACCTCGCGCAGTTCACCCGCGAGAGCGCGGACTACCAGCACGTGGCACACCTCGCGACGCGCCTGAAGGACGGTGCGGCGCTCACGAGCGACGAGCGTCGCGACCTCGCTGCCGTACTCGGCGAAGCGCCGTCGGCGCTGGCACAGGCCCTCGACACCGGCGGCGACAGCGCGCGGCATGAGCGGATTGAACGCCTGCTCGATCAGCACGGCACGGGACGCGTGATGTTTCGGAACACCCGTGCCACTATCGCCGGTTTTCCCGCGCGCGTCGCGCACCTGCATCCGCTGACGGTCAGCGGCTCGCCCCGCTACCAGGCACTCGCCGACGAGTGGGCCGCCGACGTCGAGACCGGATCGGACAGCCACGCCCGGATCTCGTTCGAGCACGACCCGCGGATCGAGTGGCTGGTCGGCCTGCTGCAGGAACTGGCGCCGGCGAAGGTGCTGCTGATCTGCCGGACGCAGCGCAAGGCGCTCGCTATCGAGTCGGCGCTTCGCTACCGCACCACCGTGCCGATGGCGGCCTTCCACGAGGGGCTGACGCTGATCCAGCGCGATCGCGGCGCGGCCTGGTTCGCCGATCCCGACGGCGCACGCTTGCTCGTCTGCTCCGAGATCGGCAGCGAGGGGCGCAACTTCCAGTTCGCGCACCACCTGGTGCTGTTCGACTTGCCACTCGACCCGGCGCTACTCGAACAGCGGCTCGGCCGCCTCGATCGCATTGGCCAGCGCGAAGACATCCGGGTGCACGTGCCGTTCGTCGAGGGCTCGCACCTCGAGGTGCTGGCGCGCTGGTATCACCTGGGGTTGCAGGCGTTCGAGATGCACCTGCCCGGCGCGCGTGAACTGCTCGAGCAGTTCGAGCCACGCTTGCGCGATCTGACGGCGCGCGCGCATCGCGACCGCAAGACGCTGCCGCCGGAGATGGACCAGTTCCTCGCCGACGTGCGCGCGGCACGCCACGACGTGGCGGCGCGGCTCGAGGCCGGGCGCGACCGCCTGCTCGAGTGGAATTCGCTCCGTCCCGCGCAATCGGCGCGCATCATCGACGACATCGTCAAGCACGACGAAGACCGGACGCTCGACGCGTTCATGCTCGCGGTGTTCGACCTGTACTTCATCGAGGTGGAGGAACTGTCGCCGCGGACCTACCGGCTGGGTTCGGCGGGTGTGCTCGTAGACGAGTTCCCGGGCTTGAAAGCCGACGGCCTCACGCTCACGCGCGACCGGGCACGCGCCTTGCGCCGCGAGGATCTGCAATTCCTCACGTGGGACCATCCGCTGGTCACTGGCGCCCTCGACCTGCTCCTCGGCTCCGAAAAGGGGAACTGCAGCTTCGCGCGCTGGGCCGACTCCGACCTGTCGACGCTCTATCTCGACGTCGTCTACGTGCTCGAGTGCCTCGCGCCGCCGCCGATGCACCTGGACCGCTTCCTGCCACCGACGCCCGTCCGCATCGCCGTCGACCACAAGGGCCGGGACGCCACCGCCCTGGTGGCGGCGGCCGCCGCACTGGCCACGCAGACGAAGGCCACTGGCGGCCAGGCGCTGCTGTCGCGCACGGACATCCGCGAGACCGTGCTGCCCCGCCTGCTCGACCGGGCGCAGCAGCTGGCCGACGCCCAGGTCCCGGTGCTGGTCGCGACCGCGCGGACCGAGATGCACAACCAGCTCGACCACGAGATCGCGCGGCTGCGGGCACTGCAGCAGGTGAACCGCTCGGTGCGCGACGACGAGATCGAGGCGCTGCTCGCACAGCGGCAGGCGCTCGATGCCTACCTGGACGACGCACGGCTGCGGCTCGACGCGGTACGGCTGATTCATCGTGGACCGCAACGCTGAGCGCGTCATGACCGCGACCGGAACCGGCACGACTGCCGCACGGCGCCCCTCCGGCGCCACGCGGGTCATCTTTATCGACCTGGCGCGGGCGCTGGCCGTCGTCTTGATGCTCTACGGCCACACCGTAGACGCGCTGCTGGCCCCGGCCTACCGCTCCGGCCCCCTCTTCGACGTCTGGCAGTTCCAGCGCGGTCTCACCTCCTGCCTGTTTCTGCTGCTCTCGGGGTTCGCATTCAGCATCGCCACCACGCGCCACTGGGCATCGCACCTGGCGCCGTCGCCCGCGCTGCTCAAGCGCATCCGCCGCTTCGCGCTGTTCATCTTTCTCGGCTACGCCATCCGCTTCCCCGTGCCGTCGCTGTTCGGTCTCGAACGGGCCACCGACGCGGAGTGGCGGCAGTTGACTGGCGTGGACGTGCTGCAGTTAATCGGGGTCACCTTCCTCGCGCTGCAAGCGCTCGTGCTGATCAGCCGGTCGCGCCGCCTGTTCAGCGTGCTGGCCGTCGCGCTGGCCGTCACGCTGGCGCTGCTGGCGCCGTGGGCGTGGACGATGGACTGGTCGAACCGAACGTCGGACTGGCTGGCCGCGTACCTGTCGCCGAACAGCGGCTCGCTCTTCCCGATCGTCCCGTGGTCGGCGTTCGTCCTGGCCGGCGCGGCGCTCGGACAGATCTACGCGCGGTGGGGCGCGGCGCATCACGTGCGCTATGCGAACCGGGCGCTGCTCATCCCGGGCGTGGTGCTGATCATCGCGGCGCTGTGGCTCACCGAGCATCAGGTGGCGCTGTTCGGCACGACGCCGCATAGCTACGTCCCCGGCAACGTCCTGCTGCGTGCCGGCTCTTCTCTCATCATCGTCGGGCTCATCGCCCATGCGAGCCGCGGCATCGGGCAGTTGCCGCATGTGTTCGGCGCGGTGGCGCAGGAGTCGCTGCTCATCTACGTGCTCCACCTGGGCATCGTCTATGGGTCGGTGTGGGCGCCGGGCCTGCTGAACATCTACGGTGTCACCCTCACGCCGTGGCAGTTGCTGCCGATCGTGATCGGGCTCATTGGCACGATGACGCTGGCCGCGTATAGCTGGAACTGGCTGAAGCACACCCACCGCACCGTCGCCTGGTGGACGATGACCGCGGTGGTGTCGGGGATGATCGTCCGGCTGCTCTAGCGTCCCCCGACGTAGCTGCCGACCTGCAGGTCGGCTACGCCGTGTGGGTACGTGCTCGGATCGGACGCGCCTGATTCGGGCGTCCCAGGAAGATGGTGTGACGGGGTCCGCCCTTCTTCAGCCGCGCGCGCACCCGCTGCACGTCCACATCGAAACCATTCGCCTTGAGGCGCTGCTCGAACTTGCGATCCTCCCAGGCCGACCAGACCGCCACCATTCCGCCCGGACGCAGCGACGCGCGGATGGCCGCCAGCCCCTCGTCCGCATAGAGCGCGGCATTGCGCGCGCTGGTGAAGGCATCGGGGCCGTTGTCGACGTCGAGCAGGATGGCGTCGAACGCGGCACGGCGGGTGCGCAGCACGTCGAGCACATCGCCGACCACCACCTCGACGCGCCGGTCCTGCAGCGGCCGCCCGGCTTCAGCGCCGAGTGGCCCGCGATTCCACGTCACGACGTCGGCCACCAGTTCGGCCACCACCACTGTGCCCGACTCCGGCATCAGCGCCAGTGTGGCTGCGAGCGTGAATCCCATGCCAAGGCCGCCGACCAGCACCGCCGGTGCCTCGGCCGCGGTGACATGAGCGCACCCGAGCGACGCCAGCGCCTCCTCCGACCCGTGCATGCGGCTCGACATCAGCGGCTTGCCGCTGGCCAGGATCACGAACTCCCGGTCGCGCAGCATCAAGGTCAGCGCCTCATCGTCTGGCGTCCGGGTCTCCCCGAGCAGTTCCCACGGTTTCACCCACCCATGATGGCAGAGCCACGCCAGCGGTTCTCGATTGACTTCGCGGCCGGCCGGTCGTACAACCAGCCGCGGAAGGACACCACCATGAGCGAACACGACCGGTCCCGGCGCGCATTCCTCCGGCAGTCTCTTTCGGGTCTCGGTGCGGCCTGGGCCATGGCCAATGCCGGCGGCATCGCGGAGGCGGCGGCGTTCGCGCAGCAGTCGGCCCGCGCTGCGACACCGCAGGCGTTCACCTTCTTCACGGCCGCGCAGGCGGCCGACGTCGAGGCGATGGCGGCGCAGATCATCCCCACCGACAGTACGCCAGGCGCCCGCGAGGCGCATGTCATCGTGTTCATCGACCGCATCCTCTCGACGTTCGAGAAGGATGCCCAGGGCGACTACACGAAGGGGCTGGCCGAGCTGTCGGCCGAAGTGCAGCGCCGATTGCCGGCCGCGGCGTCGTTCGCGGCGCTCTCGTCCGCCGACCAGATTGCGGTGCTGACCGCCATCGAGAAGACGCCGTTCTTCAACCAGGTGCGCACGCACACCGTCACCGGCTTCTTCGCGGCACCCGTGCACGGCGGCAATGCCGGCAAGGCCGGCTGGCAACTGGTCCGCTACGACGATTCGCTGAACCATCGTCCGCCGTTCGGGTATTACGACGCACTGCCAGACTCCACCAGTCGCTGATACGGGAGAGACCAGACATGGCGCAGTTTTCACCATCCACTGAGGTCGACTTCGTCGTCATCGGCTCGGGCGCAGCCGGCGGCATCATGGCCAGGCAGCTCTCGATGGCCGGCTTCACCGTGGTTGTCCTGGAGCAGGGCGGCTGGGGCAAGTACGGCAAGGAGCACGAGTACACCAAGGACGAGTACCTGAACGACAACGGCGGCCTCGACTACCAGTTGATGAGCGACCCGGTCCGTCAGCCGAATACGTTCCGCCGCACCGACGCGGAGAACGCCACGCCGGGTTCGCACAGCTACGGCTGCGTGGTGGGCGGTGGCACCGTCACCTACGGCGGCAGCAGCTGGCGGCACCTGCCGTGGGAATTCAACGAAGCGACGGTGACCGGCGGGGTGCGCGGCACCGGGCTCCAGGACTGGCCGCTCACCTACGCCGAGCTCGAGCCGTACTACGTCCAGGCCGAGTGGGAGATGGGCATCTCCGGCATGCGCGTCGACTCGCCGTTCGTGGCGCCGATGTCGAAGGACTACCCGGTGCCGCCGGTCGCGCTGAAGGCGTCTGGCGCGCTGATGAAGACGGGGGCCTCGAAACTCGGGCTCACCGTCGTGCGCGGCCCGCTGGCGGTGCTCTCGAAGGACTACCAGGGACGCAGCGGCTGCGTGAACTGCGGCATGTGCTCGGGCTTCGGCTGCCACGTGAAGGCGCGCTCCAGTTCCGCCGTCACCATGCTGCCGCAGGCCGAGAAGACCGGCCGCTGCGAGATTCGCGCGCGCTCGTACGTCCACGAGATCTCGGTCGACGCCGCGGGGGCGTGCACGGGCGTGGTCTACTTCGACGCCGAGAAGCGCGCGGTGCGGCAACGCGCGAAGGCGGTCATCCTGTCGGCGAACGGCACCGAGTCGGCGCGGCTGCTGCTGCTCTCGAAGAGTGCGCGCTTCCCGAACGGACTCGCCAACAGCCACGATGTGGTCGGGCGCTACCTGATGCTCGGCAACACCGTGAGTGCGAACGCCCTCTTCGAGCACGAGCTGAACGACTACAAGGGGCTTGTCACCGGCGCGGCGATCGTCGACTACGTGCCGAGCGACCCGGCACGCGGCTTCTACGGCGGCGGGCGCATGACGGCGCGCGGCTTCGACACGCCGATCAACTACGCCCTGCGCGGCCTGTCACCGGGGACGGCCCGCTGGGGCGCGGCCTACAAGCAGGCGCTGCGTGACGAAGCCAACCACAAGATGACCATCACGTCGTTCCTCACGCAGTTGCCGCTGGCGACGAACCGCGTCGATCTCGACCCGGACGTGAAGGACGCGTGGGGGCTGCCGGCCATGCGCATCACGTCGCAGAGCCATGCCGACGACATCCGCAACATGGAGTTCTTCCGGCAGAAGGCGCTCGACGTCCTGCAGGCCGCCGGCGCCACGAAGGTGTGGGCCGGACCGGTGAACGACGCGCGCGGCAGCGCCCACAACCGCGGCTCGTGCCGGATGGGCACCGATCCGACGACCTCGGTGGTAAACGGGCACCACCGCGCGCACGACGTGCCGAACCTGTTCGTCGTTGACGGCAGCAACCTGGTCACCGGCGGCCGCAACCATCCGACCATGACGATTCAGGCGCTGGCGTTCCGTGCGGCCGAGCACATCGCGAAGGCGGCGAAGAGCGGCACCCTCGCGCGGCTGTAAGATCGGCCGGTGCATCGCTTTCATCCCCTTGTTGGCGCGGTGACCGCCCTGGTCATCGCGCCGGTCCTCCTCTTCGCCCAGCCCACGCTCACCCGCATCGCCGAGTTTCCCGTTCCCGAGGCGGGACAGGGGGTGGCCGTCGACGCGCGTCACTTCTACGCCATCGACAACACGACCATCGCCAAGTACGACAAGACGACCGGCACGCTGGTCAAGCGGCGGGTGCAGGAGACGGGCGGCCCGCTCATCCATCTTGACGGGGCGATGGTGCGCGACGGGAAGATCTACGCCGCCCACTCCAACTACCCGCAGTGGCCGATGACCAGTTCACTGGAGATCTGGGATGCGGCGACGCTCGAGCACGTCGGCACGCGCAGCTTCGGCATCAACTGGGGTTCACTGACGTGGGTCGACTTCCATAACGGCTCCTGGTGGATGGTCTTCGCCAACTACGACCAGCCCTACGGCCCGAACCGGACCCCCTACGGCCACAAGCTGAACACGCAGTTGATCAAGTTCACGCCGGAGTTCCAGATGCTGGAGGCGTGGTCTCTGCCGCACAGCATCCTCGACAAGTTCGGCGTGATGAGCAATTCAGGCGGGTCGTGGGGACCGGACGGCTTCCTCTATCTGACCGGTCATGACCTCGGCGAGCTCTATCGCATGCGACTGCCGGCGGCCGGCTCTGTGCTGGAACTGGTGACAACGCTGCCGATGGGAGTGCGGGGCCAGGGCATCGCCTGGGATCGGTCGCATGCCGGCGTGATCTACGGTGTGGTGCGCGCCACGCCGGAGGAGCGCGTCGCCGGGGTGCCGAATAAGGTCGTCGCCTTCCGGCTCGCACCTTAGTGGTACGATTCCGTCATGTCCCTCGACGAACGCGACTTCTTCACCGACCGTCAGGAAATGCGACCGGGCAAATACCCCTGCCCGAGGTGCCGCCGCTCGAACGACTACAGCGTGCGTTGGGTCCGCCGGGTGAAGAAGGATCGACTGCCGTCGGGCGCCGACGAGGGTGACCGCGCCCGCTTTGCGAAGCTGAAGGACTACCTGCTTCGCCTCGATGAAGACGTGGTCTGCAAGGCCTGCGGCAAGAAGTTCGACATCCCCTCGCAGCAGTCGCTGGTGTTCGTCGATCAGCTCTCCGGCCTGCCGAATGACGATGAACTGGAAGCGGAGATCCGCGCGGCGTCGGGCGACACCGAGCCCGAACCGGAAGCCAAGCCGGCGCTGCCGGCCCGCTTCACCCGCAAGCCGACCGGCTGGAAATAGCCTCGCGCCCTACCGGGAATCCGCCAGCGTCACCATCGGCGGCACGTCTGCATCCATGTTTGTGAGTGGCATCGGTTTCGCATTGCATCACGGTGCGGACTGAATCACTCCGGATTCGGATTGAGGTGACGTCATGCTGCGACTTCTACGGTGGCCGGCGATGGCGGGTTTGGCGGTTCTGGTCTCGGGATGCGCGACCATGACCGTCAGCTCGCATGTGGAGCGGGGGCTCGATTTCACGCAGTACACGACCTGGGAGTGGGCACCGCCCGACGCGCTCCCGGCGAGCGACGCCCGCCTCGATAATCCCTTCTTCCGCGATCACTTCCAGGGCGCCGTCGAGCGCGAGATGACACACCGCGGCTTCACGCAGACGGTGATGGAAGGGGACGTGCCCGACCTGCGCGTCCACTACCACGCCAATCTGTCGCCACAACTGCACGTGAACACCGGTGATCAGTCGTTCGGCGCCTGCTACGACGAGAACTGCACGGTGAGGGTGCTCGACAACGAGGTCGGCACAATCCTTATCGACGTAGTCGACGGACACACCAACCGTCTCATCTGGCGCGGCTGGGCACAGCACAGCGTCGACGGCGTGCTCGACAAGCCGACGAAGTTCCAGGCTCGCATCCAGGAGGCGGTCACCCGCATGTTCGGACGCTTCCCCAGGTCGATCTGACCCTGAGTCGGACAGTGTGCGAGACGGCTTCTGTGTGACGCGCCACGGCGCGACTGGAGATCAGCCATGCGAACCATCCAACGAACCCTGACACTGGCCATTGCCGCCGCGGCGCTTGTGGCCGCCGGCTGCGCGCCCGTTCATGTGAACGCGTCGCTCGAGCGCGGCATGGCGTTCACGAACTACCACAGCTACACCTGGGCCTCCGGCGAGCAGTTCAACACCGGCGACCCGCGCCTCGACAACAACGAGTTCTTCCTGCGCCGGTTGCAGGCATCGGCCGACGCCGTGCTCGAACAACGCGGACTCGAGAAGGTGTCGGCGACGAGCGCGCAACTCGTCATCCACTACCACGCGAACATCAGCCAGCGGATCGACGTGAACGCCCTCGACCGCAGCTACGGCTACTGCGCGGACTGCCACTCGAGCATCTACGATGCCGGCACCGTCACGCTCGACATCGTCGATGCGAAGACGAACACGCTGGTGTGGCGCGGCTGGTCGGAAGGTAGCCTCGAGGGGATCGACCACCAGCCGATGATCGAGTCGCGGATCGACGAGTCGGTCCGCAAGATCCTGCTGCAACTGCCGCCGCGAATGTAGCGCGCCGGCAGTTGCAGACATTCGAAGGCCGTCGTTCGGTCCTTCTCCCGATGGCGTTATCGATCATCGAAGGAACGAATGGCGGTCGATCTGAAACAGCACCAGCGTCGCACACCGAGTGCGTCGCTGGTGTGGGAACGCCGGCGAATCTGACAACGGAGTACTAACGCGAAGCGTTGCTCCGTGGGTCGATGCGGTCGCGGAGGCCGTCGCCGAGGAAGTTCAGACCCAGCACCAGCAGGGCAATTGCCAGCCCCGGAAACAGCGTGAGGTGCGGCGCATCGAGAATGTGCGCTCTCCCCCCATTCAGCATCGTCCCCCAGCTTGGTGTCGGCGGCTGCACGCCGAGGCCGAGGAAGCTGAGCGAGGCCTCGCCGATGATGGCGCCGGCCATGCCGAGCGTCGCCTGCACGACGACGGCGGGGATGGCGGTCGGGATGATGTGCTTCCAGAGGATACGCGGCGTGCTGGCGCCAAGGGCACGCGCCGCGTGCACGTACTCGAACTCGCGCGCCCGCAGCACCTGGCCGCGCACCAGCCGCGCATAGCCGACCCAGCCGATGATCGTCAGCGCGAACAGCACGTTCGTCAGGCTCGGCCCCAGCACCGCCACCAGCGCAATCGCCAGCAGCAACCCCGGGAACGCAAGCAGGATGTCGATGACGCGGCTGATCAGGTCGTCGATGCGTCCGCCGAAGTAGCCGGCCACGGCGCCGAGCATCGTACCGAGCGACGCCGAGACCACGACGACGGTGAAGCCGACGAGGAACGAGATGCGCGCCCCGGCAAGCACCCGCGCCAGGATGTCGCGCCCCAGTTCGTCGAGCCCGAACGGATGCAACAGCGACGGCGTGGCCAGGCGCAGCGCCAGTTCCTGGCTCGCCGGGTCGAACGGACTCAGCGCCGGCCCAACGAGAGCGCCGAGCAGCGCGAGACCGACAATGGCGATTCCCAGCTTCAACATCGCTATTCGTACCGGATCCGCGGGTCGAGGAAGCCGTAGAGCATGTCGATGAACAGGTTCATCGAGACGTAGGTCACGGCGATCAGCAGGATGCAGCCCTGCACCGCTGGATAATCGCGCGCGCTGATCGACTGCACCAGCAAGCGGCCCACACCTGGCCACGCGAAGATCGTCTCGGTAATCACCGCGCCGGTGAGGACCGAACCGAACTGCAGGCCGATGACCGTGACGATCGGGATGAGGCTGTTGCGGAAGGCGTGGGCGAACACCGCGCGCGCTTCGGAGACGCCGCGGGCACGGGCCGCCATCACATAGAGTTCGCGCAGTTCTTCGAGGACGCTGGCGCGAGTCATGCGCGCGAGGATCGCGGCGAGCGGCGCACCGAGCGTCACCGCCGGCAGCACCAGGTTCGCCACCGTGCCACGGCCCGACACCGGGAACCAGCCGAGCCACACCGAGAACACGATTGCGAGGAGCGGACCGAGCCAGAACGTCGGCATCGAGATGCCGATGAGGGAGACGGTCGTCGCGACGTGATCGACGTAGGTGCCCTTGCCCACCGCCGCGATGATGCCGAGCGGGATCGAGAAGAGGATCGCCACCACCATCGCCGACGCCGCCAGCTCCATCGTCGCCGGCATCCGCTCGAGGATGATGCCGGTCACCGGCTGGTTGGTGCGCAACGAGGTGCCGAGGTCGCCGCGCACCACACCCCGCGCGAACGACGCGTACTGCTGGAGCAGCGGCCGGTCGAGCCCGAGCTTCGTGCGCAGCTGCGCCACGTCCTGCGGCGACGCGCTCTCGCCCAGCATCGCCTGCACCGGATCGCCGGGCACCAGATGAATGAGCGAGAAGACGAGCGTCGCCACCCCGATCAGCACAGGGATGGTCAGCAGCAGGCGGCGGAGAAGAAAGCGGGCCACAGGTGTCGCGTTATTGTGCCTCAGCGCCAATCGGTCCGGCTAAGACCTAATGCCGTTCGGACATTCGGGACGTGTGCCGCTGTGCACATGCGGATGACGATTCGTGGATTCCCTACGCATGTAGCCCGTTGCCCAGCAGGGTCGCAGACAGTTCGGTGGAGCGCTCTGCAGGGGGTCGCCGACTCTGCGTCATGAAGACGCTCTCTTCACGCTGGGCTTACGCGGCAGCCGCCGGCCGCCAGAAGCGCATCGCAATCGCCAGCGTCGCCAGCTGCACGGCAATCACCAGCAGCACGCACGCCAGCCAGCCGCCGCTCTCCCAGAACAGCGACGGCAGCGAACCACCGAGGGTGCCGCCAAGGTAATACGCAGTCGAGTAGAGCCCGACGGCCAGGCCGCGGTCTTCTGAGGTGACCACGCCGATGTAGCTGCTGGCCGTGGCGTGCGCCATGAACACGCCGCTCCCTACCAGCGCCAGACCGACCACGATGAACGGCAGCGGCCCGGCCAGCGTCAGCAGCGCGCCGGCGCCACCCACTGCCATGCCGAGGGCCAGCACGGTGCGGTGTCCATACACATCCACCCACCTGCCGGCGATCGGCGTCACGGCGGCACCGAACAGGTAGACGATGAACAGGTAGCCGAGCGCCGCGGTGCTCAGGAAGTACGGCGCGGCCTCGAGATGGAACGTGACATAGGTGAACACCGCCACCTGCGAGAACAGCACGCAGAAGCCGACGACATTCGTGGCACACAACCGTCGGTTCTGCAGCAGCCGCCGCACTGACCGGCCGTGCCCGCCAGACAGACGTGCATGCGCGACACGTCCCCGCTCGCGCGGCAGCCACTTCGCCATCGCGGCAGCCGCAGCCACGTTCACCAGCGCCAGCACCACGAACGCAGTCTTCCAGCCGACAGACGACGCCATCAGCCCCACCATGGCGCGGCCGCAGAAGCCGCCGATGACGGTGCCCGACACGTAGGCCGCCGACGCGCGCCCCGCATACCAGGCCGGATACTCCTCGTGGATATAGGCGATGGTGATGGCGAACACGCCTGGCGTGACCAACCCCTGCACGAAGCGCCAGAAGACGAACTGGTGCAGGTTCGAGGCGGTGGCGCACAGCGCGGTGGCCACGGCCAGAATGAACGCCGAGCCGACAATGACCCGCTTGCGTCCGGCCAGATCGGCGACGCGACCAACGACCGGCGCAGCAATGGCCACGGCCAGGGTAGCGGCCGTGATGGTCAGGCTGACCGCGAAGTGCGACGCGTTGAACACGCGCATCAGCAGCGGCAGCAACGGCTGCGTGGCGTAGAGATCGAGGAACGCCGTGAAACCGGCGAGGACGATCGGAAAGACCGGCGGGCGGGTGGACAAGGCAGTGCCTACCATCACGACGCTCACGACCGCACGAAGGCCAGTCCGGCCTTCGTGCCCTTCGTGCGGTCGGGGCGGCGCTTATCCCATCTTCTGCATAGCGGAGAGGAAGTCCTGGTTGGTGCGGGTCTTCCCCAGCTTGTCGAGCAGCAGTTCCATGGCTTCGACGCCCGACAGCGGATTCAGCACCTTGCGCAGCACCCAGATGCGGTTCAGATCTTCGCGCGCGATAAGGAGTTCCTCCTTGCGCGTGCCGCTCTTCTGGATGTCGATGGAGGGAAACACACGCTTGTCCACCAGCTTGCGATCGAGGTGGATTTCCATGTTGCCGGTGCCCTTGAACTCTTCGAAGATGATGTCGTCCATGCGCGAGCCGGTGTCGACCAGCGCGGTCGCCATGATGGTGAGCGAGCCACCTTCCTCGATGTTGCGCGCCGCGCCGAAGAAGCGCTTCGGCTTCTGCAGCGCGTTGCTGTCCAAGCCGCCCGAGAGCACCTTCCCCGACGGCGGAATCACGGTGTTGTAGGCACGCGCGAGACGCGTCACCGAGTCGAGCAGGATGACCACATCCTTCTTGTGCTCGACGAGGCGCTTCGCCTTCTCGATGACCATCTCGGCCACCTGCACGTGGCGCTGCGCCGGCTCGTCGAAGGTCGACGCAACGACTTCGCCCTGCACCGAGCGCTGCATGTCGGTCACTTCTTCCGGGCGCTCGTCGATGAGCAGCACGATGAGGTAGACCTCGGGATGGTTCGTGGTAATCGACTGCGCGATGCTCTGCAGCAGCATCGTCTTTCCCGTCCTTGGCGGTGCGACGATGAGGCCGCGCTGGCCCTTGCCGATCGGCGTCATCAGGTCCATGACGCGGCCGGCGAGGTTCTCGGTCGTCGTCTCGAGCTTGAGCCGTTCCTGCGGGTAGAGCGGCGTGAGGTTCTCGAAGAACAGCTTCTCGCGGGCCTGGTCGGGCGCCTCGAAGTTGACCGCTTCCACCTTGATGAGCGCGAAGTAGCGCTCGCCTTCCTTCGGCGGACGGATCTGGCCGGAGATGGTGTCGCCGGTCTGCAGGTCGAAGCGGCGAATCTGCGAGGGCGACACGTAGATGTCGTCGGGGCCAGGCAGGTAGTTGTAGTCGGGCGCGCGCAGGAATCCGAAGCCGTCCGGCAGCACTTCGAGCACACCTTCCGAGAAGATGAACCCGCTCTGCTCGGTCTGCGCCTTCAGGATGTTGAAGATCAGATCCTGCTTGCGCATGCCGGTGGCGCCGACAACGTTCTTGTCCTTCGCAATCTGGGTGAGCGTCTGGATGCTCAGGTCCTTCATGTCGGTGAGCCTGAGCGTCTCGCCGCCAGGCTTCAACTGGGGCGCGGCCGGCTTCGGCGCCTGCGGCTGTTCAGGGGGCGTGGCGGCGGTGGGGTCCGCCTGATTGCCGACGTTGTCCGACGTGGAGGGTCCGTTTGGGGGGCGCCCACCGGGCTGGCGCTTCTGGGATGTAGGCATGACGTTCTGTCGATGGTTAGAGGTTGACGACTACAGGGCGAAGAGATGCTTCGGTCCGGCTGAAGCCGGACACTACGGCTGACACGGTCCGGCTGAAGCCGGACACTACGACTGCACGACTGTCACGGCGTGGTTCACGTAGTGTCCGGCTTGAGCCGGACCCTCACGCGTCTCCTTCACCGCCGCGCGATGAATTCGAGCAACCTGACGCTGCCTTCACGCAGCGTGTCCATCGAGGTCGCGTACGACAGGCGGATGAACCCCGGCGCGTCGAACGCTTCCCCGGGGGTGACCGCCACGCGGGCTTCGTGCAGCAGCGCGTCGGCAAACGCCAGCGACGAGACGAAGCCGGCCTCTGCAAGAACCCCGCTCACATCGGCGAACAGGTAGAACGCACCCGCCGGCTTCACGATGGTGAGCCGCGCATCGGCCGTCAGCCAGGCGTGCAGCGCGTCGCGCCGTCTGCGGTACTCGGCCAGCATCTGCGCCACGGGCTCCTGCGAGCCCGTGAGCGCCTCAACCGTCGCCTTCTGGGTAATCGACGACACGTTTGAGGTGGCATGGCTCTGCAGCGCGTGCTGCGCGGCAATCGCCGCAGCGGGCCCAAGCGACCAGCCCGACCGCCAGCCAGTCATGGCGTAGGCCTTCGACGCCGAGCCGCAGATGACACCGAGGTCCTTGCAGTGGCGCTCGATGACTGCCGGCAGGTTGTGCGGCGACGGGTCGTAGATCAGCTGCTCGTAACAGAGGTCGAGGACCAGCCAGATGCCGCGCCGCGACGTCTCCTTCGCCAGCGCCGTGAGCGCGTCTTCGGTCATCAGCGCGCCGGTCGGGTTGCACGGCGAGTTGAGGACGATGCCCTTCGTGCGCGGCGTGATGGCGTCGAGGAAGAGCTGTGCGGTCAGCGCGAAGCCGTCGTCTGCCCTCGCCCGCACTACCACCGGCTCGGCATCGGCCAGCTTCACCTGCTCGACCAGCGTCGGCCAGCCGGGCGCGTGCGTGATGACCTCGTCGCCGGCATCGAACAGCGTCAGCGCCGTGTTGTAGAGCGCCTGCTTCCCGCCGGCGCAGGCAATGACTTCGTTCTCGCG